>ERZ860148.177-NODE-177-length-55983-cov-4.577385_pt1 | contig 55983 bp, 47 predicted proteins | sample MGYA00509981_ERZ860148 | MGnify/ENA primary metagenome ERZ860148 (study PRJEB30046, sample SAMN00715199) | human gut metagenome | study: EMG produced TPA metagenomics assembly of the A metagenome-wide association study of gut microbiota in type 2...
TGCTTTTGACAATGTCTCACTTTCTATCTGCTCCGGCCTGCACTGGTGAAAATCTCTCATCATCCGACCTATATCATCATTACCTTCATACCTTCCATTTACATAGATAATATGCGAACCATCTCCAAAGGCTTCACCCGTTTCATCAACACGCCTTTGAATGTGATAAAATGGCAGTCCTTTTCTGAACTTATCGTGATCATAAATAAAAATCACGTATGAATCCTTAATCTCCTTAAACTCCTGTCCTTCCTCCAGCATCCTCGCATCCATCATACTGCTGTGATATCTGGCTCTTTTGACATGCGATCCCTCAGCATTAATCTGCACCTCGATATCAATATGTCTGCCATCGACATCTATTGCATGCACATCCAAGGTAATACATCTCCCACCAATCACTGGATTTTTTAATTCATCCTGCCCCCGGACGTCTATAACCTTAATATCACGCTCCATTATTACGCGAAGCAGTAACTCCGTTGTCTCGATATTCTGCCCGAATACAAGACTCATCAGATTGTCATCAAACAGCGTCATTTTGTCAATCAATCCGTTGATGATTACATCGTTTTGGCCATAATTACTGCCAAAAACCTCTTTTGTCTCTCCCGACATTATTCTCCTCCTGTTTAGTTGTGTAAGCAAGAAGAATAGAATATCGCATGATACAAAATTTCTTGTCAATATAAAGCATCAACAACCCCAGTCAGCTTCATTCACATAATGTTTCTCAATCGACATATCCATTTTCCCTGCTATTGATAGGTAACTTAAAGCATTGAAAATTTCCATGTCTTTGTCGAAAAATACTAAGTGGTTCTACCCTCTTCAAAGTGATACGCACCGATAAAAATGTGTACTGTGGTGTCGCTCAACAGAAATATAATGCTTTGGCTTGATTGTAGCATTAAAACCGCAAAAGGGCAATAAAAATATCAGGCAAATTCCTATTATCCTATTATAAAAGAGAGACAGCCGCGAAACCGCAAAAACAGCCGGGCACATCTCTCACATATGTCTGACTGTTCTTATCGCTTACTATTCAGTTTTATTATAGCTATCCGCTAAATTCTCCTGTAGTGGTACGCAAAGTATATATTACCGGCGATTGCGGTGAGCGTCCACGAAATGACGTATATGAGGTATAAGGACTGCAGTGTCTTAAAATACGCAAACACTGTGAGCAGCCATATAATCCTGAATACGACAGAGCCCATGACAACTATGATGGTTGGCATGACGCTTTTTCCGATGCCCCTGGCGGCGGCTGTGGCATTGTCCATGAAGGCTGACACGCAGTAGACGAACGCCATCACACCAATTCTGATCTGTCCATAGTGTATCACGGCATCATCGCTTGTGAAGAGCAAAAGGAACGGTCTTTGGAATATAAACAATGCCACTCCAAGCACCAGTCCCATCAGAAACGAGTATGCAAGTGTGATGAAAAATGTTCTCAGCACTCTTTCTTTTTTTCTTGCGCCCAGATTCTGCGCTATGAAGCTGGTGCAAGCGGTGTAAAATGCCGCCATCATGTCATAGATGAGCGAATCCGCATTGGTGGCGGCTGAATTGCCCTCCACTACCACATGGCTGAAGGAATTGATGGATGTCTGGATACATATATTGGCTATGGCAAAGAGCGAGTACTGTATCGCAGCCGGCACTCCAATCCGAAGCACTGCTGCAGCTGCATCCTTGTCAATCCCTATGTCCTTCATGCGCAGGCCGTAGCTGCCGTATGTCTTCAGGAGAAACCTGATGATGAGAGCCGCTGAGATGTACTGTGCTATGATGCTTGCGATGGCTACTCCTATCACTCCGAGTCTGCACACTATTACAAAGAACAGGTTGAGCACTATATTGATAATTCCTGAGATACTCAGGTATATGAGAGGCCTCTTTGTATCTCCCACTGCGCTCAGCACACCGTTGCCGAAATTATAAAGCGCAAGTGCCGGCGAACCGCACAGATATATCATCAGATATGCTGTAGCACCGTCTATAAGCTCAGGCTTTGTATTCATCACTTCAAGCAGTGGCTTTGAAAAAGCCAGGCCTGCCACTAACAGTAAAAGTCCCGCTATAAAGCACAGAATGACCGATGTGTGGACGGTCTTATGCACCCTCTGATAGTCCTCTGCTCCCATGTGCAGTGCCGTGACAGCATTGACACCGCCTCCCATGCCAAGCAGGATGCCTGTTGTGAGTGTGATGATAATTGTAGTGGATCCGACCGAGCCGAGTGCTCTTGCACCTGCAAATTTTCCCACCACTGCCACATCCGTCATATTAAAAAATACCTGAAGCAGGTTTGAGAACATGAGCGGTATGGAGTAAATCAGTATCTTCCTTGCGAGTGGTCCGTTCACCATATCCAGTTCTTTGGTCTGTGTTGCTCTTGACGTCATTTTTCCCTCTTGTAAATCTGTAATAATCTGATTAATTATAAATACATTTCATTCTTTTTTCAAGACTGTTGTTTACGCTTTACAAAAAAGATTATATAATAAAGGCAAAAAGACTTAAGGGGTAAAAAATGTTTGAAATAATAATCTGTGATGATGACGATGCATGCCTTGAGCAGACTTGCCAGCTTGTGAACGACTGGAAGGCTGCTATCAGCACTCCCATCAGTGTAAAGACCATGGAAAGCGGTGATAAGCTGCTTGAATACTGTGCCAAAAACAGTCCTGATGTGATTCTTCTGGATATAATGATGCCTCTCTTAAATGGCATGGATGCTGCAAGAGAACTTCGCGAGCACAATCTGATATCTAAAATAATATTTCTGACCACATCGCCTGAGTTTGCCATTGAATCCTATGATGTGGATGCTTCCGGCTATCTTCTCAAGCCTGTTGACAGAGAGAAGCTATATAAGCTTTTGGACAAATGTTTATCTGCTGTGTCAAAGCCTGCCGATTCCATCGCAGTACATACTGCATTTGGATATCAAAATGTACTCATGCACCATATTGAGTTTCTTGAAGCGCAAAATAAGAAGGTCCTATTGGCACTATATGACGGAAAAAGACTTGAAGCCATTGGCAAACTTTCAGATTATGAAAAGCTGCTCACGGTCGAAAAAGGCTTCTTCAAGTGCCACAGAAGCTATATTGTATACATGCCGGCTGTGGAGCATTTTTCAGCAACTGAGCTTGTCACAAAATCAGGTACAAAGATTTCCATTTCCAGAGGTCTTTCAAAGAGCTTTCAGGATGCCTATTTCTCATTTATGTTTAAGGAGTAGGCTTTATATCACGAAAAAGGAATAATTATATGCTTAATTTTATCATGCCCACTGTGAGATACATGCTTACACTCTTCTTTGGAGTGTTTGTCACTACATCTATAATAGGTATCAAAAACAATAAAAAAAATATACTGATATTAAACGCATTCTGTATCATAGATCTGCTTTTGTATCCCATGCTCATATACTTTAAAGGCTATGCAAGTGCGATAAGGGCATATCCTCTCATGACACATCTGCCTCTTTTGCTCATACTGATATTTGTTTTTTACCGAAGTGTACTCAAATCACTGCTTGCTGTCACAAGTGCCTACATGTGCTGTCAGATATGTAACTGGATGTCTATCATCACAGAGTCGCTCGGCTATGAGCCCTGGATTGTTGATTTGACCTATATTGCCGGTATTTTTCTCACATACTTTATCGTATACAGGTTCATCGCCCCGGCACTGTCCGATATTTTTGCAAAGCCCGACGTGGAACTCATACCTATATGCATCATGCCGTTTTTCTACTACATATTTGACTATGCGACAACAGTGTACACGAAGCTGCTTTACAGTGGCAGCCGCATAGTGGTCGAGTTTGTGCCATTTCTCATGTGCATCAGCTTTCTGACGTTCTGCGTGGTCTACTATCATTCGATTGAACGCCAGCAGCAGATTGCCACACAGAATTATTTTATGCAGATAAAGCAGGCGCAGTTTGCAAAGGAAATCGAGAGCATGCAACGCAATGAGAAAAATGTTTCTCTGCTGCGCCACGATATGAGGCACTTTCTGAATAATATAGCTGCTTTTATCGAAAACAATGAAGACGACAAGGCATTGGAATATATACACAGCATAGTTAAGGCAACCGAAAAAACCACCAGAAAGCGCTTCTGTGCAAACGAAATAATCAACATTATTATCATGTCCCATGCCGACAGCTTTAAGGATAAGCATATTGATTTCAGATATTCTATATCTGTTCCATCAAAGCTCCCCTTCTCAGACATAGACATGACAGCAATACTTCAAAATGCCCTTGAAAATGCCATGCATGCCGTCATGATGCTTGAGCCTGACAAGCGCTTTATCAGACTTTCCATCACAGAGAAGAGCGGCAAGCTTTTAATTTCTGTTGAAAATCCTTATGCCGTAAGGCCTAAGCTCATAAACGATATGCCCGTTGCAACAGAAAGAGGGCATGGACTTGGCACAAGAAGCATCCGACAGACTTCTGAAAGACTTGGTGGCAAATGCCAGTACAGTGTGACCGATACACTGTTTATTGTAAGAGTGATAATTTAGTTTATTTTATTAAAACAGCCGGTGCATGACGCACCGGCTGTTTTGATTCATAGACCATATAATTCAAATTACAATTAGAAATCTGTGAGGTTTGCAGCTCTCTTCTCAAGGAATGCTCCCATTCCCTCTTTCTTGTCGTTTGTATCATTTACAACACCAAAGAGGTTTGCTTCCATCTCAACAGCGTTCTTGATATCCATATCATATCCGTTGTTGATAGCAGCCTTTGCAACTGAGATTGCGTAGCTTCCCTTAGAAATGATCTTTGCAGCCATAGCCTTAGCTGTTGGCATAAGCTCCTCTTTTGCTACTACTTTATTTACGAGACCTATGCGGTATGCTTCTGCAGCGTCTACATTGTCGCATGTGAAGATCATTTCCTTAGCACGTCCCATTCCTACTAAACGAGCAAGTCTCTGTGTACCGCCAAAGCCAGGGATGATTCCAAGTCCTGTCTCAGGCTGTCCGAAAATTGCGTTCTCAGAAGCGATTCTGATATCACATGCCATAGAAATCTCGCATCCTCCACCAAGTGCGAATCCATTGACAGCTGCGATTGTTACCTGACGCATATTCATGAGCTTGAAGAATGGCTCTGAAGCCTTGATTCCGAATGCTCTTGCCTGTGGTGCTGTGAAATTAACCATCTCTGAGATGTCTGCTCCTGCTACGAATGACTTGAACTCGTTGCCCTTCTTGTCAGGACCACCTGTAAGGATAAGCACCTTAACATCGTCTCTTGCCTCGATCTCTGTTAATGCTACATTTAACTCGTCAAGAGTCTCACTGTTTAATGCATTAAGAGCAGCCGGTCTTGAAATTGCAAGTACTGCAATCTGATCTGCTACGTCAAGTGTTAAATTTTTGAACTCGCTCATTGTATAAATCCTCCTTAAAAAACCTATGTATAACTGACATTTCTGTCGTAATTTATAAAAAAATAGTAACACTTTGACAAATTTTTGTCAATGTCTGAATGACCTTTTTCAATAATATTTACCGTTTAATTTAATATACAAAATTTAAGGAGACAGTCTGCTTAATGCAAACTGCCTCCCGCCTTAGAAATAATATAATCAAATTATTTAATTAAATTAAATCAAAACTCAAATTACATAAGTCCATGTGTCCTATTGTAAGCATTGCAGATCATATTTGAGTTCTTGATAAGGATATGCATAGCAATGAATGGTCCGATTCCACAGATAAGTGTACCAAATATGCACCACATCAAAACAGTGGTTCCATTCTCCTGAATGCCAAGTCCGTATCTGCCTGCATTATTTGCCAGTCTGTTGCCCAGCTTATAGTACCAGTACCATGCATAAATACCGCATGTAATCATTGAAAGCAGGATAAATGCTACGAGACCTGATGTATTCTCGCCATCTCCATCACATGCTACATTGACATCATGAGCCATCTTGTAGATGAAATAATATCCATAAATACCACATGTAATAATAGACAGAATGATGTATGAGGCAAGACCTCTGTCATCCTTTAACTTCTCTCCCCTGTATGGCGGAGGAGTCTGACCACCATTGTTCTGGTAGCCTGTATTGTACTGTCCGGCTCCGTTATTCTGGTAGCCTGCGTTGTACTGTCCGGCTCCGTTGTTCTGGTAGCTTCCATTGTACTGTCCACCTGCATTCTGCTGGTTTGCACTGTTTCCTGTGAAGGACTGCTTTACCTCATCAAATGCACTTCCAAGCTCCTGCTCTGCTGCATTGAAGGCCTCTCCTGCTTTGTTGACAAAATCCTGTGCCTTGGAAACAGGTGCTCCACAGTATGGACAAAATTTTGTTGAATCAGGAATTTCTTTTCCACATTTCTCGCAAAACATCTTCTTTCTCCTTTTTTATTTGCTTTTTATTACACGGATGATACGAAACAGGATATTGTTTTGCGGCTCAAAAACCACTACATCATCGCCTGACCATATCAATCTGCATATATAAACTATAGCAAACATAATGATGATTGTAAATATAATTATTTTATAAATTTTAATATTTATTTTAGATTTACACAAAAGCACTATTACCGCAATAGGCACAAGCCAAAAAAGCGGATGGTATGCAAATGCCTTTGCTATATCAAGCTGTAAAAATGCCATCCATGCCCTCGACATGCCACAGCCTGCACATGATATTCCGGTGATGAACTTAATGGGGCATGTGATGCCTATCGACTCCATAGCTGTGTAAAGTACCACTACGGCTGTGGCAGCACATATGAGCTCTTTTCTTTCATTTTTTCTTCTATTATTTCTTTTATTGTCCATACAAATGTTATCTCAAAAAGTATGCACTGTAAGGTGGCAGCTCAAGGCCACCGTTTAATGTAACCTGCTCACCTGTAATCAGGTCTGTGGCATCACCCTTTCCCATATCAAAGCCCGCGAAAAACGACTGGTCTGCGGCATTGATGCACACGAATACCTTTTCGCCCTCACATTCTCGACCGAAAACACACTGTCCGTTTGTGAGCACTACCGAATAGAAATTACCGTAGCATAGTGCCTTTGACTCCTTCTTTGCTTTTGCAAGCTTTGAAATCCACTCAGTCAGCTCATTGTACTGCGGTGCTTCAAAGCATGCTCTAAGTGCCGGGTCACCATCCTCTTTTTTTGCTTTCTCGCCCCACTCACTACCATAGTACACGCAAGGGATGCCCGGCATGCCAAACGCAAGTGCATAGATTAGTGGCAGATGCTTTTCATTTGTCAGTATGCTTGCCACTCTTGTCACATCATGATTGTCCACAAATGACAGCAGGTGCTTACCCTTGTAGAGAGTCCACTGCTCCGGTCCGAACTGTCTGAGAAGCGAATGATTTATCTCAAACATATTCATGGAATTAAAGCTCGAGTACAGACCCTTATAGCACTCATAGTTCGTTACCGAGTGAAGCATCGCATCATTCATAATCTGGTTGTAGTCACCATGCAGTGTCTCTCCCACCAAGAAGAAATCCGGCTTTAGTGAGTCGCAGAACTCCCTTAGTCTTCTGAGGAAATCATGGTCGAGGCAGTATGCCACATCAAGTCTCAGCCCGTCTATATCAAACTCGTCTACCCAGCCCTTTATCGCTGAAAAGATATGCTGGATTACATCCTCATTTCTCAGATTAAGCTTGACCAGATCATAGTTTCCTTCCCAGCCCTCGTACCACAATCCATCATTATAGTTTGAATTGCCATCGAACGCTATACGGTCAAACCAGTTTACATATGGTGAGCTTTCTCTGTTTTTAAGCACATCCTGAAATGCCCAGAAGCCTCTTCCCACATGATTGAACACACCATCCAGCACTACCTTTATGCCGTCCTTGTGCAGATTGTCACAAACCTGTGCGAAGTCCTCGTTTGTGCCAAGCCTTGTGTCTATTTTTGTATAATCCCTTGTATTATATCCGTGTGTATCAGATTCAAACACCGGTGAAAAATAGATTGCATCTGCCCCAAGCTTTTTGATATGAGGTATCCAGTCATTCACTTTCAAAATTCTGTGCTCCAAAACACCATCATTCTCAAATGGTGCTCCACAGAAGCCTAACGGATAAATCTGATAAAATACACTTTCATATGCCCACATTATTTTGCCCTCCTTGATAGTTGTGTAGTGGTTTTGTACCTGTTATCTGTTATCTATTATACACAATTATGTACTTATATGCTACATTTTTTTGTTACTTTTTACCTACATTAAGTATTTTGTTACCTTGTATAATTAAATTTCTAATAGAAATTCCTGTAGATAACACATGCAATAACCACATGGATAAAGAAAATAAGCGGCATCCCCTTTACAAAATACCAATGCTTTGTCTTGTGCCTGAAGGCATACATCCCAGCCCAGGTACCGGCGCTTCCGCCCAGCAGGCTGAGCCCAAATAATGTCTTCTCCGGGATGCGCCATGCGTGTGCCTTGGCCTTACACTTGTCAATTCCCATCGCAGCAAAGCCTGCTATATTCATAAGAAGCAGATAAATCAGAAAAATTTTCATATAAATAATGCTCCATTCTATTACTCCGCACATAAATTTATAAATATATAAACATATCTGCATATATTAATAAGTCCACAAAAAACAATAGCCCAGCCTTTAAAGGCCGGGCCATAAATTAATTATTAATTCTTAGCTTTTTTAGAAACCTTAGCCGGTGCAGCCGCCTGCTTTTTGATGGCGCTCTTGCCCAGATAAAGCTTCATAACATACCACAGCTCTGTAGCGATGCAGATTGAAGAATATGTTCCGCAAAGCACACCTACCATGAGTGGTAATGAGAACTCTCTGATTGATGTATGACCAAAGATAAAGAGTAACAATACCATAACAAATGTAGTAAGCGAAGTATTGATGCTTCGTGAAAGTGTCTGTGTAAGGGACTCGTTTGCTATATCAGCAAGCTCATCTGCTGAGTACTTCTTGATACCGTGAAGGTTCTCACGGATACGGTCAAAGATAACGATTGTATCGTTGACTGAGTAACCTACGATTGTAAGTATACATGCGATAAACGTACTGCCGACTGAGATTCTGATAAGTGCATATGCTGTGACTACAACAAGCACATCATGTACCAGCGCAAGGATAGCACTTGAAGCAAATCTGATGTCCTTGAATCTGAACCAGATATATAACAGCATGAAAATACATGAAATAATAACTGCCTTTACAGCGTTTGTTCTCATCTCTCCACTGATGGTTGAGCTGATACTCTGAGTCTCTATAGTTGATGCATCAACCTTGAAATCCTTCTCAAGAAGAGCTGCGAGATCCTGTCTCTCATCGAGTGAAAGTGTACGTGTCTTTAATGTGACATCATGGCTGCCCTGGACTGTAGTAACCTGCACTGCACTATTGCCAAGAAGCTTTGATACTGAAGGCACGATGTCCTTCTCAACCTCTGCGGCTGTATAATCCTTGCCAAAGTCTGCAGTGGTTGATGTACCACCTACGAACTCAAGGCTGTAGTTTAATGCATTGCCGCTTGTAGCACCAAAATAAATCATGCCGCCGATACCTGCAAGTATGACTACACCTGAAATAACAAAGTATTTAACTCTGTTCTGTACAAATCTGATAACCTTTCTCTTCTTTGCCTTGCCGTAGAACTTCTCAGCTCTGACACCGACACCGTAAAATGCTCTTGTAAGGTATTTTGCAATAAAAAGAGCTGTAAACAGTGACAGAATAATTGAAATCATAAGTGTGTATGCAAAGCCCTTTACTGTACCTGAACCGAGCACCATAAGCACAAGTGCTGCGATAAAGGTTGTAACCTGTCCATCGAGGATGGCTGAAAGAGCCTTCTTGTAGCCCTCATTTACTGCAGCAAGCACTGATTTGCCACCTGCGATTTCCTCACGGATACGGGCAAATACGATAACGTTTGCATCTACTGCCATACCGATACCAAGGATGATACCCGCGATACCCGGCAGTGTAAGTGTAATCTCAAACCAGTAAATAAACAGTACTGTAAGCATTGAGTAGAGTGCAAGTCCGATAGATGCAACCACACCGAGTATACCATAGAGCACAATCATGAATATCATGATTAAGATAATTCCGATAATTGCAGCCTTTACTGCATTTGTGAGCGCTGTTCCACCGAGCTGTGCGCCAACAACATTTGACTCTAACTCCTCGAGCTGGAGGTTGATGGCTCCGACACGGATAAATGTTGCAAGGCTTGTTGCCTCGTCGTAATCCTTCATTCCGTTGATTACACAGTTACCATCTGAGATAACGGCGCTTACTGTAGGAACGCTGATGAAATGATCATCATAGTATATACCGATTGACTGTCCTGCATCCTTTGCCTTCTTTGTGGCATCTGCCCATGTGTCAATAGCCTTATCCTTGAGCTTTAATGAAACAACAGGCTCCTTGGTTGATGTAGATGATGACTGGTCATACTGGGCGCTTGCATCCTTTACATCGTTACCATCGAGGATGACTGAGCCATTGGCCTTTAAGGTGTCAATATCATAGTTGAGCTTGTAGCCGCCCTCAACCGATGTGTCCTGTGTATAGTTGGCATTTCCGTCACTGTCATACTGGGCGATGAAGTACAGTGATCCCGGACTTCCAAGATCCTCGAGTACCTTGTTAGGGTCGTCAACACCCGGAATCTCTACAGTGATACGGTCATCCCCGCTCTTGTATACAGAGTACTCTGTTGTGTAGCTCTCTGCACGCTCCTCGAGCTTTGCGATAGTATCATTTACATCCTTGTCTGAAGGATTCTTGTCCTTGATATGGTAGGTGATTGAAACACCACCTGAGAGGTCGAGACCAAGCTTGATATTCTGATAATCCTTATCCTTGGTGCTCTCACCATTAGCAGTTGCCTCCTGCTTTTGCTTTGTGTCGGTGATTACTGCAGTGGAATACCAGCCCAGCAAGCCGATACAAATGACTGCCACAAGGATAATCACCCAACTCTTTCCTTTTTTCATTTTCTTATACCTTCCTGTCATTTTGCTACCATCCATATAGGTATACAGATGGCAAATATATTCGCACACGGGTCACAAATACCGCTATCCGTTTCCCGTGACAAATTCAAATTATTGTGCATCATCTGCCATATCAGCCTCTGCTGCCTTAATCATGATAGCGCACTCTATACGCTTCTTCTGCAGCTCGCAGCCTAAATCATAGGCATCAGTGATTGTGCCGTGGAAGTTGTATGAGTTGGCGGCACAGCCACCGCTGCAATAGAATCTGGCAAAACAGTTGCGACATTTTTCCTTGGCATAAACATTACAGCACTTAAACTCATCCTGGATGTCAGTGGCCTTGATGCCATCCCAGACATTACCCATAAGGAAGTCCTCATTGCCCACAAACTGGTGGCATGGATATAAATCTCCCCATGGAGTCACTGCCAGGTACTCAGTTCCTGAGCCACAACCGGAAAGGCGCTTATATACACAAGGTCCTCCCTCTAAATCTATCATAAAATGGAAGAAATTGAAGCCGTTTCCTGCCTTGTTTCTCTTTACCATCTCTGCTGCAAGTCTGTCGTACTCATCAAAGAGCACAGGTAAATCAGATTCCTTAAGTGCATACTCATCTGTAGGCTGTGCCACCACAGGCTCAACCGAAATCTGTTTGAAGCCTAAATCAGCCAGATGAAGCACATCCTTTGAAAAATCAGTATTGAAATGTGTGTATGTACCTCTCACATAGTACTTGTCCTGATGTCTGCTCTCCGCAAACTTCTGGAATTTCGGAACAATAAGGTCATAACTGCCGGCACCCTTTCTGAAAGGTCTCATGCGGTCATGAACCTCCTTGCGTCCGTCGATACTAAGGACCACATTGTCCATCTCTTTGTTGGCGAACTCCATAATCTCGTCATTTAAAAGCACACCGTTTGTGGTGAGTGTGAACCTGAAATGCTTGTCATGAAGCTTCTCCTGCTCTCTTCCATATGCCACAAGCTGCTTCACCACATCCCAGTTCATAAGAGGCTCTCCTCCAAAGAAGTCTACCTCTAAGTTTCTCCTGCTGCCTGAATTGGCAATCAGGAAATCAAGTGCCTGTTTTCCTGTCTCGTAGCTCATGAGAGCTCGTCTGCCATGATACTCGCCCTCCTCTGCAAAACAATATCTGCAGGCAAGGTTGCAGTCGTGCGCTATGTGAAGGCAAAGTGCCTTTACAACTGTCTGGCGCTTCTTGAAATCTATGATACGCTCTTTGTATGTATCTTCTGTGAAGAGCTCTTCATTATCCTTAAGCTCATTTACTTCCTGTATTGCTTCTTCTATCTCCGTCTGTGGATACCTGTCCACAAGCTTTTCAATAATCTCCTTAGCTGAGTTGTCCTCAAACAGCTCAATAACGTCATATGTGACATCATCCACCACATGGATTGCGCCACTGTTGACATCTAAGACAATATTATAGCCGTTGTTCTTGTACTGATGAACCACTACAATATTCCTCTCTTTCTATACACATTTTAAAATTACACTGCGAAAAGAGTGTGCACCTATCAGCGCACACTCTTTAAATCCGCTTCACCTATGACTATTTGTACTGCTCACAAGTCTGGTTTCCAACTGTACAAGATGTCTTGCAAGCTGACTGGCATGATGTCTGGCACTCGCCACATCCGCCCTTTTTAACTGTGTTCTGTAATTTTCTTGTATTTAATGTCTTTACGTGTTTCATTTTTATCTCCTTTTCATTTAACGATGTCTCATTGACACATCATATTTGCTTTCAACATTATATCACAGCATTATCAATATGAAAAGTCCTTTTTTAGCGAAAAACAAGCGCTGAAAACATTACCAGAAGGAGTATTATCAAAAGCTCGAATATATTTTTTGATTCACCTATATCTATGACCACTGTTGCTATCACATACGTTATCCAGTATGCTACGACCGTCACCCTGATAAAACGTCTGCGGTGAAAGCAGCATTTGAGCAAAAATCCGCACACAAGCCCCACCACTATATTGACCGCCATGGCAAGTGCAAATTTTATCCACTCCGCCATGTCGACAAAGCACTGTACTATAGAAAGTATGATAAGGCACAAAAGCGCCGTAAGATGCATGATACATATTGTTATTACAGGACCTTTGATTTTTCTCCACATAAAAACGCCCTCCACACATCATATATATGTGCAAAGGGCGGTAATTATTCATGTATGAAATTCATTCGTGATTACAGCTCACAGTTATTAACTGTTCTAGGGAATGGGATAACGTCACGGATATTGCCCATGCCGGTAAGATACATTACGCATCTCTCAAAGCCCAGTCCAAAGCCTGCGTGTCTTGCAGAGCCGTATTTTCTTAAGTCAAGGTAGAACTTGTAGTCATCCTCTGAAAGTCCAAGCTCATTTATTCTGGCAAGAAGCTTATCGTAGTCATCCTCTCTCTGGCTTCCACCGATGATTTCTCCGATTCCCGGCACGAGACAGTCAACTGCTGCAACGGTCTTTCCGTCGTCATTCAGCTTCATGTAGAAGGCCTTTATCTCCTTCGGATAATCTGTGACAAATACAGGGCGCTTATAAATCTGCTCTGTAAGGTATCTCTCATGCTCTGTCTGCAAATCACAGCCCCATGATACCTTGTAATCAAACTTGTCATTGTGTTTTGAAAGGATGTCGATAGCCTCTGTGTATGTCACACGTGCAAAATCATTTTCAACAACATTTCTTAATCTGTCAAGCAGCCCCTTGTCCACGAAATTGTTGAAAAATGCCATCTCCTCAGGTGCATTTTCAAGCACATAGCTGATAACATACTTGAGCATGCTCTCTGCAAGCATCATATCATCCTCAAGGTCTGCAAAAGCAATCTCAGGCTCAATCATCCAGAACTCTGCCGCATGACGTGTGGTGTTTGAATTCTCCGCACGGAAGGTAGGTCCGAAGGTGTAGATATTCTTGAATGCCATAGCATATGTCTCGCCGTTTAACTGTCCTGAAACAGTAAGGTTGGTAGGCTTATTAAAGAAATCCTTTGAGAAATCCACCTTTCCTTCCTCTGTCATAGGGAGATTGTTCAAATCAAGTGTGGTCACCTGGAACATCTCTCCTGCACCCTCACAGTCACTTCCTGTGATAAGCGGTGTGTGCACGTACACAAAATCCCTCTCCTGGAAGAATTTGTGAATAGCATATGCGCAGAGTGAGCGCACCCTGAAAACTGCCTCAAAAGTATTTGTACGAGGTCTTAAGTGTGAGATTGTACGAAGATACTCAAATGTATGTCTCTTCTTCTGCAGAGGATAATCCGGTGTGGATGCACCCTCAACAGTCACCTCTGCGGCTTGAATCTCAAATGGCTGCTTTGCATCCGGAGTAAGCACAAGTGTACCTCTTACGATAATTGCAGCTCCGACATTGATCTTGCCAACCTCATCATAGTTGTCTAAGCCATTTCCGTATACAACCTGGATTGGCTCAAAAAATGTACCGTCGTTTACCACGATAAATCCAAAATTCTTTGAATTACGATTGCTTCTGACCCATCCTCCGATAGTCACCTCTTTGTCAGCGAATTTGTCCTTGTTGCGGAAAATCTCGCGTATGTTTGTAAGTTCCATTATCTAATCCTCCATTTAAGCTGCCTGCGCATCACCACAGGCAGCATATTTATCGTTATTATTCGGCATCCGCGCTGCCACTTGAAGTATCCGGCGCTGCACTGCCATCCTCAAATGTCACATTTGCTTTCTCTGTGACTGTATCAATAGCCTTGTTTACAAGGTACTGGTTCTTAAGGTATGTCTTTCCCTCATCCTTGTGTCCGCTTCCAAAATACTTGTATACCTCAGAAGCCTTGCTGAACTGGCCATTGCTGGCTGATACGATGTAATCCACATAGCTGTTGAAGGCATCATCATCCATCTTGATATTTTCCTTCTCAGCGATAAGCCCAAAGATGAACTCTGTCTTTATCTGGTCTGTCAGATTCTCCTTCCACTTCTCTGTGGCCTGATCCACTGTCATGTTGTAGTTGGACTTTAAATATTTCTTAAGTGTCTGTCCATCCTTGACATTTTCTTTGGTAAATGAAGCAATATACTCATTGAGTCTGGCCTGTAAATACTCATCAGGAATCTCGACTGTGCTGTTTTCAATCATGTAGCTCTTTATCTTGTCCACCTCAGCGCTGTAGAGCTGCTGCTTCAAATCCTTCTCAATCTGTGTGGTAAGCTGGGCATTTGTTGTCACTCCGGCCTTTCCAAACACTGTGTTGACCTGCTCGTCTGTCATATCAGCAAGTGCAACAGGATCTGCTGAGTAAATGCCCTTTACTGTATACTCAAATGTAACTGTCTGTCCGTTTAGGTCATCGTTGCCATAATCCTCAGGGAAAGTCACGTCACCCTTAACCTTGTCACCCACCTTGGCTCCGATTATAGGCTTTGTAAATCCATCAATAAAGGATGAACCGCCGACCTGGCTGTTGTTTGTCACATCAAGCATCACATCTGTAGCTGAGCCACCATCAAATGCTTTGCCATCCTTATATCCTGTGTAATCAACCTTGACATAATCGCCATCTGCAACTGTATCACGATCTGTAACCTGCTTGTACGCATCTGCACCATATGACTGAAGCACATTGGTCAGATATTTCTGCTTTGCTGTATCGTTTATCTCATAATCGTTTGAGACTGTAATTGCAATACCTGAATAGTCTGCAAGCTTTGTAACCTGCTTTGCGTAGTCTATGTCAAACTGTCCGCTTCGCATCGTCTCGCTGCCGGCCTCAGTGCCTGCCTCTGTTGCGCTCTTTGAGCCACCCTTTTTGCTCTTGCCGCTTATTACAGCAACAAGCGCAATAATTACCACGATAAGTGCAATCACAATCACTGCTATGACTGCCTTCTTACCTGTATTCTTTTTCTCACTCATTGGAATCCTCCTGAAATCTGTAAGTCATGTTATTTATATGTACAATGCCCTGCCACGGCAAAAACGCATCCGCAAAACACTATACCTGTCTACAATATCACATATCAGGTTAAATTACAACGAGTGAAAATTTCTTTATCTTTGCAAACACCGGAGGAGTATGCATCCTAAGCCCTACTGTCACCCTGGCATTCTTTTGCAGCCTTACCGGCTTAAGCAGATGTGTCACAAACCTGATATCATCCGGGAAAATGTCGCTTGTATATGTATGAACGCCGCTTTCATCCTCCACATCCATAAACAGCTCAACCTCGACACCTGTTGTATTGGTTCCTCTATAGTCAACCGCTGCTATATACTCACCGGTATATTCAATATCCACCGTCTGGCTTATCGAATAGTCAAAATTGGCATCTGAAGAGATAAACACTCCATCCTTACCCAGTGTATACTGTCTTTCTTCGAGGCTTGTCTCAATCTGCCAATTATTAAATCCATCTTTAAATTCAGGATTTGAGATTAGATTTCCATGAATCATAAGAAGCTTCATGAAATCCCCCACCTCCGGTGTTTCTTCATACTCATAAAGTGATTCAATATACTTATCAAGCTCTTTAATCGGCGGATTTTTCGGATCAAAGTCCCTGATTGCATCCCAGCCCGGCAAAGCCCTGCCATGCTCGTCAAACATACCCATATTCTCAAACCAGGTTCCCATGCCTTTACCAGGCACACCGACAGGCTCCCAGTAGTATACACCTGTCTTTCCGGTATCTTTTGACACCTCTGATGCTATCTGCATGATTATTTCAAGAGACTTCTTCTGCTCTGCGCTGCCTGCATCAAGGCCTGCAGTCTCCATAAGTTCCTTCGAGATATGATCTCCCTTGCAATGCCTCCACGGATGAGCTGTCTCCACAATATAAACCGGCAGATTATATAATTTTATGAGCCTGCTCATAGTATCCTTCAAATCCATGAAGGTACCATGCCAGAACGAATAAAAGGAAAGGCCAATCGCGTCAATCGGCAGCATGCCCGCATTAAACATAGAATCAAACCAAGGCATAATACAGTTATATCTGCCTCCCTGATCCAGATGAATCATGACCTTTGTCTCCGGGAGCAACTCCCTGACAGCTCTGATTCCCTCATTTACAAGCGCAGCCAGCTGCCTGTACTGTGGCACTGCACCATCCGGAAACAGCATACCACTCCTTATTTCATTGCCAATCTGAACTATATCCGGCGCACAATCCATGATTTTTAATCTGTATAGCACATCATATGTGTACTTGTGCACTGCCTCCTTCAGCTCATCAAAGCTTAAATTCTTCCCGCATCAGGCTTATTCTGCTGTCCCGGATCTGCCCAGTAATCTGAATAATGAAAATCCAGCAGAAAATGCATTTTGTATTTTTTAATGACATGAGCCATCTCGAGAACATATGTAAGACTGCAATACCCCTTAGACTCCGGCACCTTATCAGGCTCATTCCATATGCGCAGACGGACTGAATTTACATTATTCAGCTTTAAAAAATCAAATACCCTGCACACATGACCTTCCCTGTCCATTATTTGTATATTATTGTCAACCATCATAGGAACGGATGAAATATCCACTCCCTTTAAGAAATTGCTATCCTTTTTCTGCTTGCGCTGCTGCTTAAGCTGATACATCTTTGTGTCAGCACTTACGAGATAATCGTCAAAGCTCTTACCACTGCCCGGCTTCGTATATATGATGCCGTGACTGATAAACAGGCTGTGCTGCTCCATGATATCATACACGCGCTTTATATACTTCTCAGCAGTGTCATGTCTGTCCCCAGGGATAAACACGATAAATTCATCTCCACCGAATCTATATACCATACTTCCCTCAGGCTTTTGCTCATCAAGCACCCTCGCCACAGTCTTTAAAAGCTCGTCACCGTACTGGTGTCCGTATGTATCATTTATGTCCTTGAAATCATCCACATCGAGAAATACTATGGTGCAGCCGACATTTTGAGCTTCAAGCTCAGCAAACATAGGAATGACCATCTCATTGCATGCCACACGATTGTATAGGCCTGTGAGCGCATCATGGTTGTAGAGATTCTTAAGCTCATTATTTGTATTCTCAAGTACCTTTTGCTTAAAAAGATTCTCAAGCCTCTTGAGCAGGGCAGACTGTATATCAAACTGCTCAGGATGGTCGTACAAAAACTCAGGATTCCTGAGTATTACATAGCCCACTATCTCGTCCCTGAAATGCAGCGAGCAATACATATAGCAGGTGTTTTTATCTACACTCTGCATGTACTGCATAAGGTCATTTACACTCTTAAACTCAAGCTTTCCATTGTCCTTGTCATCCGCATAGAGTACAACCTCGTCGTCAATATCATAGCCATGCTTCCTAAAGTGTGCATTGTTCCTTGCAGCTGCCAGATCAGAAACACCGACCACATACACTCCGTCACACTTCATGCTCTGTATATAGTCAGAGTATCTCTCAAACAAATCATAGTATTCATTGCACTCCTCGAGCTCTTTCTGGAGGATCATTACTGCATCCTCCTCCTGCTCTCTTGCAACGGAGCCTTTGATAATATCCTTTATGTAATTACGATAATCCACTCTGCCGGTATTAGGGCATCCGCAGCTCTCAGCCGGGATAAACTCAGAATCAAGGTATTTATCAGAAGCATCGCCCGTGCCATTCCAAAGCGCCTTAAATATCTCAAGAGCATTTCTGCCTATATTGCCCCTGTTGTTATCCACTGTTGTAATCTGTGGGTTAAAATACGCAGCCTTATCCAGATTGTCAAAGCCTGTGACCTTAAAATCCTGTGGTACCTTGTATCCAAGAACCTCTGCTGTCGCACACAGTCCTGCTGCTATATTGTCATTTGCACATAAAAAGACATCCGGTAACGGCTTTTTGCTCTCGTGCCAATCACTCATATACCTGACACCTGTCTGATAATCAAAATCACCAAACATGTACATATCAGCTGTAAGTGGTATGCCATAATCACTTAAAGCCTCCTTGAAGGCCTCAAAACGCATTCTGTTCTCATAATGATACGGCGGACCACCTGCAAACACAAAGCTTTTGCAGCCATGCGCATAGTACATATGATCCATTACCTTGCGAAACAGCCTCTTATTATCGTTGCCTACATAGTAAAACCCATCAACCTTATACCCGATACTCACTACCGGCACATTTACCGACTGAAGCTTTCTGACCATATACTGTATCTCATCCAGGTTGGTCGTATTGGTGCAGTCAAATACCACTCCGTCGAAGCTGTTTAAATCAGGCAAATCGTTCAGCGCATACTCGCCTTTGTTAAACTTTGAATCCTGACTCCAGGTTCCGTTGGTGTTGTAAAAATACAGGCACACATCCAGTCCCAGCTCTTTAGAGCCTCCCATGATACCCTCAACCCACGAATATATTACATATCTTCTCCAGCCATCAGCCAAAAGAGCAATTTTCTTCATTAATAAATACCCCTTTGCGTCTTCTAAAGACCTTTTCCAAAATATAGTTCTAGTATACTACGGTTTTACCTATTCTTGCAATAAAGATTGATTTTTTTTAGCATATTTGATAGAATTAATTTAAATAAGCAAATTTTTAGGAGGGATACGTTTTGAATCCAGCATTAATCGTACTTATTGTTATCGCAGTAGTGCTTGTGGTAGCATTTATAGTATTAACAATCCTCGGTAAAAAAGCACAAAAAAGAAAGGAAGAGCAGGATGAACAGATAGCTGCTGCATCACAGACAGTCAATATGCTAATCATTGACAAAAAGCGTATGAAGCTAAAGGATGCCGGTCTCCCACAGCAGATTATTGAGCAGACACCAAAGCTTATGCGCCGCTCAAAGCTGCCTGTAGTCAAGGCCAAGGTCGGACCAAGAGTCATGTCTCTTATCGCAGACGAGCAGATCTTTGATGAGATTCCTTTAAAGAAAGAGGTCAAGGCTTCTGTCAGCGGTATCTACATCACAGCTGTCCGCGGTATCAGAGGACCTCTTGAGAAGCCTAAGAAGAAGAAAGGCTTCCGTGCAAGAATGGCAGAAAACTACAGCAAGGCCAACGAACAGCTCAAGGCTGAGGAGGCTGCAAAGGCTGAAAGAAAAGCTGCTAAAGAGGCAGCCAAAAAGGCTAAGCAGAAATAATATCATGATTTAATTTTCATGTACATAAACAGAGCATGTGGGATGGCTTTCATCCTCGCATGCTCTGTTTTTTATATGCTCTATCCATATATGCTTTGTATATTTTTCACCCATAGGCTTGGCAGACTTTTATGCAATTTTGACTGCTGCGCCTTTTTTCTTCACAGCTATATTGATGTGACAATCGCCTACAAATTCATAGTTGACATCAAGTGCATACTTTACCTCTGCCCTTATCTCGTCCTCAGTCTCCTTTACCTCTATGCTTGTGGCATCAATACCTATCTGGATACTTCCAAACGGTGTATAATAATATGTCAGGTTTTTCTTTCCCTTCTCAAATATCATATGTACACTCATAGGTCCATTGCGGGTGAACTCAAGATAATTGTCATTGAATTTAAGCATATTTTTGAGTGTCTGGGTCTCACCCTCCATTATCTCCTCAAAAAGCACATAGTGCTTGTTATTTCTTATATAATACTCTCCCGGGGCAATCACCTCTACAGCATCCGACTGCTGGTCCGGTGCGAGCTGCAGGCCCTTTAATGATACTACTACATCCTTTGTCATTTCTTTCTCCTTATCCTCTTGCATATCTAAATTAATTCACGCTTTAATAATTTCTCATCACATATTTTCTTTTAATATATTTTTTCAGCATGAATATACTAACTGTTTTATCTGAAAATATCAAGGATTTTTAGTTTTATTTCATATTTTCCACTGTCAAATATGCTCTCATACTCGTCCGGAGTGAGTACCTCCTTAAGATTTTCCTTTGCTTCGTCCTCCACCACCTCGTACACACTGCCCCTAAAGCACATGTTTGGATACAGCACGCACCACCAGTTATGACCGGCTCCATCGCCCAGTGTTATTTCAAGCGCCTCGTAATTTCCCTCAGGAAATGTATAGTCCCCATACGTCTTTTCCGGGAAATCGGTGTGTGTAAGCTCTGCCGATGCGCCATATGTAAAACCGTTTGCTGCAAGCGTCTCCTTTGATACCGCTATTATTTCGTCCATATGGTCATTTACGGTGGCTCTGGTTTCTTCGATATTTTCGCACTCCAGCAGATATGGCTCTATGTAAGCCCCTACTGCATCGCGCACCTGCTTTTTCACATTCTGATCTGCTTCGCTGTCGCTGTTTGCCAGCACGTGGAAACGCAGGATTTTGCCGGCGATGGATTTTTGCATGTCGGCTGTACACGCTATACTATTGGTGTTTGCGGCAGGTGTATGATTTTTTGCAGCTATCGCTGCCGTAAGAGATATTATTGCTATGGTTGTTATTATTATTTTCTTTCTCATGTAAACAAGTATTGCCTTATTTGACGAGCTTATTCATCCTTTTTGAAAATTTTACCGGTTTTCATGAATTTCATTCGTATAGTCATCCAGCAATGTGCCAAGTGTAATTATCGGTTCCCCATCCTCATGATTCTCCTTATTCATTTTCTGCTCATAATAATCACCCATGTTATCAAAGATATCGTTTATATCATCTGCTATGCACACATATGTGTTTCTCGGAAATTTTTTGGATGTCTTGCAGTATTCCATGAAGCTTGCATAAGCTGCTTTATCATTTCTAAGTGTTTTTCCTATTAAAATCACCTTCAGATGATTGGTATCTGCTTTTTGTGACAGCCGCTCCTCGAAGCTGTCCACGGCTGTTTTGATATCATATGCATATTCCGGTTCGTATGATTTGTCCATGTTATAGTAGAACTCTATATATCCGCTATTTTCATTTGTCGAAACATCTCTGTGGCTAACATATGCTTTGTTATCAGTTACTTCTTTATCGGTTATTTCGTTAGTATCTACATCTATAATATCGACCGCCGCAAGTGTCGGAAAACAGCGCTCCTCAAGTTCCACTGCACTGCAGCCGGTAAGCATGAGACCTATCGTCAGCACTACTATGACTGGTATCGCTATGCACATTAAAAATCCAAGATATTTTTTCACGATTTCATCTCCACTTTCAAGAATATATGCTAAGGTCACTGTGACTGCTATGACAAAAATGATGCACCAGCTTCTCATAGTGCTCTTTTCCTTGTCATGACTTTTCTGTCTGTCAGAGCCAAATTGCTTATTGCTACAGGAATGCCGGTTTTTATTAAATGTAAATATAATTTCTCTCGTATTTTCAGCAAAATTCTCACATCTTAAAACCGCATAATAAAGGCTCATAATGAGCACTGAAAACAGCGTGAAAAACCACACCGACAGCATCAGTGCATCTGCCCTCTTGAAGAAGCTGCCTTTTATCTGCACATCACTCATCAGTACGACAGCCGGAAACTCTATTTCCGACAGTGAATATTTTCCAAAGTTTCCAAGCAATACTGCATACAATAAAAAAAGAATGCCTGCATATGTGAATATTGCTTTACTCACACTCCCTCGTATCTGTGAGGCAGTGCGCTCCCTTACAAACAGTATATTGAACACGGAAATGGATGCTGCAAACACATAGTATGCACCCGCAAATATATCCGCTATGCCAAAGTCCACACCGACTCTGTCCTTAATCATCAGATAGTCTAATCTCATATCCGATAGCGCAAACAAAAGCATAGCAGCAAGCGGTATCAGCACAAAGAAAAATACTACCTCGTATACCCTGGCCCGGCACTCCACTCCGCCACTTAGCGCATAAGCGCATACCGCCATTATCACAAGGAGTACAACTGTAAATGACTCATCCGGTATAAGGCTGTCACGTATCAGCTTTACAAATATCCATGCAAGAAATGCGGCCTGTGACAGCTCGTATATCACAGTAATTAAATCATAAATTAACATTTTCGCATATTTTGTTTTATCATTGCTTCTGTCATATATCGTTTTCCTGCGTTCACGTACCTCGCTTACTATCCACATGAATAGCCATGCCATGAAAACACCAAGTGCGATTGAGATAAAACCATACTTTCCCAGTTTCGCCAGATTGTTTGGAAGCACCAGTGTGCCGACTCCAAGCAGATTAAAGACGTATAGTCTGTATAGCTGGCGGGGCGATATGCTTTCGTTTTGTGCAAATGTGTAGCTTGTGCTCATATTTTTAGTCATCCTTATTTCCTTTCAGCTTTCTGCACTCCTTTTCTCTTGCAAATACAGGCCGCCTCCATAGTCTGCGAAGCGGAAATCGTATGATACTGTCCTTTTCGTCCTCGCCGCCTGTCAGCTCGCTGCCCACAAATGGCATCATGTATGGGTAACCACAGCTTTTGAGCTTTGCAAGATGCAAAAGTATCACCATCAGACTTATTAAAAATCCAAAGTATCCAAGCCATGCCGACATAATTATTACAGCGAATTTGAGTATCCTAAATGAAAATGCAAACTCCTCACTCGGTATGGCAAACGAGCAGAGTGCGGTGAATGCAACCAGGATGACCACTATAGGGCTCACTAAATTTGCATCCACTGCTGCCTGTCCGATTATGAGGCCTCCGACTATGCCTATCGTATTTCCCATGGCTCCGGGAAGTCTTATGCCGGCTTCGCGAAGCAGTTCAAAGGACAGCTCCATCATGAGCACCTCTATGAGCTGTGGAAACGGGCAGCCGAGTCTTGCTTCATAAAACGCCAGTATGAGTGGTGTCGGCAGTATCTGTGTATGAAAATTTGTGACCGCCAGATAAAGCCCCGGCAATGTAAATGACATAAAGGCTGCCACGTACCTTATCAATCTGGCAAAGCTTGCCGCTATCGTTCTGTTATAGTAATCATCTGCGGTTTTTAAAAAATTGTTCATGGTGGTTGGCAGTATTATTGCTATCGGTGAATTATCGCACAGCACCACCACCCTCCCCTCTAGGAGCGCATTTACCGCCACATCCGGCCGCTTTGTGGTCTGAAGCTGTGGGAACGGTGAATACCATTTTGCCTCAGCAAACTGTTCAAGAACTCCCGAGTCACCCACATGGTCTATCACATAGCTGTCCAGATTCTTTTCCACTTCCTCTACAAGCCCCGGTTTTACGAGGTCTCTCACATACAATATGTCCACATTGCTGTGTCCGCGAAGCCCCTTTTTCACCTCTTTACACTTTAAGCGAGTGCTCCTTAACCTGCGCCTGATAAGTGCAGTATTTATCTTTATTGAATCAGCAAAGCCCTCATTTGAGCCTCTTATGACCTTTTCCGAATCAATCTCCTGAATTGACATGGCGGGATATCCCTTGTCTGGAAGCTTGAAGGCATCCGGATAGCCATCCACAAAAAAAATCACGTCTCCTGTCAGCATCATCTGGGCTGCCTCATTAACCGTGTGCAGATGTGCAAATTCGGATAGAGCTGCCTGATTTTTGTCAAGTACTTCCTTAACCTGATCCCGGTCTATCCCTTCAAGGTATGATGTAAATCGTCCAAACGCACTGTTATTGATACCGGAGCCTGCACATGTCACCTCAATATATGCAACAAAACACTTTATGGAAGCATCACGCCCCAGATACATCTCCTGCATCTTGATATCTGAGCAGTCAGAATATATCTGCCTGAAGCTTTTTATGTTCTCATCTATGTTTGTGGTCATCTTTAACTCTCCTATATACCCAATAAATCCCGTAAGATTTAAAATCCCTGATATAGTATGACCATACAAGCCCGTAAATATCCCTGATTACTTATTTTTTGCTATTATCTAAGCCACTAACTAAACCACTAAAAAAGGTCGCCGTTCACACGTCAGTGTGACCGGCAACCCCTGGTTTTGTTATATTATTTTGTATTTTATTATCTTTGTCTGCTATATTCTTGTTATATTGTTGTTATATTTCTGTTTTATTTCTTCTCTTCATCCTGCTTTTGTATCACAGCCTTCACAGCAACCGCCTGATTAGCCACATGCGTATGCATTTCTGTAGTCACAAGCTCCATATTTCTTGCCTCAAGCGCCCTGTAGATGGCATCATGCTCCTTCACAAGCATCGGATAATTCTTTGGGTCCTTCAAATACTCCACTCTGTAGCGGTACATCTGCTCACGGATATTGTTCATCATAGATACAAGCTTCGCATTGCTGGTCGCCTCATAGATAGCATCGTGAAACTTCACATCCTCCTCAGCTATCTTTTTCACATCTCCTGAGTCCATGCTCCTCTTAAACTCGTCCTTTATGGTTTTTAAATTCGCAAGCTGCTCATCACTGATTTTCTTACAGGCTATTTTGGCTGCAAGCTCATCGAGAGCCTCTCTCACCTCAAGCACATCCTCCATATCCTTGAGAGTCATCTTGGCAACCTCTGCGCCCTTTCTCGGCATTGTGACTGCAAGCCCCTCCTGCTCAAGCATTCTGATTGCTTCACGTATAGGTGTACGGCTGACTCCAAGCTTTGACGCAAGCTGCAGCTCCATAAGTCTCTCTCCCGGCTTGAGCTCACCCTTTAAAATTGCCTCACGAAGTGTATTAAACACCACATCACGCAGTGGCAGATATGCATCCATATTTAAAGTTAAATTATCAGTCATCAAACTTCTCCTATCTCTTGTATTATCATTCTCACATATAAGAAAAAAGTAACTATAAAGCACCCGCTGTGCTATCCGGATATCACGTTATTTGCGATTATTGTATACAGATGTCAGATACACCTGTCTGGCAAGATGTGAGCTTCTCATGGCTTTGTACGCTTTCTTTGCAGTATCTTCATCGTCAAACAGTCCAAAAACCGTCGGACCACTACCGCTCATCATGGCTCCTACCGCGCCATTTGAAAGCATATGCTTCTTTATCTCATCTATCACCGGATAATTTGGTATGGTCACAGTCTCTAAGACATTTCCCATATGTGCTGCGATATCATGCAGATTCTTAGCCTTTATATCATCTATCAGGCGGTCTATATCCGGATGAATAGTCGTATCATCAAGCTTCAGATTCTGGTACACAAATTTTGTGGATACCGAGATGGACGGCTTTGCAATAAGCACCGGACACTTTACCATTGGAGGAAGAGGACTAAGCGCCTCTCCTATGCCCTCGGCCAGCGCCGTGCCTCTCATAATACAGTATGGTACATCCGCACCTATCTGCACACCTCTTTCCATAAGCTGTTTCTTTGTCAGTCCCAGTGAAAAAAGCCTGTTTACACCAATAAGCATAGCTGCCGCATCAGTACTGCCCCCCGCCATCCCTGCTGCAACAGGAATACGCTTGTCCAGCTTCACTGATACACCGTCAGTTATAGAAAACTCATCCATTAGAAGCTTTGCAGCCTTGTATATGAGATTGTTCTCGTTTACAGGGAGAAAAGACAGATTGGTCTGTATCTGTATGCCCGGCTCCTTTGTCCTTTTGATATCAAGCCTGTCATACAGATGAATGGTCTGCATAATCATACGGACCTCATGATATCCGTCCTCTCTGCGCCTCACAACATCGAGCCCCAGATTAATCTTGGCTAATGCTTTTAATGAAATATCGTTATTACTACCCATATTGTATTACCTCTGTTTTTTGTATACAAGGATTATAACACACCCTGCCAAAAAGAGCAAATTTAAATATTCTCATTTAATTGTTCATTTTCATTACTTTTCAGATTTTCCACGTATTGCACAAAAACACTATGTTCACATAGTACATGTTTACTAGATTTAAAAAGTAACCCTCTAACGCACCACAACAAAAAGCCTCACAGCATATCAATAATGCTTGTGGGGCTTTTTTTAAAAAGTTTTTCTAAACTCGTATGTACAATTTTTCTATTTCTTTTCCAATATAAATTTGCTAATCAGCTCGTTCATTGTCTCCGCCTGTGCTGAAAGCTCCTCACTTGTTGCTGATGTTTCCTCTGCATTTGCTGAGTTTGACTGTACAACATCTGATATCTGATTAATGCCAGCCTCTGCCTGCTCCATAGCCTTTGCCTGCTCCTCTGCAATCTCGCTGAGTTTTTGAGAAGAATCTGCAACTTCCTTCATACCATTAATAACCTTTTCAATAGAAGTACTTACGCGCTCTGCAGCTTCATTACCCTCGTTAGATACCGCAATGGCACTCTCTATAAGCTGACGTGTGTCAACTGCAGCCTTGGCACTCTGCTCTGAAAGACTTCTGATTTGTCCCGCAACAACTGCGAATCCTTTACCTGCCTCACCTGCACGCGCTGCCTCGATAGCTGCATTGAGTGAAAGAAGGTTTGTCTGACTGGCAATATCCTCAATCTCAGAAATGATATTCTCAATCTGCTTAGATGTATCATTGATGCGTCCGATAACATCAACCATGCCCTGCATCTCTGTATGGCTGTGATCTGCTTCCTCAGCATACTCCTGTGCAATCCTGTATGTATCATTGAGCTTCTCAGATGTTTTCTCAACACCGCCTGTGATATCTGCAAATGTAGCCTGAAGCTCCTCAATGGCTGCTGACTGATCCATAGCACCTTCTGCGATTTCCTGTGCTGCCTGAGCAAGGTTGTTAGAACCTGCTGTAACAAGTGATGATATCTCATTGATATGTGACATAACATCATTCATCTGTGTCTTCATCTGACGCATTGCCATGAGAAGTCCAATAAAATCTCCGGTATATTTATCTTCCATGTCTGATGAAACTGTATAATCTCCTTCTGCCATCTTTCCAAGAAGCTTGTCAGAGTCAGATATGATAGTCTTAAGGTCTGCTGCCATGTTTTTCGCAACCCCTACCATATCAGCAATTTCATCTTGTGAATCAACTGCCGGGAATGGAGCCTCAAGATCACCCTGTGCAAATGTACGTAATCTCTGTTTTAACTCATCGAGTGGTTTAGAAATACCAACTGCAACTTCGTCCCCGATTTTCATCGAGATAAAATATGAACTGACAATGATAACAATAACAATACCAAATGCGGCATATGATACTAATGATAATCTCTTGCTTAAATTATCTCCCTCTGTTACCTTTGTATCCATAAGGGCAACAAGCTGCTGATATATATCATCATATGCAGGTGCAAGATCTGCTACTGCTCTCTCCTCGGCCTCCTTCTGTGTCTCAGGATCTGTAGCATTCCTACCTAACTGTCCGATTTCATCATCGAGACTCCAGTATGAGTCGAGCTTACTGTTTATATCATCATATATAGCCTGCTCCTCATCTGTCTTTATAGAGCTTTGCAGCTCTTTCCAGTATTTTTGAAATGATTCCTTTTTAGAATCATGTGTATCAGACATCTTACTTAATGTGTCAGAAGCTGTATAACCGATAAGAGCTCGTGTAGCGCTTCGTGTCTCTGAGAAGGTTACCATAACCTTTCCTATATCTCCCTGTGAAAATCCGTAAAAGGTTAGTGCGCTGGAATATCTCATTGATACAATAATCATAAGAATACCCGCGATAACCCCCGATGCCGATGCTACAAATGTAGTCAGTCTGAAGCCTTTCTTTAAACGATTTTTGATGCTAAGTGCTTTCCACTTTGACATGTCTAATTTCATGATATTTCCTCCACATGAATAATGATACTTATATACTATTCTTCTATTATACACCTCTCAAAAAAATATACAAGCGCTAAAAAGGTGACTGCACGCTGCGTGCAGTCACCTTTTCATAATTCATAAATCACATTTCTTATATAATATTCGTTCCATCACGACACTTTTACATACACATCCGGCTTCTAGCCCTGTACCTGTGTGTCCTCTGTGCCATTCTTCCAGTCATCAAACTTCTTGACTACGGCATCATAAGTATCCTGACATATTGATGGCAGCTTGTCTCCCCAGGCTCCTGTTGCCTGTGAAAAGCCTTTCTTGAATGCATTCAAAAGCTCATCAGCCTTGTCCTTGTCGCCTCCCGACAGTGCCTTTGCAAAGTCAAGAATACGGTCTGAGGTCTTCTCAACTCCCCAGTATCCATCCTCTGCGATGTCCTTTTTGGCCTGCGCTATCGTATCTGCATCTACAGTCAGATTCTCAAACAGACTCTTTAAGCCCTGTGACTTGTCCCAGGTTGAAGCCTGTCCTGTCATGGACTTTCTGACGATCTCGATAAGCTGCTGCTGTCTGGCGTTGGCATCATCCTTAAGCGCCTGTACCAGTGCATCTCTGTCTGCCTTGCTCATCTTCTGGTTTACTGTGCTCTTTGCAGTATCCTTTGAATCATCCTTGCTGTCTGATTTCTCATATACAGCTGCCTCGTCGCTGAAGCCTGCAGTCTTTGCATCCGACTTATCCGTCTTTGCATCCTGCTTCTTTGAAGCGGTATTAGTATTCTTTGTCTGCGCCTCGTCCTTTGCTGTGACACTCTGCGCCGCTACTGCTGAAACTACACTTGAAATAGCATCTAACATCTCTCATCCCTCCCTGGTAATGTGCGTGCGGGAATCCTTTCCCGCTATACTATTATCAACCTGTATAGCGTCTGATATAGCTAAACAGTCTTTCTCTTATATTGTGTATCGGCTGTTTTGCGTCTGTTGCTTATAGCTTTAGCCGTTATTTTTTCAGCTTTCTGCCAAATATAAATGTCGAAAAATATATTACCGATGCAATAATCACTATCATCGGACCTGTTGCCACATTGGTGTAGTATGACACTGCGAGGCCGACTATACCGGAAAATACTGAAAATATCACTGAAAAGAAATGATACTCACGCATATTTTCCGAAATATTCCTTGATGAAGCCGCTGGTAATATAAGCAGAGCATTTATTATAAGTATACCTATCCACTTGATGGATAGCATAACTATGAGTGCTACAAGCACCGCAAACAGATTATCCAGAAGACGCACATGGATACCCTTGCTTTTTGCCACGCTTCTGTGTATGCAGATGGCGTTGAGCTTATTGAAGCAAAACACCCAGAACACTATCGTGACCACAAAAATCACAATTAGATAAACTATCTCAGTCTTTGTGATGCTTAGCACATCGCCCACCAGTATACTTGAGTATTTGCTGAAATTGCCGCCCTTTGACAGTATCGCAAGACCTATCGCCACAGAGCACGATGAAAATACCGATATAATGGTATCTGTCGATGCAGTGTTCAGACTGCCTATCTTATTTAAAAGAAGTGCAAACACTATCGCAAATATCACCATGGCAAGTGAGGTATCAGCCATGCCGCATACCACACCTACAGCGATTCCGGTAAGTGCCGAATGTCCGAGCGCGTCTGAAAAGTATGCCATCTTTTTATTTACAATCATGGTTCCCATTATGCCAAAAAGCGGTGTGATGATGAGCACAGCGATAATGGCATTTCTCATGAAATCATATTGAAGCCAGGAGGTTATATTCATTTGTGTTCCTCCTCTCTCACCCAGGATTCCTCTCCTGTGTAAAAAATTCTCTCAAATTCCCTGCTCTCGAAGACTTCCTTCACAGTCCCCTGCTTTGCAACGGTCTTATCAAGCAGTACAACATGGTCTGCGTACTTTGCCACATAGTCCAAATCGTGCGATATCAGTATGATTGCAAGGTCATAGTGAGTCTTTAAATAATCCATGGTCTTATAGAAAAGCTCCATGCCGTTTTGGTCTATTCCGGACACCGGCTCATCCAACAGCAGCAGATTCGGCTCGTCCATGATTGCCATGGAAAGAAGCACTCTCTGCAGCTGTCCTCCCGAGAGGTTGCACACCTGCTTGTCGATGAGCTCCTCAGCCTCAAATACCTCGAGTGTCTCCCTTATCTTTGCCTCTATCTTTTTGCTCTTTGGCAGAAAAACAGGATAATTGTACTGATAGCTTGCTATGAGGTCATACACGCTGACCGGTGTATTTTTCTCGATATTGACAGACTGCGGCACATAGCCGATTTTAAGCTTAGCCATATGTCCGTCCTTAGTATCCTTGAACTCAATCGTACCGGTGTGAGGTATCTCGCCCAGTATCGCCTTTATGAGTGTAGATTTTCCGGCACCGTTCTGGCCTATTATGACATTAAAGGAGCCACAGTGTATGTGCATATTTACATCCTCAAGCACCGTCTGCTCTCCGAAGCTCACTCCAAGGTTATTTATTTTTATGCAATGAAAGCCACATGGCTGTATTATTTTCCGCATATTTTCTCCAATTTTATTTAGTAAATGCCTCTTTGATAAGCTCTATATTGTGCTCCATACCATAAAGATAGCTGTCCTTGTCGTACTCTCCCCTGTTGAGAGGGTCGATATAAATCACATGCACATCTGTCTCACGCGATACGGTATCTCCCATGCTCCTTCCGTAGAGCTCCTCAGCGAGTATTACCGACACTCCGTCATCCTTTATGGCACCTATTACCTGCTTTATCTCACCTGCGCTGACTGAGCGCTCCTCGTCAAGGTCTAACAGATAGCATGCATTCATGGAAAAATCATCAGCTACATACGCATAGGCCTCATGGAATATGATGAGATTCTGTCCATTGGTAAGACTCTTTAGGCTATTTATCTTTTCTTCAAGCACTGCAAGCTTTGCATCATATGCTTTTGCATTTGCATAATATTCATCAGCATGCTTTGCATCCTTTTCGGCAAGCCGGGATGCGATTGTCTGAACCATGGTGCGGTAACGCGGCACGCTCATCCATGCATGGGCATTCTCATCACCATGGTCATGATCGTGCGCGCTATCTGATTCTGCGTCTGCTTCGTGGTCATGGTCGTGGTCACTGTCCGATTCTGTGTCTGCGTCGTGGTCATGGTCGTGGTCACTGTCCGATTCTGTGTCTGCGTCGTGATCATGGTCGTGGTCACTGTCTGCATCATCCTCAGAAAGAAGTGCCACATCCTCACAGGCCTCAACCACATCAAGCTTCGGATACGCCTTTGCCACATCTGACATAAACGACTCTATACCGCCTCCGTTTATTACAAAAACATCGGCTGTGGATAAAAGCTTCATATCCTCCGGTGTTAGCTGAAAATCGTGCAGACAACCGGTCTGTGGCTCGCTTAGATTTTCAAGTCTAACGCCTTCCACTCCGTCTACTATATTTAAAGCTGCAATATACATTGGATAGAAGGATGTCACGACAGTAAGCATATCGTCTGCTTCGTCAGTATTTTTTGTATTGCCCGAAGCATTTGATGCTCCACCGGCAGCGCCTTTCATACCTGCTGTGTGCTCATATGCCATTACCGCAAGCGTACACACTATCAATATACACAAAAACATAATGCCTACAAATTTGCATTTATTCTTCATATATTAAATATTCGCCTTTCTTTCTATAACTTTATTTCTTTTTATGATTATTAACGCTTTTTTTGCTCTTGGCCTTATCTCTGCGTTCTTTAGTCTTTTTGGCAACCGGCTTTCCAGTCTTCTTCCAGCGCTCCTTTTTGTGCGGCTGGGATGCAGCGGCTCTTTTTGCAGCTGATTTTGCCTCGCGCTTTGCTTCTTCCTCCTGTTTCATGGCAAGAAGCGTCTCCTCATCAAACACGAGTGAATCTATGAGATTCCAGATTTCATCCCTGCCTTCCTTTGACATGGACGAAAACGGTATAACTACCGTGCCCGGCTTCACATGAAGCACATCCTTGATAGTCTTTATGTGTGCGGCAATCTGGCTTTTTTTCAATTTATCAGATTTGGTTGCAATGATAATCGGTGCAAAGCCCTGGTTTACCATCCAGTCATACATCATGATATCATTGTCCGATGGCTCATGCCTTATATCTATTAAAAGAAACACTGCCTGAAGCTTTTTGGAGGTGTGAAGATAGTTTTCTATCATCTGTCCCCATTTAGCTTTTATCTCGATATTGGCATTGGCATAGCCATAGCCCGGCAGATCGACCAGATACATGGCGTCATTGACGTTATAAAAATTGATGGTCTGTGTCTTGCCGGGCTGTGAAGAGATCCTGGCAAGTGACTTTCTGTTCATGAGTGCGTTGATCAGTGACGACTTGCCTACATTTGACTTGCCGGCAAATGCCACCTCATTATACTCATTGTCAGGGATTGTGCTTGTAATTCCGCAAACTGTCTCTAAATTAACACTTTTAATTACCATAATCTCTTCCTCATTCTTATTTTACAAATGCTATCTTCTCCACCTGTGAAAATCTCTCCACCGGCACGATTTCCATGCCGTCTGTTATTTCTTTTGAAATCTCCTCCAGGTCCTTTTCATTATCCTTTGGAATACATACTGTTTTTATTCCGATTACTTTGGCTGCAAGCAGCTTTTCCTTGAGTCCTCCTATCGGAAGCACCCTGCCGCGTAGTGTTATCTCGCCCGTCATGGCTACATCTGCCCTGACAGCTCTGTCTGTAATAGCCGAGAGCATGGCTGTCGCCATAGTGATACCCGCAGATGGTCCGTCCTTTGGCACTGCGCCCTCCGGGATATGTATATGGATATCATGCTTCGTGTAAAACTCTGCATCAATGCCATATCCTTCGCTTATTGAGCGCACATAGCTAAGTGCCGCCTGTGCCGACTCCTTCATCACGTCGCCTAGCTTACCGGTGAGCACGAGCTCACCCTTGCCCGGCAGCACATTCACCTCAACCTCGAGTGTGACTCCGCCCACGCTGGTCCATGCGAGTCCTCTTACGATTCCCACCTCAGCGTGATCATTTTTCTTCTCCGGACTGTACTTCGGATTGCCCAGATACGTCTTAAGATTGGTCTTTGTAACCTTTACAGCAGCTTCGCTGTCCTTGAAGATTTCCCTGGCAGCCTTGCGGCACAGCTTGCCGATAGTCCTCTCAAGGCTTCTGACTCCGGCCTCTCTGGTGTACAGCCTGATGATATCCTTTAAAGCACCATCTGTTATCGTAAGCTGTTCCTTTTTAATTCCGTTTTTGCTCTTTTGCTTCTCAATTAGGTGTTCCTTTGCTATGTGAAATTTCTCATTTTCAGTGTAGCTTGACACCTCAATAAGCTCCATCCTGTCAAGAAGCGGCTTTGGAATGCCTGAAACCTCATTTGCCGTTGCAATAAAAAGCACCTCCGACAAATCCACAGGCATCTCAATGTAATGATCCCTGAATCTGCAGTTCTGCTCACTGTCAAGCACCTCGAGAAGAGCGGCTGATGTGTCACCCTTGTAGTCACTTGACACCTTATCTATCTCATCCAACAGCATGAGAGGATTTGAAACGCCTGCCTGTCTTAAGCCATTTACTATACGGCCCGGCATAGCGCCGATATATGTCTTTCTGTGTCCACGGATTTCTGCCTCATCACGCACACCACCAAGAGAAATACGCACATATTTCTTCTCCAGTGCAGACGCAATTGAACGGGCTATGCTTGTCTTTCCTGTTCCCGGAGGACCTACAAGACAAATTATAGGACTCTCTCCCTTGCTTGTCAGATTTCTGACTGCCAGAAACTCAAGTATTCTCTCCTTAACATCCTTTAATCCGTAGTGATCATCATCGAGCACCTGTGCTGCATGGTCAAGATCCTTGTTGTCCACAGACATCCTATTCCACGGAAGCTCAAGTACAGTCTCTATATAGCCTCTCTCAACAGTGCTCTCTGATGAGCTGCTGCTCATATTTCTAAAGCGCTTTATCTCTTTTTTCGTCTTTTCCTTTACGTAGTCAGGCGCATCTAACTCAGATAGCTTTTTCTCATATTCATCAGCCTCCGAGTCAGCATTCTCGCCCAGCTCCTCACGTATCACACCAAGCTGTTCACGAAGCACATACTCCTTCTGATGCTTGTCCACACGAACCTTTACTTTTTTCTGAAGCTCATTCTTTATGGAAATAACCTCCACCTGGGAGAGAAGTAATGATACTATAACCTGATATCTGTCATTGATATCCTCTGCCTCAAGCACCTGCTGCTTAAGCTCATATGACACCGGCAGATTGTTGGTTACATAATCAATGAGCTTTTCAAGATCCTCATACTGATCTATCTGTCTGATAAGCTCCTTGCTGATTTTGCCGACGACTGCCGCATATCTGTGAAAAGCCTCTCTGACTCCGAGAAGCATGGCTTCCCTGAGATCATCCGGCAGGCTGTCTGCATTACTATCACAATAACAGATTTCTGCCTCAAGGTACTTCTCATTACCGGTAAAGCCAAGCAATGCTGCCCGGCTTATTCCATCTACAAGTATTCTCACAACATCATTCTGTAATCTGACAACCTGCTTTATGTCAGCAACAATACCCATCTGATAGAGGTCTTCCTGAGTCGGGTCCTCACTGTCCACATTCCTTTGTGTGACAAGATAAATCTTTTGATCCTGCTCCATAGCCTCCTCGACAGCACGAAGGGAGCGCTCTCTGCTGATGTCGAAATGGGCAATCATCCCCGGCAGAATAGTAAGCCCTCTCAGCGCTACTGCAGGCATATTCATAATCTGTTCTTCCACTTATATCTCCTGTATTATTGCACAGCCATGCATAACAAACCGCTGTGCAATTTATATTATCCGATGCTGTATCTTTTGTAAAATACCGCCATGTACTTATGATGCCGCTTTTTCCTCGATATATGCCTCCGGCACACACTCACCATCTAGCTTTAAGTTTTCCTCAACTGTATCCTTGTCGATTACGCACTTGCTGATGCTCTTGTCTGACGGTATACGATACATAAGGTCAAGCATAACAGCCTCCATGATGGCACGAAGTCCTCTGGCCCCTGTCTTTCTCTCAAGTGCCTTGTCAGCGATGGCATTTACTGCATCGTCTGTGAACTCAAGACCTACTCCGTCAAGCTCAAAAAGCTTGGTGTACTGCTTGATAAGCGAGTTCTTAGGCTCCTTAAGTATACGGATAAGTGCATCCCTGTCGAGTGCCTCGAGAGAAACGGTAATAGGTACACGTCCGATAAACTCAGGAATCAATCCAAACTTTACAAAATCCTGTGGAAGTGCATGCTTAAACGCCTCTCCTACATTGAGCTCTGTCTTTGACTTTACATCTGAATTGAAGCCTATAGATGATGTATCCATACGACTGTCGATAATTTTTTCCAGACCATCAAATGCTCCACCGCAGATAAAAAGTATATTAGTAGTATCAATAGGAATAAGCTCCTGCTGCGGATGCTTTCTTCCGCCCTGTGGCGGTACAGATGCCTCTGTGCCCTCAAGAATCTTTAAAAGAGCCTGCTGTACACCCTCGCCTGACACATCTCTGGTGATTGAGACATTCTCTGATTTCTTTGTAATTTTATCTATCTCATCTATATAAATGATACCATGCTCTGCACGCTCGATATCATAATCTGCCGCCTGAATAAGCTTTAATAGGATATTCTCCACATCCTCACCTACGTATCCTGCCTCTGTAAGTGTTGTAGCATCAGCGATAGCAAATGGAACATTTATCACTCTGGCAAGTGTCTGCGCAAGAAGTGTCTTTCCTGAGCCTGTAGGTCCAAGCATGAGAATATTACTCTTCTGAAGCTCTACATCTGATGTATCACCTGCCAGTACTCTCTTATAGTGATTGTATACAGCAACCGAAAGCACCTTCTTTGCCTGGTCCTGTCCTATTACATAATCGTCCAGAAACGCCTTAAGCTCCTCCGGAGTAACAAGATTTATATCATCCTTAGCGCTGCTTTTGTCCTCATGGCCATCTACGCCTTCTTCCTCAAGAATCTCGGCACATATATCTATACACTCATCGCAGATAAAAGCTCCATTAGGTCCGGAAATCAAACGATTTACCTGGTCCTGTGTCTTACCGCAAAATGAGCAGCGAATCTTTCCGTCGTTTTTTCCTGCCATTATTAACTCCTTTTATTGCATGAGGGCATCCCATATGGGGTACCCTCTTAAATTCATCTAACTTCTGATTATCTGTTTGTTATTACACTGTCTATGAGACCATACTCTGCGGCTTCCTGTGCTGACATATAGTTGTCTCGCTCTGTATCAGCTGCAATTGTCTCGTATGGCTTGCCTGTATTGGCTGCTAAAATTTCGTTTAATCTCTTCTTTGTCTTTAAAATATTTTCTGCAGCAATCTGAATCTCAGTAGCCTGACCCTTTGCACCGCCAGATGGCTGATGAATCATAATCTCTGCATTTGGAAGAGCATATCTCTTGCCCTTTGCACCGCCTGCAAGAAGGAAAGCTCCCATGCTTGCTGCAAGACCGATACAGATTGTTGAAACATCACACTTGATGTACTGCATAGTATCGTAAATAGCAAGTCCTGCTGTAACCATTCCACCCGGTGAATTGATGTAAAGGTGGATATCCTTATTCGGATCCTCGGACTCAAGGAATAAAAGCTGGGCAACAACAAGGCTGGCTGTTGTCTCATTTACTTCCTCTCCAAGGAAAATGATACGATCTTTTAATAATCTGGAGTAAATGTCGTAGTTGCGCTCTCCTCTGCTGGTCTGTTCAATGACATATGGTACTAAACTCATATAAAATACCTCCTTTATAAAAGCTCAAAAGACCGGCTCAGAAAATAGGCTTCTGAGCCAGTCAATCAAATCTTGATTCAAAAATCTTATTCTTCTGTAGACTCTTCTGCATCAGCCTTTTTCTTTGCCTTTGCACGCTCTTTAACGTTGTCCATGATAAGATCTACGGCCTTTGTGATAGCAATGTCTTTCTTCATAGACTCCTTCTCAGCATCTCCCATGTACTCTTTAAGCTTATCAGCCTCCATGCCGTATGCCTTAGCCATCTTCTCTACCTCAGCATCGATATCTGCATCAGTAACCTCGATGTTCTCCTCCTTGGCAATCTGCTCAAGTACAAGGCTGCTCTGGATACGTGTTGTAGCCTCAGGACGAACCTGATCCTTAAGCTGGTCAACTGTCATGCCTGAGAACTGTAAGTACTGCTCCATTGTAAGACCGCTCTGTGCGATTCTCTGAGCGAACTCCTCAACCATTGTCTCACACTGAGTCTCAATCATTGCCTCCGGAAGATCCATCTTTGACTTATCGATAATCTTCTGGATAGCCTCATCCTCTTTAGTCTTCTTAGCTTCTGTCTCTTTCTTCTCTGTGAGGTTCTTTTTGATTTCCTCTTTGTACTCAGCTAATGTATCAACACCTGCTGCATCCTGTGCAAACTCATCATCAAGCTCAGGAAGCTCCTTAGCCTTGATCTCGTTGATCTTAACCTTGAATGTAGCCGGCTTTCCTGCAAGGTCTGCTGCCTGATACTTCTCAGGGAATGTTACATTGACCTCAACCTCATCGCCTGCGTTCTTTCCTACTAACTGATCCTCGAATGTATCGATGAATGTGTGTGAACCAATCTCTAATGGATGATTCTCACCCTTTCCACCCTCGAAAGCTACTCCGTCAACAAATCCCTCAAAGTCGATAACTGCTGTATCTCCCTCTGCTACAGGACGATCTGTAACTGTAACTGTTCTTGCATTTTTGTTTCTCTGGTTCTCAAGCTCAGCGTCAACCTCTTCATCAGAAACTGATGTGTCGATCTTTGTAACTGTAACGCCCATGTACTTACCAAGAGTAACCTCAGGTCTTACAGCAACCTCTGCTGTGTAGATGAAAGGCTGTCCCTTCTCAATCTGAGTAACCTCAACTGTTGGGCGTGAAACAATGTCAACACCGCTCTCGTCAACCGCACCTGCGTATGTCTGCTGCATAAGAATGTTTGCTGCATCCTCGTAGAACACACCTGCTCCATACATTTTCTCAATCATAGCTCTTGGCACTTTTCCTTTACGGAATCCAGGTACGCTAATCTGTTTCTTCTGCTTCTGATATGCAGAATCCAATGCTTTCTCTAATTCCTCAGCTGCTACCTCAATAGTAAGCTTCGCCATATTATGCTCTAAATTCTCAACCTGTACACTCATGTCAATCGTTATCCTCCTTAAAAATATATATGAATGGTATGTACATCAAATGTAATGTGGGCATGCTTTATAAACTGCTAAGCCCAGTCATTGGATGATTATAACACAACAAATCCACTATTTCCAGTGTTTTTTACATTAAATTTGCTTTTGTGTATAATTCCATAAATTGTCAGCAATACCAAAACATATTTTTGTCATTTTACGGCATAATATTTCCATACACATACAGCTTGTGTATAACGTTTTAAAAGGAGGTATTGCATTATGGCAGCATCAAGTAGTAAAAAGGCTTCTGTACCGGAGGCAAAAGAGGCTATGAGCCGTTTCAAGGAAGAGGTTGCTTCAGAGCTTGGAGTTCCTTTAAAAGAGGGCTACAACGGTGACCTTACTTCTAAGCAGGCCGGTTCAATCGGTGGCGAGATGGTCAAGCAGATGATCATGAAGCAGGAGCAGCAGATGAAATAAGCTCTGCAATAGCAGGCTTCAAATGTACGCTTCAAATGCAAGCATAAAAAGAGGCCGCGCACCATGGGGTTGGTGTGTGACCTCTTTTGTTATAATACTAATAATATGATTATTTGCTGAACGTTGTATTAGTATACCAGTCCCTGTCGAATATGCTCTACTGTGGCATCGTCTGTGAAGTATCTGACAAGCTCGAGTGCAAACGCAATAGCTGTTCCCATTCCACGACTTGTAATCACATTGCCATCCACAACTACAGGCTGCTCAAGCCATTGTGCACCGAGCAGCTTTTCCTCAAAGCCCGGATGACAGGTAGCTTTTTTGCCCTCAAGTATATGATTCTCACCGAGCACGCTAGGCGCTGCACATATCGCTGCAACAAGCTTTCCCTCAGCGGCAAATCTCTTAATTGTCTTTACTACGGTCTCATCCGCGCCAAGGTTTAATGTACCCGGCATGCCTCCCGGCAGTACGATTGCATCGTAGCTGTCAAAATCAGCCTGTGCCTTTGTGGTATCTGTCTTAAATGTCACCTGATGAGAGCTTGTCACCTCGGCTTTTTCCGTGATTGATATGGTTTCAATCTCAAGCTTTGCTCTTCTAACTATATCTACTACTGTAAGTCCTTCAATCTCCTCACAGCCATCTGCCATAAAAATTCCTACTTTAATCATATTTTTCTCCTTTATTTTTCTTTGATAATACTATGATACCTTTTGACCCTTTAATCATACTATAAAAAGCTGCGGTTCGTCCTTGAATTTTTAAATACCGATCATTATAATCATATATAAATGATATGAGGGTAAAACAAAAGTATAAACCGTAACTATAAATCTACCAGTAACATGAAAGGATAAACCATGGAAATCGAAAGAAAATACTTACTTAAACAGCTTCCTTCCAATTTAGACAGCTACGCGAGCAAAAAAATCGCCCAGGGCTATCTGTGCACCTCGCCTGTTGTCAGAGTCAGACGCTCAAATGACAGCTATTATATGACCTACAAGGGAGCCGGCCTTATGGTGCGCGAGGAGTACAATCTTCCTCTCACAAAAGAAGCCTACGACCATCTTGTCCAAAAGATTGACGGTCGTCTCATCGAAAAGACACGCTATCTCATACCTCTTGACGGTGGTCTGACCGCAGAGCTTGATGTATTTGAGGGTGATCTGGCTCCTCTTACACTTGTGGAGGTTGAATTCGACTCTGTCGACGCAGCAAATGAATTCACAGCGCCTGACTGGTTTGGCGAGGATGTCACTGAATCCGGCAAATATCACAACAGCTATCTGAGCCGATTGGAAAATTCATAGTACTGCCTGGTCTTTATCGTATTCTTTAAATCATCATACCGCTTTTGCAATGGGCCCTCAGGAACTACAACATCCATAACCACCGCTATGTCATCTATAAGGCGGTCGGTTATGATATCCCTCATTGAAATAAGTATATTGTACTTCTCTTCAAAGGTATCCGCATCAAGGAACTCCAGCAAACGCGGATCCGGTGCCTGGCCTTCATCTGCATCCGGCGCCGGCATATCCTCCGGCTGATCCTTAAGTGTGATCTTCTCAAATCTGTATTTCTGCTTCACATCAGGATATTTCTCATGGTCCACCTCGCTTACAAACATGTCGAGTGGTCTGGCGTATATCCCAAAATCATCATATAAAGCCTGATAAATCACAAGCTTTTCCCCTGTCTCTGAATGTGTCGCCACTGTAACTATCTGATACAGCTTATTCTTAAAGTGCCTGTAAAGCTCTCCGGGCTTTGGTGTTCTGTCCATCATTTCTGCCTCTTTCCTATTATTTAAAAGTTGTTAATCATGTCTAAGCCTTCCCCAAGGAAATCTCTCTCAAACTCCAGATTGCCACTGTATCCCATGGCAATCAGATCCTCAACACTGCCAAACATGCTCTGTGTCTCAGCCTCTATAATCTTTGCACCATCAGCTGCTTTATTATGCAGTGTCTGGCAATTTCTTGAGTGCTCCTGCGCCAGCCTCTGCTGTGCCTCGCTATGTCCGTGCATAGTCTCAATCTCTTTTTGTGTCGTATCATCCGCAAAGCGTGCATTATTTTTCACGGCCCTCTGCACTATATCCGGATTGCTCTGCTGTGGTCTCTGCTGTGGCTGTACTCTCTGCTGCATCTGTGGCTGTGGTCTCTGAGGCTGCTGTGCTCTCTGCTGCATCTGTGGCTGTGGTCTCTGCTGATATGTCTGGTTCAATGCATTCATACCCGACTGAACTGTATTCTGCATGCTGTTCCATATCTGCTGTATCTGCTTCTGCTGCGGTCTCGGTTTGTTTGGCTGCGTGTTTTTACTGCCTGCGCTCTTTGATTTTTTGTTAATGTAAAAAACAGCTCCTAAGATAATTGCCCAAATTATAACATCCATATTCTGCTCCTTTATCAATCTGCATTTTTCTATGTCAATCCCTGAATATCCTGCACATATCGCGCAGTATGTATTCTGCTGTCTGTTCCGGCTCCCATTGCTTTGTAACACCCACAAGCAGCGGATTAAGCTCCGACAGTATCCTTGCCGTGCGCCGGTCTGTCGTGCCCTCATACTTATCGTTTATGGCCTCAGCCTGCTTCACACATGCCTCAAGCTGCTTTAATATATCCTTCCAGAACTCCTCGTAATATATCTCATGCACTCTCTTAGTCTTTTGTGTGAAATTTAGCTCTGCAAGCTCTTTGTTGCTGTGCCCCAGATAGAAATATGACAGAGCAAACAAATCAGGCTTTTTCCTTTCAAGCCCCTCATTTGTCAGGTGTATCAGATTCTCTATCTCACTCTGTAAAATGATACCGTTGTCAAAGGATGACAGATATCTCTCCCCCTGCTTTACAACAGAGTCCAGAGTCGTGTGAAAATCCGTGTCCACCTTGCTGATTAAAAATTCATCGTCAAACATGCCGCTTTTCGCTTTGCAAGCCTTTATCAGCTCTCCAAAGTGCTTCCGGTCTGTTCCTGTGAGCTCACAATACCCGATAACTTGTTGCTCAAGCTCCTTTAAATCTGAAAGCAGACTGCTTAAGCCTGTCTTCACGCCATAATAGCGCTTTGCAACACCGGAGGAATTCTTTTTGGTTTTGACATACAGCTTAAGCCAGCTGTTGACCACTGTCATGTCGGCACCTGCCGTATCCATCGCTGTCTTAAATTTCTTTTCCGTATCACTTAGTCCTAAAATCATCACACACCCTCAAACATCATTCTAAAACTATATAATAACAATTCTACACCATTATCATATTTTTTTAAAGAGCCTTTTTTCGCTCTGAAAAGCCCACTTTAAACGCAAAAAAGGAAGCCATACAATAGCTGTATGACTTCCTATATACTCTGCATGTTATTCGCATCGTCGTGCGAATGGCACGAGTGGCTTTGTTATGATAGCAAAATCAGATTAACGACCGAACTGCATATCGTTGTTACCTGATTTTGTTGTGAACATCTCAAGCATGTTGATTGGATCGTTGTAATCCATAAGCCATCCCTCACGGGCGAAATCAAACTGTCCGTCCTTACGGCTGTTAAGGAATACGTTCCACTCCTGCTGCTCAACCTTTAAGTTGATACCTACCTTTGAAAGATCAGCCTGGATAGCCTCACCAATCTTTACATTGGCCTCTGAGTTGTTTACGAGGTATGAGAACTCGATAGTCTGGTTTACCTGGCCTGTGCTCTCATCTAATAATCCGATAGAAGCAAGAAGCTCTTTAGCCTCCTCAAAGTTCTTATCGTAATCTGTGCCGTAGTAATCTTTGTTCTTGAACTCGCCACCGTTACCATCTGTAACGCCCTCTGGGATAAATGTTGTGGCAATCTTCTGTCCGCCCTGGGCGATTGTATCGATGATGTACTGACGATCAATAAGAAGACAGATTGCTTTTCTGAATACCTTAGCCTGGTCAGCATCTAATCCAAGTTCTGAGTAGAGCTTAGAGTTAATGTTGAAGCCTACGTAGTATGTTCCAAGGTTGTCAACTGTGTAGAACTCGCTTGTCTTCTTAGCTGCCTCAATCTCTGCTGTAGGAATTGAATCAATAAAATCAAGGTCACCGTTCTGGTAAGCTGTGTAAGCTGAAACATCATCAGATGTAAGCATTACGTTCATCTCATCAACTGTTACATTGTCAGCATCCCAATAGTTAGGATTCTTAACATATGTCATGCTTGAATCATGCTTCCACTCCTTGAGTGTGAATGCACCGTTTGTAACGAACTTGTCGCTTGCATCGTTTGCCCAGTCATCATTTCCCTCTACTGACTTCTGGTTTACAGGGAAGAAGAATGGGAATGCACATAAGTCAAGGAAGTATGGTGTAACTGCTTTAAGCTTGACAGTAAGAGTCTTTCCATCATCAGAAGCTACTACATCATCAGCAGCAAGACCCTTTGTATCATCATATCCTGCGAATACTGCGCAAAGGTAGCTGTAATCTGCAGCTGTCTTAGGATCTGCAGCTCTCCTCCAAGACCACTCGAAATCCTTTGCAGTAAGCTCATCACCGTTTGACCACTTAAGACCGTCACGCATTGTGAATGTGTATGTAAGGCCATCCTCAGAAACCTCATAGCTCTCTGCACATGCAGGCTCAAGCTTGCCCTCAGCGTTGTAACGCATAAGACCCTCAAAGCTGTTTACTGCAAGACATCCGCCGTCAACAGTACTGTTTAATGCAGGATCGATATGATCAGGCTCTGATGCCATGAAGATGTTTAACTTTCCAGCATTCTTTGTGTTCTTTGCATTGTAGAAGTATTTCATACCCTCTACTGTTGAGTATACGCCTGTGACATAATCCTTGAGCATATACTGGTCATTGTAGTAGTAAAGTGGAATAACACACCATGTATCCATAAGCATATCCTCTGCCTGGTGCATCATCTCTGCACGCTTTGCAAGATCTGCTTCTGTACGGATAGAATCTACTAACTCATCATAGCCTGTCCAGTCTACGCCTGCTGATACAGCAGTATGAGAAGTGCCGTTAGCAGATGTGTCGTTAGTAGATATTTTGCCCTCGCTCTTGCTTCCACAAGCAGTCATGCCAAGTGCCATAGCTGCAACAAGAGTAAGTGCTACTAATCTCTTTTTCATCTTTCTTCCTCCTAATTAATTAATATGAAAAATAAATTTATGTTAGAACCGGCACATGTGGCTTAAGCTATATGCCGGTAAAAACCTTATATTAGCGGTTGAAGCATGCAACCATATGTCCGTTTCCTCTGTCTGTAAGCTCCGGACGTGCTGCTGCACACTGTTCTGTCGCATATTTACAACGCGAACGGAATGGACAGCCGCTAGGCATGCGAAGAGGTGAAGGGACATCTCCCTCAAGCACGATTCGCTTGCTGTGTCTGGCAGTCTCAGGATCCGGGATCGGAACCGCTGAAAGCAACGACTGTGTGTACGGATGGATTGGATTGTCCATCAGCTCATCCGCATCTGCAAGCTCCATCATATGACCTAAGTACATAACAGCTATTCTATCAGAGATATGCTGCACTACAAGCAGATCGTGCGCTATAAACAGGTATGATAACCCTCTCTCCTTCTGCAGATCCTCAAACATGTTGACTACCTGGGCCTGAATTGAAACATCAAGTGCCGATACCGGCTCATCACATACGATAAACTTCGGATCTACTGCAAGCGCTCTTGCTATTCCGATACGCTGTCTCTGTCCACCCGAAAACTCATGTGCATAGCGTGTGGCATGGTCTGCGTTTAATCCAACTGTCTCCATGAGATCCATAATCATCTCATGGCGCTCTTTCTTGCTACTGTAAAGCTTGTGCACATCGAGAGGCTCTCCAATGATATCCTCAACCGTCATACGAGGGTTGAGTGATGAATACGGATCCTGGAATACCATCTGCATCTGCTTACGGTAAGGATGCATATCCACATCTATCTTCTTCTCACTGTCAAACAATACATTGCCGTCGAACTCAATGCGTCCTGCTGTAGGCTGATACAGACGTAAAAGAGTACGTCCTACGGTTGTCTTTCCACAGCCTGACTCGCCAACAAGTCCAAGCGTCTCACCCGGCTTTATGGCAAATGACACATCATCGACTGCCTTTAACTCCATCTTTTTAAATCCGTCATGAACAGGGAAATACTGCTTCAAATGGTCTACCTTGAGCAGGTACTCGTTGTTATTTGTCTCATTACTCATTTGATTTTCCCTCCTCCATCATATTCTTAATATTCATCCAGCATGATGCGAGATGATCCTCTCCAACCCAGATTTCCTCCGGCTTTTCGGTGAGACATATCTTCATAGCGGCATCACAGCGAGGGCAGAATGCACAGCCCTCTGGCATGTTGAGCATATTGATTGGTGTGCCCCCGATAGGAACAAGCCTGGTTTTTGAATTGGTCTTTGTAGGGATTGAACGAAGCAGTCCCTTTGTGTACTCATGCGCCGGGCTGTAGAATATGGCATCTGCTGTTCCTCTCTCACACACACGGCCGCCGTACATAACTATGATCTCATCACACATTGAAGCAATGACACCCAGATCATGTGTAACCATGATGATTGCCATGCCGAGCTTTTCCTGCAGTGACTGCATAAGCTCAAGAATCTGTGCCTGGATAGTCACATCAAGAGCTGTTGTCGGCTCATCTGCGATAAGGATATCCGGCTCACAGGCTAATGCCATAGCTATCATGACACGCTGTCTCATACCACCTGAAAGCTCATGAGGATACTGATTTACTCTCTTCTCAGGCTCATTTACTCCTACAAGTGTGAGCATCTCTATAGCGCGCTCTTTTGCTTCCTTCTTTGTACGATCTGTATGAAGAAGCACTGCTTCCTCAAGCTGGTAGCCTACCGTAAATACCGGATTAAGCGATGTCATAGGATCCTGGAAAATGATTGAGCAGCATTTTCCTCTGAAATCTGCCATTTTCTTTTTGTTCCATTTGGTGATATCCTCACCCTTATATTTTACTGAGCCGCCTGTGATGGCACCATTCTCAGCAAGAATCTGCATGATTGAATATGCTGTAACTGACTTTCCTGAGCCCGACTCTCCTACGATTCCAAGAGTCTTTCCCGGCTCAAGCTTAAAGCTGACACCGTTTACAGCTGATACGTCTCCGTTATCGGTCTTGAAGGTAGTGTGCAGATCAGATACTTCAAGAACAAACTTATTATCTTCCATCTTACTCACTCCTTACTATTTCGATAATTTAGGGTCAAATGCATCTCTTAAGCCGTCGCCGATAAGATTCAATGTAAGAACAATGATACAAATCGTAAGCGCCGGAAAAATAAGACGCAATGGGTAACTCTGGAGTCCACCACGCGCTGTATTTGCCAACGAACCAAGTGAAGGCATAGGAGCCGAAACACCAAGTCCGATAAATGACAGATAACTCTCAGTAAAGATGGCTGATGGTATCTGAAGCGCTGTAGTAATGATGATTACTGACAGACAGTTCGGTAAAATGTGTTTTCTGATAGTGCGGGCTGATGATGTTCCGATACACTTTGCTGCGAGAATGTACTCATTCTGCTTGATGGTAAGAATCTGACCTCTTATAAGTCTTGCCATTCCTACCCAGTAAAGCAATCCAAACACTATGAAAAGTGCAATCATGTTGACACCGAGCTTTGAAAGCACTGTACCCTTTATTACAGGTGTTAGCACCTCATTTAATACAACTGCGAGTAAAATGATGAGCAGCATATCCGGCAATGAATAAATGATATCTACTATTCTCATCATAACCATATCTACCTTGCCACCGCAGAAGCCTGATACGGAACCGTAAATGATACCGATTATAAGCACAAGCAGTGATGCAAACACACCGACTCCCAGCGAAACACGAGCTCCGTAAACAACACGGATAAAATAGTCTCTTCCGAGCTCATCTGTGCCAAAAATGTGTGGGAACAGCTTCTCACCTGCATCAATCTGTGCCTGCTCAGCATCGCTGTACTGGAAAGGTCCTAAGTTCTGTGCACCCTTAACGATATCTGCATAGCCGTAAGGCACAATCTTTGGTGCCAGAAGAATAACCAAAATAAGTAAAACCAAAACTATAATAGAACCCATAGCCAGTGGATTTTTACGGAGTCTCTTAAGACCATCCTTAAAGAAGGTAGTTGACTCACCCATAACCTCCTGCTGGCGTTTCTCTTCATCTGATGCCTTGGCAAAATCCTTCATATCGAACTTGCTAAGGTCAATCTGTGTGGAGAAAGGAGCTCTCTTCATATTATCTTTCATCTTTATCTCTCCTTAATCAAGCTTAATACGTGGATCAATCACTTTGTATACAATATCTGTAATGAGGTTCGCGCCTACCATGATGACAGCAAGGAAAAGCGTTGTAGCCATAATCATTGTGTAATCACGGTTTGTGATACAGCTTACGAACTTGGAACCGAGTCCTCCGATATTGAAAATACTCTCAATAACCATTGAACCTGTGAGGATACCACCAATCATAGGTCCCACATATGTGATGACCGGAATGAGCGCATTACGAAGCGCATGTACAAATATAATCTTGTACTGATGTACACCCTTGGCCTTTGCCGTACGGATGTAATCCTGTCCGAGTGCATCAAGCATTGAAGTCTTTGTAAGTCTTGTAATATATGCCATCGGTGAAAGTGACAGTGACAGCACCGGAAGTAATATCATGTTGCTTCCTGAGCTGAAGGCCTGCACCACGCCAAGCTTTATACAGAAGAAATAAAGTAATAACGTAGCGATGACAAATGACGGCATCGACGTAATCAGTGTGACGAAGAATACTATAACTCGATCCGGCCACCTGTTTCGCATCAGCGCTGCTATCGAACCGAGCACCACTCCGAATACTATCGCAGTGAGCGCCGCTAAGAGTCCAAGCTTCGCTGAAATCGGGAAGCTCTCCCCGATGATATCTGAGATCGGACGGTCTGTCTTAAGACTAACACCGAAATCTCCGTGCAGCACGCCTGCCATGTAGTTCTTGTACTGGACTATAAGTGGCTGATCCAGTCCGTAGCGTGCCTCAAGCTCTTTCATTACCGCCGGACTCTTTGCCTTCTCCGAATTGAATGGACCACCCGGAATTGCATTCATGGCAAAGAATGTAATAAGACTGATAATGAAGATTGTAAAAATCGCGAGAATAACTCTCTTTACAATGTACTTACCCATATTTTTCTCTCCCTCTTGGATTTGTATCGATAATGCATTATTTTGATTTTTTAAAGCATTATCACTGCACCACGTCAAAGTATTTTGTCTAATACGCAAAAAAGTGCGAATGACCTCATTGTCATTACACACTCCCTAATCTTGCTGTCTGATACAACTGTCGTTCTGACGCGAACAATTCCTTTTTATTATACACAGAAATCATACTTTGTCAATTGGATATATTTTCCTATATAATTTTCATTTCTGCATAAAAATTAGTCATTTTTTATAATACTCATTAATAATGGTAATTTATGCAGTTTATAAGCATTATTTATACATTTTTATTCATTTTTATTTTTGCATTAAAATATTAATTTTCAGTGCATGATTACTTTGAATTGTTAAGTACCGGCGTTATTCTGGCATTAAACGGATATTTGGTGTATAATTACATATCATTATATATCAAGGAGCCACCTATGCTTACATACGACGATGCACTCAACCTCAACTACTATAAAAAAACAACCTTTACCGGCTGGATGAACGGCATGCGCTTTCTCATAAAGCGTGAGGAGCCTGTCCTTAAGGAAGCCACCGAGGATACACCCGAGGAAAAGGGTGAGCCAATATTTCATGCATGGATATGGCCGGGGCCGTATATTTTTGACCTGACCGACGACAGCAAAAAGACTGACAATACCTTTCCATTTACAGATGACGGGAAAAAACAGTGTGTAGACTGGATTAATGAGGTCATCAGTGCACACTCAAACGAATATCCGAAAAATAAAACAGATGGAGAAAACCTCTAAAAAACTCTTGACTTCTCACCAAAAATATTGTAGTATACGTTTTGTGCAAAACACAAGGGCTTGTAGCTCAGCCGGTTAGAGCGCACGCCTGATAAGCGTGAGGTCGGAAGTTCGAGTCTTCTCAAGCCCATCCTTGTAATAAGCGTATTATGAAAGCCACGGATTGCTCCGTGGCTTTTGTTTTATGTGTATCTACACCTGCACAATGCGTCCGTGTCTGCCTATTCCTTTAAAAAATCCAGCATTAATTCCATCATACTTTTTTGAACTGCACTCAGAAATCATAAGCTGCTGCTTGTATTTGTAATCATCCCACTCGAGAATTGCTGTGACGTAGGGCTGTTCCTCCATTACACGCACAGTCGTATTTTTCTTTGAAAACACAGGGTATTTTCCGGTGTATCCCTTTTGAAGCAGCTCCTGTTCAAGCGCTTTACGCTTTTCTTTTATGCGTTCATTTATCTGATTTCCGTAATTTCTCTCAGGATAATCCTTTGATGCCTTTATCACAAGCTTATAAATATACTGATAAAGCGGTACTCTTTTTGCATCGGCTAAATGTCTGCTCAAAAGCTTTTCCGTTTTCTCACATGGATTTGCCCTGTAGCGTGCAATTAGCTTAAGATAATCAGTGTCCGAAACCTCCCTGCAAAGCTCCTCCATAATGTCGATTCCCTCTACACGGGCCGGAAAATGATACTCCATCAAATCGCCGGGTACCGGTGTCCATCTACGAAACGGTGCAAAGTAAATAAGGCTCTGGATAAAGCATTCTGTCTCGTTGCAGTATTCCTTCCCCATGTACATATACTTGTCCGCGATGGTTCCTACCATATATACAAGCATACGCCACTGTTCCTGTCCCTTTACCCAGAAATGCCCTATTTCATGGTATTTAAAGCATGCCTCATGCACATTCAAATTATCAAACCAGAGTGTGACCACATTGTCCTGCTGGTGAAGAATGAGTCCATAACCTTTTTCACTTCCTAAAACCAACGATGCCGAAATAATTTCTTTCTCGCTATGATAATCGCCCTTTAACACTGCATTTTCCACAGTCAGATAGCATTCCACCGCGTCATTCATGATATATGGGATTATATATTTGTCATCACTTCTGCATATATCAAATGAACCGTAATCAAAGAGTTCTGCGAGCATGTAAAATGCGCGTGGCATATCCTCTTTTAAGCCGGGAAGTGCTTTTACTAAATCCTTGTAAGCCTGCATTGTGGTATCCTTTCGTATAGGAAAAAATGATAAAAAAAATAAGAATTTCAGAAGTAATAAAAACCTCTGAAACCCTTGTAAACAGTACGGGCAACAGGACTTGAACCTGCACGGTCTCCCACTAGAACCTAAATCTAGCGCGTCTGCCAATTCCGCCATGCCCGCATATATATGCCGCGTACAGTAGCGCATCTGCCTACAATTGAACGTTAGCAGTTCAATTGTCAAGAATTCCGCCATGCCCGCAAACACTTTGACAGTATATCATTTTGTTTCATGTGTGTCAATATTATTTATCACATTACAAAAGTGAACTATTCACATTCAAACTGTATTTCCACAACAAACCGCTTCCCCTCAAGCCTTGCTTCAATACTCCCGCCCATTCTCTCCACAAGCTCCTTTGCAATCGAAAGCCCAAGCCCGCTCGATGATATGCTCCTCGCCTCATCGGCTTTGTAAAAGCGCTCAAACACCTTGTCCACGTCTATATCATCAGGATTTTTTACATCGTTTGAAACCAAAATATGGACAATCCTATTTTTTGAAGTACGCTCGTCATCTGAAGCCCTGCAATTGCACGAATCCCGCTGCTTCATCTGTATGCATATGCTCTTCTGCCCATGCACCAGCGCATTTTTTATTACATTCTGAAACACCCTCCTGAGCGCCTGCACATTTGCAGTGATAAATATCGTGTCCTCACATATATCAAGTGACGGCTCAATGCCCTGCTTTTTCCACTCCTCATAATAAGAAAACACTGTCTGCTTTAAAAGTCTGCTGACACAGCAATTAGACAGCTCTAGCTTGAAGCTGTCATTTTTAAGCTTTGTGAACATGAAAAGCTCCTCGAGCATATCCTTAAGGCTTGTGATGCGCTCCTGGATGATATCTATATAATGCTCCTGCGCGCTCTTGTCAGTCTCATCCCTAAGCAGCTGAAAATAGCCGTCCAGCGAGGTAAGCGGAGTGCGGATATCGTGCGACAGGTTTGTGTACGTGTCAGATATCATCTGCTCCTTTTTCGCTGCTGCCTCACGCTGCCTGTGCCATTGCTCTAAAAATCTGTTTATACGCTCCTTAAGCCTTCCGATATCAGCCATGTTGGTATCGGTTAAAAGGAGCATATTTGTATCCTTTTCGCATAAAAAATCAAGCTGTTCGTTAATGTCACGAAGCTGTGCCCTTATTTTTACGAGCACAGCTATTAAGACAGCTACCGAAACTGCAAGTATTACAGTCAGTATTTTCCAAACCATGTTTTATTCCTCATTCAAAACACATTATATATCCCTGCGTTTAAATACACCGTACACTGCAATCAGTGACACCACTGCCCACACAGCGGCTACCGCAAATGCACCACCTACGGTCTTTACAGATGCACTCAGATCAAGCTCAGAAATCTGATTAACAATAAGGTAATCATTTATATCAAAGTTCTTTACTCCGATTTTTTCAATAAGTATATTGATTCCACTGAAAATGAGTGTAAAGATACCTGTACACATGCACACAGCGATAATCATGCTGATTACATTGTTTTTTATAATGATTGCCATTGCCATGACAAAATATACAAATAAAAGTGTGACCACATACTGGCTGCCAAGCATCTTAAATAAGTCTGCTGCATCTCCGAATTCTGCTCCATGTAAAAACAGCGGTGTTGCAATACACTGGACAATCACATCAAGTGCCATAGCCACAAGTGTAAATACCGAAAGCGCTATCATCTTTGAAAACAGCAGCACTCCACGGCACTTCACCTGTCCGCCTACGCTCTTTATATAGCCGCTGTTTAGGTCTGCTGTTGAAAAGAGCACCGTAAATATTGCAAGTAAAAGTGCCAGGTCAAGACCCGCTATATCGCTTTCAACCATATCTGCTATGGTCGGTACCTCATCTGACATGTCGGATTCATCCATTTCAAGCCCGACTGTTGCCGTTGGTCCATTTGACGATTCCGCTGATGCTGTATCGTATTCATCTGCTATCTCACTGTCTGACTCACTTACCATAGTGACATCATCAGTTGTTTCCACGATGCTCTCTGTCGCCATGCTTCTGACAAGAGCTGTCATACCGCTCATAGCTATTGCGAGTGCCATAGCTATTACAAGTATAACATAAGCTGACTTTGTATGTATCAGTCTGTAAATATCCATTCTTACCGCATTAAACATTTGTCGCACCTCCTGTGATACTAAGGAAATATGTCTCAAGCTCCATTCCTGTGACCGCTAGCTGTGCCACCGAAACTCCTGCTGTGACCAGCGCTGTATTTAAGGCGGCGCTATCATTCAGGCGCTCATAGACATCTATATGATTTTTGTCCACTATCATGTAGTGCACAAAGCCCATCTTATCGAGCACAGGCACTGCTTTATTTGGATTGTCCACTGTCAGTGTAATCTTCTCACTGCACTTGGAAAGCAGCTCCTCTCTGGTAATTTCCTGAAGCAGGGCTCCATTATTTATAATGCCGTAATCTGTGGCAAGCTTTGAAAGCTCCTCCAATATATGGCTTGAAATAAACACAGTCATATCCTGCTGTGCACACAGATTCTGAATCGTATCACGCACCTCTGCAATTCCCTGTGGATCAAGTCCGTTGATAGGCTCATCAAGCACTAAAAGGTCAGGCTCTCCAACCAGCGCCATGCCGATTCCAAGCCTCTGCTTCATGCCAAGTGAGAAATTCTTTGTTTTTTTCTTTCCCACATTTAACAGACCTACCTTATCAAGTATGCCCTCTGCATAGCCCTTTTTACTGATGCCGAAGAGACGGCACTTCATCTCGATATTTTCCTTTGCCGTCATGTTGGGATATACACCCGGTGCCTCAATCAGGCATCCCACTCTTGAGCGTACCTTCGACAAATCCTTTCCTGTGTATCCAAACATAGATATTTCTCCGCTTGTCGGCTTTGCCAGACCGCCGATCATTCTCATACAGGTAGTCTTGCCGGCACCGTTTCTGCCGATAAATCCATAGATTGCACCCTTTTTTATGTGGATATCCACATTGTCAACTGCCTTCTGGTGCCCATACTGCTTGGTCAGTGCCTTTGTCTGCAATAATATTTCACTCACAATCAAATCTCCTTTTCTTTTATTCCTTAGCAACCCTTTAATCATAATATAAATGTAAAATCCTAATACATCGCTAACAAAAAGTAAAAAAAGAGTAAAGCTTGTTTACCTTTACTCTTTCATTTTGTAACCGATGCCCCACACTGTCTCTATGTACTCGTCATCGGTCAGCTTTTTTATCTTCTTTCTGATATTGCTGATGTGCACATCAAGAGTCTTTGTCTCGCCAATATACGGCTCATCCCAGGCATATTCAAATATGTCCTCCTTGGCAAACACCTGTCTGGGATGCGCCATGAGAAGCTCGAGTATGGCAAACTCCTGCTTTGTGATGCCGTCAACAGCATTATCAGCTACATAAAGCTGTCTTGAAATCCGATCGAGCACAAGCTGTCTGTGCTCTATTTTAGCAGGACCCGCTATGTATGTATTTGCAGTATCTCCCTGTCCGGTATCATTTTCTGCTTTTGTCTGATTTTCCCCTGCCTGGCCCGACTTTGAAGGCACATCTGCCACCGCATGACGCAGCTGCACAGCCACTCTGGCAACGACCTCCTTTATCTCAAACGGCTTTGTGATGTAATCATCAGCGCCTGCCACGAGCAGATTGATTTTCTCATCCAGTTCATCCTTTGCCGTAAGGATTATCACCGGAAGTGACGCATCCATCTGCCGTATCCGTGCCAGAAGCTCCTCCCCTGAAAGCCCCGGAAGCATCAGATCCAATAGCACAAGCGCATAGGCTTCCATGTCCAGCCTAAGCAAAAGCTCTCCCTCTGTGCCTGACCATGCCTGTCTTGTCCTATATCCGGCTTTTGAAAGCGCTGTCGCAAGCAGATCATTAATGTCCTTGTCATCCTCTATTATGAGTATCTCCCCGGATTTGTTGTCTGTCATAATATTCCCTTTCTCTATCTGTTGTACCACTTCTATATAACACTTTTTATATTCTAGAAATATCCCTCGACTCCCTGCACCAGTCCGTCTGCCAGATTTTCAAGTGTGGCATCGCTGTGGTCAGAGCATGCGTTGCCAAGCTCTACATCCACTGATGGTACCGTGCTGTATGAGGTCTGTGTCAGGTCTATCGCCATTGAGCCATTACCGTTTATCTTTGCTCCATGAGCGCGCAGTCCTTCTATCAGGCTTGCCCCAAGTGCATCATGCTGCTGCCAGTGTGATGCAACCGGCTCCATACCCTTTATGCCTCCAGGCACTGATATGTAAAAGCAGCCCTTATCGTAGCTTAGTCCGTCGCCATCCCAGTGCAGAGCGATATGACAGTCTGCCGCATTATTGCATATGACAGTACGTGCCACATTGTCAAGCTGTACATCGCTTCCGTCTCTTACCATAAGCACATCATAGCCTGCCGCAAGCAGCTTGTCCTTTAATATCTGCGCCATACGGAGTGTGACAGAGCTCTCCGATGTACCGTCATTAAAGGACATACCACCTGAAACTGCTACTGCTTTTGTTGCGCCTGCGCCTGTTGTACCGCCTGTGGTCTTTGCCGAGCCGTCCGGATGACAAAGTGTCTTCACCGAAGTCCCTCCGCTTGTACCGTGTCCAGCATTGACACCTACTACTATGTTTTTGCGGTTTGCTGTAGCCTTGTACATGACCGCACAGCCTGAATTTATCGCTGAATGGTCTGCATACTGCCATGAAGGATTTAGTGACACTGATTCTCCATTCTCATAGGATGCTCTTTCTACATACTGATAAGAGGAATTATTTTCACCTGAATTGTTCTGCTCCTCGTCCTGCTGTTCGGCAGTCTGTTCTTCCTGCTGTGCTTCTGTCTGCTGTGTTTCTTTTGCAGCCTCTGTTACCACCTCTGTCACGGCTTCCGTTTCCGTAGGCATCTCGACCTTCTCTACAGCCTGTGTCTCTGTTTCAGGCTCTGTCGGTGTATCCTGTGCTTTTTTGCCGCATGATGCAAGGGTAAATATCATCATGCCTGTAAGTAATATTGCGGTAAATCGTTTCATTTTATGTAATCTCCGTTTATAATTAATTGAATTGCATGCAAGCATGCATGGATGATACCTTTTGACCCTTTAATCATCTTATAATAAAATGTATGATTTTTCCACTCTTTTTTCAAATAAAGCACTAAAGTATGATCAGCTGGAAAACCAGTTAGAATTATGCGAAAAAATAGTTGAAATTGGAAAAAGATGGCCTGCAGTAATACATCCCAGCAAAACATATAGTCACTAGAAATTGTAATTCCTCTAAAAATCAGTTATAATATATATAAATGTATTGAACATATTTTAACC
>ERZ860148.178-NODE-178-length-55561-cov-4.578910_pt1 | contig 55561 bp, 39 predicted proteins | sample MGYA00509981_ERZ860148 | MGnify/ENA primary metagenome ERZ860148 (study PRJEB30046, sample SAMN00715199) | human gut metagenome | study: EMG produced TPA metagenomics assembly of the A metagenome-wide association study of gut microbiota in type 2...
GGTACCGATCAGAGCATATAAACAGTAATGTGAAAGTAAAACAGGTACCGATCAGAGCATATAAACAGTAATGTGAAAGTAAAACAGGTACCGATCAGGGCATATAAACAGCAACGTAGAAGTAAAACAGGTGCAGATCAGAGCATATAAACAGTAACGTAAAAGTAAAACAGGTACAAGATCAAAGCTTGTAGATGCAGGAACAATATGGAAATGTGTTCAAATATCTCCTTTAAAATTGCACAAAGATTTTCTGAAAAATGCGGGATTTCGGGTAATTTACTTAAAATTTACATTTGCTATTGACAAATAATCTGTTTGAAACTACCATACAGGGTACAGCAGTTTTTAGATTACTTTTATAGGAGAGAATAATCCGGGTGGGGACTTTTCTTGTATTTGTATTTAGGATTGCTGACATTGCAAACTCAATAAAAGGAGGAATTCTCATGAGATTATGGAAAAAAGCATTAAGTGTGCTGCTTGTATCTGCAACAGCAATTTCAATGTGTGCCTGCGGTGGTGCAAAGAAAGGTTCAGGATCATCTGATACATTTAAGATTGGTGGTATCGGACCAACAACCGGTGATGCAGCAATATACGGAAAGGCCGTTAAGAATGGTATTCAGCTTGCTGTTGATGAGATCAACAAAGACGGCGGTATCAATGGTAAGAAGATCGAATATAAATTTGAAGATGACCAGAACGATACAGAGAAATCTGTTAATGCTTACAACAGCTTAAAAGATTGGGGTATGCAGATGTTAGTCGGTACGGTTACATCAAACCCTTGTACAGCAGTCGTAGAGGAATCTCATAATGATAATATGTTTCAGTTGACACCTTCTGCTACAGCAGTAGAATCTATTCAGTACGACAACGCATTTCGTATGTGTTTCTCTGATCCTAATCAGGGTAGTGCTTCAGCAGATTATATTGCCGATCATAAGATTGCTACAAAAGTAGCTGTAATTTACAATAGTTCGGATCCTTATTCATCAGGCATCTATCAGAAATTCGCAGAAGAAGCAAAAGCTAAGAAGCTTGACGTTGTAGCTGCGGAAGCATTTACAGCAGACAGCAAGACAGACTTTTCGGTACAGATCCAGAAAGCACAGAATGCAGGTGCTGAGATGGTATTCCTTCCAATCTACTATCAGGAAGCTTCTTTAATCCTTGCACAGGCTAAAAAAGCCGGATTTACACCAAAATATTTTGGCTGTGATGGTATGGATGGTATCCTTGCATTAAAGGGATTTGACAAAGAACTTGCAGAAGGACTTATGTTCTTAACACCATTTACTGCAGATGCACAGGATGATAAGACACAGACATTTGTAAAAGCTTATAAAGCAGCATTTAAAGATACTCCGATCCAGTTTGCCGCAGATGCTTACGATTGTGTATATAGCATTAAGGCAGCCGCTGAAAAGGCAAAGATCACACCGGATCAGAGCGTATCTGATATCAGTGATGCATTAAAGAAATCTATGACAGAAATTAAGATGGATTGTCTGACAGGTACAAACATTACATGGAAGTCAGACGGAGAACCTTCTAAGGAGCCAACCGTCGTAACCGTTCAGAATGGTGCGTATAGTATCGCTCAGTAATGAATTTCTGTTCGACGTAATAAGAAGATGAAGAAAAGTCTGTACGAACGCTGACAGTTCGTACGGGCTTTTTTTATGGAATAGGAAAATGCTCGTACAGTAGTGGTGCATCAACAAGTATCGTACTTACTCTTTTAGTTGTTTTTCTCTTCAAAAAATGCTAAAATAGTAAAGATTTAGTTGTATACAAAAATACAAAAAATAGAGGAGGAAGATTATGAGCTTTATATCATATCTGATTAATGGATTAGGTCTGGGAAGCGTATATGCTATTATTGCTCTGGGATATACCATGGTTTATGGTATTGCAAAGATGTTAAATTTTGCACATGGTGATGTTATCATGATTGGTGCATATGTTGCATTGCTTAGCATGACACATGCCGGTATGCCGGTGCTTCCGGCCGTTCTGATCTCAGTTGTGGCATGTACTGTTTTAGGATTGCTGATCGAAAGAGTGGCTTACAAACCGCTTCGAAATGCATCCTCATCATTAGCTGTTTTGATCACAGCAATTGGTGTCAGTTACCTGCTTCAGAACATAGCACTTTTGATGTTTGGTGCAAATGCACAGACATTTCCATCTGTAGTCAAATGGAAAGGACTTTCTTTGGCCGGTGGCAAATTAACGATCTCAGGTGAGACATTAGTCACGATCATTGTCTGCATCATTATCATGATTGCATTGATACTTTTTGTGCAAAAGACAAAACCGGGTCAGGCAATGCGTGCGGTATCTGAAGATCGTGGTGCAGCACTTTTAATGGGTATCAACGTCAATGGTACAATCGCACTTACTTTCGCGATCGGTTCGGGACTTGCAGCAATCGCAGGCGTCCTTCTTTGTTCGGCATATCCAAGTCTGACGCCGTATACAGGAGCTATGCCGGGTATCAAGGCATTCGTTGCAGCGGTATTTGGTGGAATAGGTTCGATACCGGGTGCTTTTATCGGTGGTATTTTACTTGGTATCATTGAAATCTTTGGTAAAGCATATATTTCATCACAGATGGCAGATGCGATCGTGTTTGCTGTGCTGATCGTTGTGCTGTTAGTCAAACCAACCGGTTTGTTAGGCAAAAAAATACAAGAGAAAGTGTAGGTGGCTGTTATGTTAAAAAAATTATCCAAACAGAAAATAAGCGATATCATCACCTATGGCATTGTATTAGTTGCTTTTATCGTGATGCAGATCTTAATTAATGCAGGACAGATTTCTTCTTTGTTTGAAGGATTGATGGTTCCGCTTTGTACTTATATCATTTTGGCGATCTCTTTAAACCTTGTGGTTGGTGTATTGGGAGAATTAAGTCTTGGTCACGCCGGCTTTATGTGTGTCGGTGCTTTTACGAGTGCATTCTTTTCAAAATGTATGCAGGATACGATCACAAATTCAATCGTGCGTTTTCTGATCGCACTTCTGATCGGTATTGTTGTAGCTGCTATTTTCGGACTACTGATCGGTATTCCGGTATTACGTCTGAATGGTGATTATTTAGCTATCGTTACACTGGCTTTTGGTGAGATCATCAAAAACATTGTTAATGTACTTTTCATCGGAAAAGATTCCAAAGGTTTTCATTTTTCAACCAAAGATGTGATGGCATTGAATATGGAACCGGATGGCAAGGTTATCGTCAATGGACCACAGGGAATTACCGGAGCACCGAAAGATGCTACATTCTTTATAGGATTTATTCTTGTTCTGATCACATTGTTTATCGTGCTGAACCTGATCCATTCCAGAGACGGTCGTGCGATCATGGCGATCCGTGATAACAGAATTGCGGCAGAATCCATTGGTATCAATATTACAAAATATAAATTAATGACATTTACGATCTCTGCTGCAATGGCAGGAGCGGCCGGTGTGTTATATGGTCATAATCTCTCCAATCTGACTGCAAACACCAATAACTTTGGTTATAACATGTCGATCAACATCCTGGTATTTGTTGTACTTGGCGGCATCGGAAACATTCGCGGTTCGATCATTTCAGCCGTTGTATTGACGCTTCTTCCGGAACTTCTCCGTGGACTGTCAGATTATCGTATGTTGATCTATGCGATCGTTCTGATCGTAATGATGCTCTTTAACTGGGCACCAAAAGCAATTGAATGGCGTGAAAAGTATCTTTCATTCAAAAAGAATAAAAAGGAGGCTGTAAAATAATGGAAAATGTATTAGATGTTAAAAATCTCGGAATTTCCTTTGGTGGTCTCCGCGCAGTAAATGACTTTTCGGTTTCGATCAAAAAGGAGCAGCTTTATGGTTTGATCGGACCAAATGGTGCCGGTAAAACAACGATCTTCAACCTTTTAACAGGTGTTTATAAGCCGGATAGCGGTAAGATCATCTTAGATGGAACGGATGTAACCGGAAAATCCACGATCGATATCAATAAGGCAGGAATTGCAAGAACCTTTCAGAATATCCGACTGTTTTCACAGCTTTCGGTGCTTGATAATGTAAAAGTCGGATTGCACAATAACCATAGCTATTCTACGGTGGAAAGCATTTTCCGCCTGCCACGTTTCCATAAAGTAGAAAAGGAAATGAATGAGATCGCAATGGAATTGTTAGAAGTTTTTGGATTAAAAGAAGATGCAAATGTACAGGCACAGAATTTTCCTTACGGACAGCAGAGAAAGTTAGAGATTGCAAGAGCACTTGCTACAAAGCCAAAGCTTCTTTTGCTCGATGAGCCTGCAGCCGGTATGAATCCGAATGAGACAGAAGAATTGATGGAAATGATCCGTTTTGTCAGAGACCATTTCCATATGACGATCCTTTTGATCGAACATGATATGAAGTTAGTTAGTGGAATCTGCGAACAGTTGACTGTATTAAACTTTGGTGAAGTGTTAGCACAGGGAGATACTTCAACCGTATTAAATGATCCACAGGTTATCAAGGCATATCTTGGAGAATAGGAGGAAATCGTTATGGCAATGCTTGAGGTAAAAGATTTAGAAGTATATTATGGAATGATCCAGGCGATCAAAGGAATTTCTTTTGAAGTCAATCAGGGAGAAGTCATTGCGTTGATCGGTGCAAACGGTGCCGGAAAGACAACAACGCTTCATACGATTACAGGACTTCTTTCTCCGAAGAAAGGAAGTGTTCTTTTTGAAGGACAGGACATTACAAAAGTGCCTGCACATAAGATCGTATCCATGGGAATGGCTCATGTGCCGGAAGGACGTAGAGTATTCTCGCAGCTTAGCGTATATGAGAATTTAAAACTGGGTGCCTATACAAGAAAAGACAGGAGTAATATTGACAAGGAATTGCAAAGCATTTATGAGCGTTTTCCACGTCTGGCAGAAAGAAAGAACCAGTTAGCCGGTACATTAAGTGGTGGCGAACAGCAGATGCTGGCGATGGGACGTGCTTTGATGTCAAAGCCGTCAATCGTTTTAATGGACGAACCATCCATGGGATTGTCACCGATCCTTGTTAATGAGATTTTTGATATTATCGAGTCGATCAGTAAGAGTGGAACGACTGTTCTTCTGGTAGAACAGAATGCGAAAAAAGCTCTTTCGATCGCTGACAGGGCATATGTATTAGAGACAGGTAAAGTTGTATTGGAAGGAGATGCAAAAGATCTTCTTGAAAACGATTCTATTAAGAAAGCATATCTTGGAGAGTAAAGAAATAGTAGAACGATTCTATTACATTATTAAAAGTTAAATTTGGACTTTATAGATACTGTTTTCATTATCTGGATCGAAAAGATCAGAATTGGATTTTATAGCTGTTTCTTTCATTGGAAAATAGCAGTATAATGGAGAGTATAAAAGATCATTTCATAGGAAATGGGGGGATACACATGGAAAATGTAGTAATCACAATATCACGTCAATATGGAAGTGGCGGAAAGACGATTGCGGCAATGCTTGCACAAAAGCTTGGTGTAAATTGCTATAGTCGTGAGATTCTGAAAATGGCATCTGAGGATAGTGGCATCAATGAGCAGCTTTTTGGTATGTCTGATGAAAAGATTCGTCATGCCAGATGGCTTCGGACTCTGAGTCGTCCTTATGAGGGAGAACTTTTGCCACCTGAAGATAAGGAATTTGTATCGGATGACAACCTTTTTAATTATCAGGCAAAAGTGATCAAAGAGTTAGCACAGAAAGAATCCTGCGTGATCGTAGGAAGATGTGCAAGCTATATTTTAAAAGATTATCCGAATGTACTTAGTGTGTTTGTGCATGCAGACGAAGAATTCTGTCTGAAATGTGCAATGGAACGTAACAGTATGAGTGAAAAAGAAATGTTACGTTATATCGAACGCACCGATAAGTATCGTTCTGATTATTATTTCTATCATACCGGGAAAAAATGGGCAGATGCGAGAAATTATGATCTTTGTCTGAATAGCGGAAAACTTGGCTTTGAGAAATGTGTAGAAGAGATCGAAGCATATGCAAAAATTCGTTTTGACAGATAAAAAGAGGGCAGTCTGAGGGTAAGTTTCAGACTGCCTTTGTTTTTTCTAAGAAACAGGGGGACAAAAGAAATGTGGATCTTATATGCGATCGGTTCATCTTTTTTTGCGGGGATTACGGCTGTTTTAGCCAAATGCGGCATTCAAAAGACAAACTCAAATGTTGCGACAGCAATCCGGACGATCGTCGTGTTACTTTTTTCATGGCTGATGGTCTTTGCAACCGGTCAGCAAAAAGGTGTCTGCACGATCGAGAAGAAAGAACTTCTTTTCATCTGCCTTTCCGGTCTTGCAACCGGTTTGTCGTGGCCTTGCCACTATATCAGCTGAGAGCGCCCAATAAGCAAAAAAAGATAAAATCATAAAAATTCTTATCATCTGAAACAGTGTTTCCTAAATTAAAAGAAATAGAAACATAATCTGGTCCATTAAAAGAAGAAACTTTTTAATATTTTATTGTGCAGCTGTATGTTATGTACAGGGATTTGTTTTGCAAGTAGCTGAATGTTTTTTTGAAATGAGGAGCAAATAAAATGAACAAAGAAGAAACATATAGTTTTTTAAGAGAACAGGGAATTGACTTTGAAGTGGTAGAACATAAAGCAGTCTATAATATGGAAGACCTGGATACAATTACACTTCCGCATCCGGAAGCTGAAGCAAAAAATTTATTTGTGCGTGATGATAAGAAAAAACATTATTATCTGATTACAGTCAAAGGAGATAAAAGAGTGAATTTAAAAGCATTTCGAAAAGAACATGGTTTACGAAATCTTTCCTTTGCATCTGCTTGGGAGCTGGAAGATAAAATGCATTTACAGCCGGGTTCTGTCACACCGCTTGGTCTTCTTAATGAAAAAGAAGCACAGATTGTTTTTTATCTGGATCAAGCCTTTTGTGATGCATTGATCGGTATGCATCCAAATGATAATACAGCAACGGTGTGGCTGCAATCAGGTAATCTGATCCGATTGTTGCAGGAACGTGGCAATGAGGTGCATTTGGTAACGATTCCATAGGAGAATTTTAAGAGTTATTTTTATTTGAATAATATGATATAATTATTCAATAAAATGAACATAATGGAAATGGAGAGAATATGGACGATAAAAAAAGAACTTTGGATGAAAAATTTAATAGTCAAGAGTATAAAGACGGATTAAAAATATCTTTAAAATCGTTAATAGAAAAGGTGAAAAATGCTAAAACGGAAGCAACGGTCGCATCTGTTTTTGAAAATGAATTGTATTATTTTATAAAGTCATATCTTAATAAAGACATTGTCTTTGAAAAGGAATTTGCACCTGAATTTCAAAAAAGAAAAATTCGTAAATTTAGAGGAAGAATGGATGCAGTTTCAAATGATTTGGTGATAGAATATAAAAAAAGTTCTAAATTGTCTAATTCGAGAGATCAAGAGAAGGCAACGAAACAAGTGAATGAGTATCTTGTTCAAATGAATGAAAAAGATAATGTGGAATACAATGCAATTTTAACAGATGGTCTAAAAATACGATATTTTTATTATTATGACAAAGTATTACATCATACTTCTTTTAAAGAGTTAGAAATAGAAGATTTTGACAAAGTTGTAAAAAGTCTGGTAAATTTAGAAAATAAAAAATTTGTTCCACAAAATATTATTGCTGATTTTAAATATGATTCTTCAACTCATATTACAGAAAATTTGGCAAAATGTTTATTTGAAATTGTATGTAATAATATGTCTGATAAGACAGATATGTTATTTCAAGAATGGCAAGAATTATTTCATTTATCTGAAAATGATAGAGGTCAGAATTTAGATATTGAAAAAAGGAAAAAAGCATTAGGAAAGTTATTTGATATCGAAATAAAAGATACAGAAATGGATTATAAAGCATTATTTGTATTACAAACAACATATGCTATTATTGTTAAACTAATTGCATGTAAGGTTATTACAAAAATATCTGGAAGCAATCAAGAAGAAGTGGTATATTTTTCTGATCTGACTCAAATAGATTCTAATAGATTGAGAGAATTTATGGGAAATTTAGAAGAAGGATATACTTTTTCTATAGGTGGAATTAGAAATCTTTTAGAAGGTGATTTTTTTTCATGGTATTCTGATGAAAATCAATGGACAGAAAAAGAGGCTGATTGTATAAAAAGGATTATCAATGAGCTAGAGGGGTATTCTGTTAATAGCTTTTCATATGGATATATGGCAATTGACATTTTTAAAGACTTATATATGGAAATTATGCCAAATGAAGTTAGACATAGTTTAGGAGAATATTTTACTCCGTCCTGGTTAGCTGACTATGTGATTGACAATAGTGTAAAAATGGTCAAAAAAGAAACGTGGCGAGGAATTGATCCATGTTGTGGTAGTGGGATTTTTATAGTATCAATGATTAAGCATATTATTGGCGATACAGATATAACAATATTAAACCCAGAAGAGAAAAAAGAATTACTGAATTCAATTATAAATCGAGTACAGGGAATTGATATTAATCCATTATCTGTCTTAACAGCAAGAGTTAGTTATTTATTGGCAATATCTCCGTTATTAGACAATCAGACAGTTGAAATTCCAATTTATTTGGGGGACTCTGCAAATATTCCACAAATAATTTCTTTGGACGGAATAAAATGTTATCAATATATTATCAACACAAAACAGGGAGAAATTGAAATAACATTACCATGTTCATTTGTTGAAAGTGATTATTTTTTGGAAAAAATGAGTTTATTGCAGACAACAATTAGAGCGGAGAACAAAGTCATTGTATATGATAAAATTGTTGATAGTATTCCTCTAAATGAACGTAAGGATAAAGTTTTAGAAAAAATTGATGAGCTTGCATCTAGGTTGGTTGAATTGCATATAAACAAGTGGGATGGCATTTGGTTAAGAATAGTTACAAATTATATGCTTATTGCTAGGATAAATAATATTGATATTATTGTGGGAAATCCGCCTTGGGTTAAATGGGAGTTTTTACCGCAGATTTATGCAAAAAAAATTAAGGCATTATGTTTAGATAGGCATCTTTTTTCTGGTCAAACATATATGGGAGCGATAAGTTTGAATATATGTGCATTGATATCGAATGTAACCGCTTCAAGGTGGTTAAAAGATAAAGGCATTTTAGCTTTTTTGATGCCAAAAACGCTTATGACGCAGGATTCGTATGCAGGTTTTAGAAATTTTTATACAAATGTAGAGAAAAAAGAAAGATTATATTTACAAAAAGTAGATGATTGGAGTAAAGCAGGCAATCCATTTATATATACTACTGAGAAGTTTTTGACATATTATTATCAAAATAATGAGGTGGATTATTCCAAGGGTATCCCAGTAAATTATTTTGAAAAAAAATCAGGAAATGATATTAAAGAAATAAATGCATTTAGTAATTTTTCAGAAGTAAAAGATTGCTTTGAGTATAAATCAGGAAATGCGTATCAGTTAGATGAAAAAAGAACTGGTTTTACAATGGTTGAGGATTCACATTCTCTAAGAACTGAGTTATATGGGAAGATAGTTGGAAATTGCGAGTACAAAGCAAGAAGTGGTGTAGAGTTTACACCAGCTGAAATATATTTTGTTGAACCAATGGATGAATCACAAAATAAGGAGAGATATAAATTCATTAATTCAAAATTTAGAAATTCTGTATACAAGGCAATAAAAAACAATGGGTTTGAGCTTGAAAAAAAATTAGTTAAACCTGTAATTAAAAGTCCTAGCATAAGGGAATTTGGGATAGAAAATAGTAATAATTATTGCATTTTCCCTTATGAAAAAGGTAATACAGAATGTATTTCATTAAAAGATTTGAATAAGCAATATGAATATACTGCGGAATACTTTATAAAGAATATGAATTTGATTGGAAAACAATCAAAGAGAAGCAAAATGATTGCAAAAGGAAGCGAGTTTTATGCATTGTCTAAAGTAGGAAAATATACTTATGGTAATGCAGCTGTAACATTTAGGGATAATACGAAAATGGTATCCTCGGTGGTTGAGCCGATTATGACTCCGTGGGGTGAAAAAGTTATGCCCATTTGTGCGAAACATTCTCCATATATATCAATGGACAAGAAAGGAAGATATATAAGTAAGAAAGAGGCATATTATATAAGTGGTATTTTAAATACTAATGTTGTTCAAGAATATTTTCGTTATACATATAGTGGAAGATCATATAGTATTAACTTGAATATTTATATCCCATTATTTGATGATAATAATGAAATACAAAAAAATATTTTTAAATTGTCTCAAAAAGCACACAAAGTTTTTAATGATGAAAAACAAATTGAAATAATAAAGCAACAAATAGAAGAGTTATATTTGAAATTATGTGATAATAGATAAAATTATGTATTTATCCATTAAATACAGATATTTTCTGTTAAAATGGCATTGATCTCAGGAGGAAGAATTATGTATCACGCAAAAGAAGAACGATATGATAAAATGATTTATACGAGATGTGGAAAAAGTGGATTAAAGCTTCCGAAAGTTTCTTTGGGCTTTTGGCAGAATTTTGGTGCGCAAGGGCAGTTTTCAAACATGGAACAGATTGTTCATACTGCTTTTGATCTTGGTATCACGCACTTTGATCTTGCAAACAATTACGGGCATCCATACAATGGAAGTGCCGAAGAAAATTTTGGAAAGATCCTTGCAAACGGGATGAAACAATACCGTGATGAAATGTGCATTTCGACAAAAGCAGGATATGAAATGTGGGCAGGACCATATGGTGACAGAAATGGTTCCCGTAAATATCTGATTGCATCTTTAGACCAAAGCTTGCAAAGAATGGGATTGGAGTATGTTGATATCTTTTATCATCATGTCTATGATCCCGATACACCGCTTGAAGAAACAGCGATGGCACTGGATCAGATTGTGCGTCAGGGAAAAGCCCTGTATGTTGGTATTTCTAATTATAATAAAGAACAGACTGCCGAAATGCAAAAGCTTTTAGCGGAACAAAAGACACCATTTATCATTAACCAGCCTTCCTATTCGATTCTGAATCGCTGGATCGAGGAAGATGGTCTGGATCAGTATGCCAAAGAAAATGGATTGGGGCTTGCTGTATTTTCACCGCTTTCTCAGGGCTTTCTGACAGACCGCTATCTGCATGGTATTCCGAAAGATTCCAGAATCGGAAAGGGAAATACCTGGCTTGGCGATCAGTTGGATGAAAAGATGCTTGCAAAAATCAATGCATTAAATGATATAGCTGCAAAGCGTGGTCAAAAGTTGTCGCAGATGGCACTCGCATGGTGTCTGCATAATGAAGCGGTCACTACCGTTTTAGTCGGTGCGAGCAGTCCAAAGCAGCTTGCAGATAATGTCGAATGCATTCGAAACTTAGACTTTACAAAGGAAGAATGCGATGCGATAGATGCAATCGTACAGAAATAAAAAATGTCTTGACAAATTCTGCACAAAATGATATATAAATAATATATAGTATGTTACTTGATTCGAAACGAATACGAGGCATTAACTATGCAATAAAAATTACAGTATTTTTATGTGTGTTAGTGCCTCGTTTTTTTGTATATTTTTTAGAGAAAAGAGGAAGATATAAGAGATAGTAAAATCGCACAATACTCTCTTTTTGACACACTGCTTCAAAAGGAAAGAGCAGACAGCTACAAAAAATAGCAACAAACGGCACGATCCACATAAAAATACCAAAAAGAAAGGATGGTTCATTATGAAGGACAAGATTTTTGAAGTATTGCAAAGAGTCGGTAGAAGCTTCATGCTGCCAATTGCCATTTTGCCGGTGGCAGGACTGCTTTTGGGACTCGGTAGTTCGTTTACGAATGAAACAACAATTGCCACGTATCATTTAGGAGGTATTCTCGGAGAGGGAACGATCCTGCACGCACTTTTGGTTATCATGAATAAGGTAGGCAGTGCTATTTTTGATAACCTTCCATTGCTATTTGCCGTTGGTGTTGCGATCGGTATGGCAAAGAAAGAAAAAGAAGTTTCGGCATTATCAGCCGTGATTGCATATTTCGTTATGAATATCTCAATCAGCGGTATGTTAGAGATCAACGGTAAAATTACAGCAGATGGCAAGATCGCATCCGATGTATTGACCGGAACAATTGCTTCTGTCTGCGGTATCAATACCCTGCAAATGGGTGTCTTTGGCGGTATTATCGTTGGACTTGGTGTTGCTGCTTTGCACAACCGGTTCCATAAGATTCAGTTGCCGAATGCCCTTTCCTTCTTTGCAGGATCACGTTTTGTACCGATCATCTCAACAGTCGTTTATATGTTTGTCGGTATTTTGCTGTACTTTGTATGGCCGGTTGTACAGAATGGAATCTATGCACTTGGCGGTCTTGTAACAGGAAGCGGTTATGGCGGAACATTACTCTTTGGTATTATTAAGAGAGCATTGATCCCATTCGGATTGCATCATGTATTCTATATGCCATTCTGGCAGACAGCTGTCGGCGGTACGATGGAAGTTGCCGGAAATGTCGTACAGGGTGGTCAGAACATCTTTTTTGCACAGCTTGCAGATGCATCCCATGTTACACATTTTAGTGCAGATGCAACGAGATATTTCTCAGGTGAGTTTATCTTTATGATCTTTGGTCTTCCGGGTGCAGCTTTGGCAATGTATCGTACAGCAAAACCGGAAAAGAAAAAACAGGTTGGAGGTCTTTTATTCTCAGCAGCACTTACTTCTATGCTGACAGGTATTACAGAACCGATTGAGTTTTCTTTCCTGTTTGTAGCACCAATCTTATTTGCGGTTCAGGTAGTACTTGCCGGTGCAGCATATATGATCGCACACATGTTAAATATCGCAGTTGGTCTGACATTCTCAGGCGGCTTGCTTGATCTGTTCCTGTTTGGTATCTTACAGGGCAATGAAAAGACAAGCTGGCTTTTGATCATTCCGGTAGGTATTATTTATTTCTTCTTATATTATTTTATCTTCTCATTCCTGATCAAGAAGATGAATTTAAAGACACCGGGACGTGAAGACGATGATCAGGAAGTAAAATTATATACAAAAGCCGATGTTAATGCGAAGAGAGAAAATGCATCAAAGAATGGAGAAGCTGTACAGGACGAATTGAGTGAATTGATCACAAGAGGTCTTGGCGGCAAGAAAAATATTGATGGCGTTGACTGTTGTGCGACAAGACTTCGCTGTACAGTAGTCAAACCGGATCTGGTAGATGATGCATTGTTACGTTCAACAGGTGCATCAGGTGTAATTCATAAAGGAAGCGGTATTCAGATCGTCTATGGTCCGCATGTCACAGTGATCAAATCAAATCTTGAGGATTATCTTGAAACTGCACCCGATGTAGAATATACTAAAGATAACATTGACAGCATGGAAGAGACAAAAGAAGTACAGGAAGAGCATAGAGAAGAAAAAGTTACAAAGACGATCACGGTATCCAGCCCGATCACAGGAATAGCAGCCGATCTGGCAACCGCACCGGATGAAGCATTTGCCGGAAGAATGATGGGAGATGGAGCCGTTGTTACACCACAGGATGCATTGATCACGGCACCGGAAGACGGAGAAGTTGTCTTTGTCTTTGATACAAAGCATGCAATCGGTTTCCTGACAGACAGCGGACTTAGTATGCTGCTTCATATCGGTATTGATACTGTAAAGCTGGAAGGAAAAGGCTTTGAAGTCCTTGTGGAAAACGGACAGAAAGTAAAGAAAGGCGATCCGATGATGAGACTGGATCTGTCTTATCTGAGTGAAAATGCACCATCGCTTGCGTCACCTGTACTTTGTACGGAACTGGAAGATAACCAGAAGATCCGTCTGTTAAAAGAGGGAGAGATCAAAGCCGGAGAACCTCTCTTTGCAGTCGACTTCTATGAATAAGATCAGATGACCAAAAAGCATCTGATCAGGATCAGAAAGAGTGTGGAGAAAAGGTATGTACAGAGTAGTAAAAGCATTAAACCATAATGCTGTATTAGCAGCAGATGTTACAGATCAAAAAGAATATCTTTTGATGGGAAAAGGAATCGGATTTGGAAAGAAAGTCAGTGAGCAGTTTGAAGCAGATGAAAGCTGTAGGGTTTATTCACTGACAGACCGGAAAGAACGAAACGATGCACAGAATCTTGCAAAGTCGATCAATCCGGAGTTCCTGGAGATTGCGAATATGGTTCTGGATGAAGCAGAAAAGGTATTTGGTCATATCGACCGTAATATTTTATTCCCGCTAGCAGATCATATTTCTTATGCGGTAGAGCGGATCCAGAGAAATGAAACGATCAGCAATCCGTTGACAGAAGATATCCGGGTCCTTTTCCATATGGAATATAAAGTAGCAAGCTGTGTCATACCTCTTCTCGAATCACGCTTTGGAATCTCGATCGGTGAAGATGAAGTGGGATATATCACGTTACATGTACATTCAGCGATCGATGATGAAAAAGTATCGGATGCAATGCAAACAGCGCGTGCTGTCAGAGAATGTATTCGTATTGTAGAAGAATCCATGGGCAAAAAGATCGATGTTATGACATTGTCATATAACCGGTTGATGAATCATGTACGTTATATGATCGTGCGGGCATTAGAAGGAGAAAAGCTAAAACTCAGCCTGAACGATTATATGCAGGTGAAATACCCGGAAGAGTTTGCCTTAGCGGCAAAAATCTGTGATGAGATCGGGCAGATGATCAAATCCCCGTTAAAAGATGTAGAGATAGGCTATCTGGCAATGCATATCTGCCGTGTGACAAGTGGCGAGCTTGACGGCGAGAGCGAGTAAAGCTATAGAGCAGCAAAGTCATACAAGGAGAAAGCAGCTACAGAATGCATAGCAAAAGCAGAGCAGACAAAAACGTAACGAAAAACAAAAATGTAACGAAAGATCAAAATAGCAAAAAGTAAAAAGATCAAAAAAAGAAAACCTAAAACAAAAATAAGATTAATGAAAATGGAGGATGATTATTATGAAGACATTTAACTATGTAATTACAGACGAAGTAGGAATTCATGCAAGACCGGCGGGAATGCTTGTAAAGGAAGCTAAAAAATATGCGTCTGACATTATGATTAACAAAGCAGGTAAAAAAGCAGATGCAAAAAAATTAATGATGTTAATGACACTTGGTGTTAAATGCAACGAAGAAGTGACAGTAGAAATATCAGGTGAAGATGAAGAGAAGGCAGCAGTTGAGATGGAAAAATTTTTCAAAGAGAATTTATAAAAGACAAGTTAAAAATATAACGTGCCATGATCATGTTGAAAGCAGAAATGATTTATTGCCGGGTATTTTACAAAAAGCTATTAGATAAAGCATAGCATATGGATGATAAAGCACAGCATGAGATATTAACATAGCATTGAAAGGTTATTATGTACGCTCAGCATCTTTCCTAAACAAATCCTTTCCGCTGGATTTTGATATACCGCTTCCGTTTTTTCGTCGTACAACCATGTACGCATTGCAAAATTGTCATTGTATATCAAAAAGCTATCTCGAAATTTTTGCATAGAAGATATTGAGAGTACATAATGCAGAAAAGGAGGCTGCGATGAAAGTATATGAAGGAAAGTCAATCTTTAAGGGAATTGCAATCGGTAAGATTTTTTTCTATCAAAAAGGGACACAACAGGTAAAACGGGTTAAGATCGATGATGTGGAAGCAGAAAAGAAACGTTATGAAGCTGCGAATGCAAAAGCGATCGAGCAGTTAGAAGCTTTGCATGCAAAAGCAGTCAAGGAAGTCGGAGAAGCCAATGCTGCTGTATTTGAAGTGCATATGATGATGTTAGAAGACGATGATTATGTTTCCTCTATCCGCAACATGATCGAAACACAGCAGGTCAATGCAGAGTTTGCGATTGCATCTACCGGTGATAACTTTTCTGAAATGTTTTCACAAATGGATGATGAATATTTCAAGGCAAGAGCAGCAGATGTTAAAGATATTTCAGATCGTTTGATCGCTGTATTAAGCCAGAGAGAATCCGTGGGTGATATGGGAGAAGAGCCGGTGATCGTAGTAGCCGATGATCTCGCTCCGAGCGAGACTGTACAGATGGACAAAGAAAAGCTTTTAGCATTTGTGACACGCTATGGTTCGGCAAATTCCCATACGGCAATTCTTGCAAGAACCATGAACATTCCGGCATTGATCGGCGTAGAGATCGAAGAAGAATGGAATGGTCATATGGCGATCGTCGATGGAAAAAATGCAAAATTATATATTGATCCTGATGAAGAAACATTAGAAAAGCTTCGCACAGAGCAGCAAAAAGATATCGAAGCCAGAGAACTTCTTTCGTTACTCAAAGGCAAAGAAGATGTTACAGCAGATGGCAAACATATTAAGCTGTATGCAAATATTGCCGGAGTTGCCGATGTAGCCAATGTTTTGGCAAATGATGCAGCAGGAATCGGTTTGTTCCGTAGTGAGTTTTTATATCTTGAGGCACAGGATTATCCGGATGAAGAGACACAGTTCTTAGCATATAAGCGTGTTGCTGAAAACATGGCAGGCAGAAAGGTTGTTGTCCGTACTCTTGATATCGGTGCAGACAAGCAGGTTGATTATTTCAATCTGGATAAAGAAGAAAATCCGGCAATGGGATATCGTGCGATCCGTATCTGCCTTGACCGTCCTGAGATCTTTAAGACACAGCTTCGTGCCTTGATCCGAGCAAGTGCATATGGTGAGATCGCCATTATGTACCCGATGATCATTTCAGTGGAAGAAGTGCGCAAGATCAAAGAAATCGTAGAAGAAGTCAAAGCAGAGCTTACGAAACAGGGAATTGCATATGGCAGCTTTGAACAGGGCATCATGATCGAGACTCCTGCAGCTGTAGTGATGAGTGACGAATTGGCAAAAGAAGTAGATTTCTTTAGCATTGGCACAAATGATCTGACACAGTATACGCTTGCGATGGATCGTCAGAATATGAAACTTGACAGTATGTATGATCCACATCATCCGGCTATTCTTCGTATGATCCAAAAAACAATTGAAAACGGACATAAGGAAGGCTGCTGGGTTGGTATTTGCGGAGAACTTGGTGCAGATACGACATTAACAGAAACTTTCTTGAAGATGGGAGTAGATGAGTTGTCGGTATCACCATCTTTTGTCCTTCCGATTCGTAAGATCATTCGTGAAACTTCCGTACAGGAATAGTATGACAGCGTTGACAGATCGGGACAATAGCAGTATAATAAAGCCTATTAAAACAGTAGGAAAAGAGCGGGTACAGAATGCAGAAAGCATTTTGCATTCGCTTTTTGCTTGTGTGATAAAAAATCAACGGATGTCAGAGGAAAGGTTAGGAAATAAGATATGTTGACACAATTTTCCAGAACGGAATTATTACTTGGCAAAGAAGCAATGGAACAGTTAAGTAAGGCCAGGGTAGCTGTCTTTGGTGTAGGCGGTGTAGGCGGTTATGCCTGTGAAGCACTGGTACGAAGCGGAATCGGTGCATTTGACCTGATCGATGATGATAAAGTCTGCCTGACGAACTTAAACCGTCAGATCATTGCGACAAGAAAGACAGTTGGCAAATACAAAACAGATGTGATGAAAGAACGTATGCTTGAGATCAACCCGGATGTGGATGTTGCGATACACAAATGTTTCTTCCTGCCGGAGAATGCCGATGAATTCCCTTTTGAAGAATATGATTATATTATTGATGCGGTCGATACAGTTACTGCTAAGATCGAACTGGTTATGCAAGCACAGGAGAAGAATGTTCCGATCATCAGCAGCATGGGAGCCGGCAACAAACTGGATGCAAGTATGTTTCAGGTAGCAGATATCTATAAGACGAAAGTCTGCCCGCTTGCAAAAGTCATGCGAAGAGAATTAAAGAAACGTGGCGTGAAGAAGTTAAAAGTTGTATATTCGGAAGAGAAGCCGACCAGACCGATCGAAGATATGGCAATCAGCTGCCGTACAAATTGCATCTGCCCACCGGGAGCTAAGCATAAATGTACAGAACGTCGTGATATTCCGGGCAGCGTTGCCTTTGTTCCATCGGTGGCGGGGCTGATCATTGCAGGAGAAGTGATCAAAGATCTGAGCCGTCACTAAAATGAAGTTTGCGTATAAATGATAAAAAATATCAATAACAGATAGATTCTTGAAAAAAGATGGTGTAGAAGTATATAATATGGAGAATGCAAGAAAACAAAATGATTTATTTCCTGCATATATTCAAGATATAAACAAATTTTTTACAAAAATGTACTCTCGGTATCTTCTTAAAACGAATCTTTTCGACTGGATTTACGATATACTGCTTCCATTTTCTCGTCGTGCACACCGTGTACGCACTGCAAAAATGTCATTGTATATCAAAAATCCATCTCGAAAATTTTCGTTTAGAAGATGCCGAGAGTACATAAAATACTTAGGAGGTAAGAATTATGGTAGACTTTTTGAAAGATTTTGATTGGAAAAAGACAGGTATTTTTGCAGCGGGTGTGGCTTTTGGAACAGCCGGCATTAAAGTGTTATCAAGCAAAGATGCAAAGAAATTCTACACAAATTGTACTGCGGCAGCGTTAAGAGCAAAAGAGTGTGTGATGAAAACAGTTTCTACTGTTCAGGAGAATGCGGAAGATATCTTAGCAGATGCAAAGGATATCAATGAAGAACGCGTTGCACAGGCAGAGGCAGCAGAATTTGAAGATGCTCAGACAACAACAGAAACAGAAGAATAAATCATTAAAAATCGCAGGTGAACATTTATGAAATTTACAATAAAACATGAATCGTCTCATCGTATGCGCATTCATATGCATGCATATCGTATGACATATGAACAGGCAGATACTTTATTGTATTATCTGCATCAGGCAAAAGAAATCTCTTATGTCAAAGTATATGAGAGAACAGGAGATGTTTCGATCGAGTATATTGGTGATCGTCAAAATGTGATCGATCTGTTACAGCAGTTTCACTATGATGAAGTGGACGTTCCGACCGGTCTGATCGAAAATTCAGGAAGAGAATTAAATGCCAGATACCAGGAAAAATTAATTGGAAAAGTTGCATTCCGCTACTTAGGAAAATGGCTTCTCCCTTATCCGATCCGAGCCTGCTTTATTACTGCAAATGCAATCAAATATATCAAGAACGGAGTAAAGACTTTATGGCAGCGTAAGATAGAAGTTCCGGTACTAGATGCGACGGCAATCGGTGTTTCCGTTTTACGAAATGATCTGGATACGGCAGGTTCGATTATGTTTCTGCTGGGTATCGGTGAATTGCTGGAGGAATGGACACATAAAAAGTCAGTAGATGATCTTGCACAGAGCATGTCATTAAATATCAGTCATGTCTGGATCATGCAGGATGGAAAAGAGAGACTTATCTGTGCTTCTGATGTAAAGCAGGGGGATCAGGTTGTGGTACATATGGGCAATGTAATCCCATTTGATGGTCTGGTATGTGACGGTGAAGCTATGGTCAATCAGGCATCACTGACCGGAGAAGCTATTGCTGTCAGAAGAGTGGCAGGGGCTTCGGTTTATGCCGGTACGATTGTAGAAGAAGGCGAATTGACTATTTGTGTCAAGGAAATAGGTGGTTCAAGCCGATTTGAGAAGATTGTTACAATGATCGAGGATTCTCAAAAGCTTCAGTCACAGCTGGAAAGTAAAGCAGAACATCTGGCGGATCGTCTTGTACCATATAGTCTTGGTGGAACAGTACTGACATATCTTCTGACCGGAAACGTAACAAAAGCACTTTCTATCTTGATGGTTGATTTTTCATGTGCATTAAAGCTTGCTATGCCAATTTCCGTGCTGTCAGCGATTCGTGAATCCTGCCTATATGGAATTACCGTAAAAGGCGGAAAATATCTGGAAGCGGTAGCGGATGCAGACACGATCGTATTTGATAAGACAGGAACATTAACAAAAGCACAGCCAAAAGTGGTGGATGTCGTATCCTTTGATGGAAGAGAACCTGATGAGCTTTTAAGGATTGCTGCCTGCTTAGAGGAACATTTTCCACATTCCATGGCAAAAGCTGTTGTGGAATCAGCGATCGAAAAAAATCTGCAGCATGACGAGATGCATACAAAAGTAGAATATCTGGTAGCACATGGAATTTCTACTACGATCAATGATGTGCGTGTTATCATAGGTAGTTATCATTTCATCTTTGAAGACGAGAAATGTATCATTCCGGAGGGCAAAGAAGCATTGTTTGAAAGTCTTCCGCCGGAATATTCACAGTTGTATCTTGCAATTGATGGAAAACTTGCAGCCGTTATTTGTATTGAAGATCCTGTCAGACAGGAGGCACAGGCTGTTGTGAATTCCCTGCGTAAAGCCGGACTCTCAAAGATTGTTATGATGACAGGTGACAGTGAGAGAACTGCTTCTGCTATTGCAAAGAAAGTTGGCGTGGATGAATATTACTCAGAAGTCCTGCCGGAAGATAAAGCTTCTTTTGTAGAAGCAGAAAAAGCAAAAGGCAGAAAAGTCATTATGATCGGTGACGGTATTAACGATTCACCGGCACTTTCAGCCGCAGACGCCGGTATTGCAATCAGTGATGGCGCAGAAATTGCCAGAGAGATTGCGGATATTACGATCGGTGCAGACAACCTGTATCAGATTGTTACTTTAAAAATGTTAAGTGATAATCTGATGAAGAGAATCCGCAAGAATTATCGATCTATCGTAGGCTTTAATACGATGCTGATCTTACTTGGTGTCAGCGGTGTGATCCAGCCGACAACATCTGCAGTGTTACATAACTCTTCTACTTTGTTGATCGGTTTGAAGAGCATGCAGAATCTTTTGGATTGATCGGTAGAACAGAATGATAAGAAAACAAAGTTTCTTTTTTTGTATTCTTGTACTGAAATATCAGATGTGTTAAAATAAGGTTAGCTTTGGCTAACCTTATTTTGTATTACCGAACGAATAGTCAGAAAATTGTTCGTTTGAATAGAAGGATTTGTAAAAAAGAGTTAGGTATTGACTAACTCCTTTTCATGGAATAGGAAAATGCACGTATGGTAGCGGTGCATCAACAAGAATTGCAATAGCAATTCTTGCAAAGTTTAATGTTCCATTAAACTTTTGACAAAGCGCTGGCTTTGCACTTTTTTACGGAATAGGAAAATGCACGTATGGTAGCGGAATATCAACAAGAATTGCAACAACAATTCTTGGAGTGCAAAGCGCTGGCTTTGCACTTTTTAATGTTTAGAAGAAACGGAAGAAAATCAGAAAAGGCGGAAGAAAAATGGAGAGTTGCAAATATTGTTCAACAGATGAAAACAGCATTGATTATCATGAAATCATAGAGTGCATCACTTGTGCATTGGATGCAAAAGATCCCTATACAGCAGGACATTCCCAGCGTGTGAGCGACATGACGCTGCGGGTATGTCAGATCATGGGATTTAAAGATCATGATATAGAAAGGATCCATATTGCAGCTCATTTGCATGATATAGGAAAAATTGGCGTGCCGGATTCTGTTTTAAATAAAGTGGAGCCTTTGACCGATGAAGAATGGCAGTTGATCCGTCGGCATCCTCAGATCGGGGCGGAAATTCTTAGTAAATCGACGCATCTGAGCGAATTAAAAGATATTGTGCTTTGTCATCATGAACGCTATGATGGCAAAGGATATCCTAATGGAAGAAAAGGCTGTGATATTCCGATCGGAGCGAGAATTATTGCAATCTGTGATTCAATCGATGCGATCACATCGAATCGTTGTTATCGCAGAGCACATGACTTTGCATATTGTTATCAGGAGATTCGGAAAAATCTTGGAACCATGTATGATCCGATCGTAGGTCAATATGTATTGGATCATTGGAAGTGGGTAACGAAGGGGCAAAAAGAATAAAAACGGAAAAAGCGATTGACTGATTGACAATTTTTTCAGCTAATGGTACCATCAGACGTAATAGCAATTTGAGTTAATATCAGAATCAATTGAAAAAGAAATGGAGAAAAGAATGAACGATAAAAATCAGAAATTATTATTTAGTGATAGTGACGAAGAAACAGTTGTAATTACATTAACAGATGAAGATGGTCAGGATATTGATGCGGAGATCATGGCTGCACTTGAGATTGAAGAATTCGGTAAAGAGTACGTAGCTGTTATGCCGCAGCAGGCTACGGAAGATCTTGAGGAAGGTGAAGCACTGATCTTAGAGTATTCAGAAGATGCCGATGGAAATCCACAGTTTGCCCCGGTGGAGGATGAGGACGAATTTGAAGTGGTAGCGCAGGCTTTCAACCAGCTTTTTGAAGATCCGGATGAATTTTTAGAGGATGATGAAGATGAGGAAGATGGCTCAGATGGTTTTTTGAGTGATATCGGAGATATTCTTCCTGGAATTTCTATTAAGAAAGATTAATAAGAAGAAAAATATTTGTGCATGGAATGAGATTGCTCAAAAGAAGAGTGGTTTATTCCGATACCCCGCTAAATGCAGGGATATGAAAAAGCAAAGCAAGAAAAGATAACGAAAAAGAAAAGTCCATTTATTATTATGAATCCATAATCGGGGTACATAAGAATGAATGGGCTTTTTGATTTGCACTTTTTTAAGGATTTTGCCGCATAAAATTACGACGATATTCCATCGGTGTATAACCTGTAAATTTTTTGAACTGCTTGCCCAGATGACTTTGTGAAGAAAAACCAAGATATGCTGCAATCTCGCTGTAAGTATAATCAGAATATACCAAGAGATTTTTGGCACGGTTGATCTTTTCACGTAGAATATATTGTAATGGGCTGATTCCTTCGTGTTCTTTAAAAAGCTGTGAAAGATAGTTTGGGCTGCAGCCGGTTTCATAAGCAAGGTCATCCATTGTAATCTTGTCATGCAAATGTGAAAAAATATAATCTTTGCATTTTATAATATGCGGATTTTTCCGGTGTGCTAATGTTCCTTTTTGGGCTTTTTTGATCTCGTTTACCATCTGGGCGTATTGTATCTCGATTTCACGTAACATTTTTTCAAGCTGCACAAGGTTGTTCTCAGCTTCGATTCTCTGGATCGCATTGTCAGACAAAGAAAATGATAGTTCCGGGGACATTCCGCCGCGAATTGCAGAACGAGATGCAAGTGTGATCACGACTATGCATAAATTTTTAAAATTACGCAGACTGTCATGTGACAATACACCAAGATTGCCGGAATAATCCTCAGCAATACTTCGTTTTAGTTGTTCAATATCGCCATCTTCGATACTTTTCTGCTCACGACATTCCTGGTCGTATGGGTTATGCTTTTGTTCTGATTCCTGACGTTCAAAAAGATAATCGGAAAAATCCTGCTGCAACTGATCCGAAGAAAAACTTTTAACAAAGTTACAGCTGATAAAGGTCTCTTCCAAAAGCGGCTCCGTTGCCAATACATTATAGAAGAACAAAATGACTTCACAAAAATGGTGATAGGAAAACACAGAAAGATGATTCTTTAATTGAGAATCAATTATCACATGCTCTAACTGGTGGAGTGGATAGAGCGGAGAAGAAAATGAGACCGGACCGACTAAAAAGCAGTTGTTGTCAACGAAGAATTGTACATAAGCAATCGTGTCATTGATTCCTTTAATGATCGGAAGGTCTGTATTTTCACGATGCAATAAAAAATCATATACATCCGGCTGTTTGATCAGAGTATCTTCTAAGCCTCCGACATCGCAGACGGAACATTGTATTTGTCCGTCCGGTGAGCAGATGCGTACAAACGTATGCAAAGTATGGGAAATATATCTTATCAATACAGGAAGATTCATTTTGAAATTTCTCCTAAATAGATTTTGAAATTTTGAGCTACAACAGGAAAATATATCATGACAGAGTTTTGGAAAAGCTACATTTCAAAACTTCCCATGCGGTATCTCTGTTTTTTGTCTTCGTTCAGAAGATGCCGAGAGTACATTATGAACGTGTTTATATATTCATTATACACAAAAAAGAAATGCAAACAAGGAAATAAAAGGAAAAGAAAAAAATAAAAGTTAAAGTAGAAACATAATAAAAAGCATAGAAATGTGATATAGAAAAAGAATGAATTTGATTATGATTACATCATACAAATTGCAAGAGCGAAAACACAAGATGATGCAGGTGCACATGTATCATGCTTCTGACGCAAAACACTAAAAACGATCATAGAAAGAAAAGAGGATGATTTTATGAAAGTCAAAGGCGTAAACCTAGGCAACTGGCTGGTATTGGAAAAATGGATGAATCCGGCTTTGTTTGCAGGAACAACAGCAGAAGATGAATACTGGCTTCCAAGACAGTTATCAAAAGAAGCGTACACAGAGCGTATCCGTATTCATCGAAGCGAATATATCACAGAGAGAGATTTTGTAACGATTAAATCATGGGGATTAGATACCGTTCGTATTCCTGTTCCTTATTTCATTTTTGGTGACAGAGAACCATTTATCGGTTGTATCGAAGAACTCGATAAGGCATTTAACTGGGCTGAAAAATACGGTTTACAGATCCTGATTGATCTGCATACAGCACCGGAAGGACAGAATGGTTCCGACAATGGTGGTATCTGTGGTGTATGTAAATGGGCACAGAATCCAAAGGAAGTCGAATTTGTTCATACCGTTTTAGAAAGACTTGCACAACGTTATGGCAAAAGAAAAGGACTTTGGGGAATTGAAGTATTAAATGAACCGGCACTTCCAAAGGCGTGGGAGATGATGGATATGCAAAAGAGATATCCACCGGTTGACAAAGAGATGGCAAAGGGCAGCGGTCCTGTACCATATGATTTTATCCGTCAATTCTATAAAGACGCTTATGACCGTCTGCGTGTATATCTTCCGGAAGAGAAATACATTGTTTTCCATGATGGTTTCGAGTTGACAATCTGGAAAGACTTTATGCAGGAAGAGAAATACAAAAATATCGTATTAGATACACACCAGTATCTGATGCTTGCCGAAATGAACGGATGCGAGCAGACAATCGAAGGATATACAAAATATGTTCAGGAACATTTCGCAAAAGAGATCGAAGAAATGCAGCAGTATTTCCCTGTGATATGCGGTGAGTGGTGTCTGTTTAACTCTTTGGCTTGTGGATGGGACACAAAAGGCGGTCAGACAGTATTAAACGGTCTGGATGGTGCTTCTGTAGAAAGCTACACACCGGAAGAGAAAAAGAAGATCTATAATACAGTAGCAAAAGTACAGACAGAAGCATGGAACAAAGGATCAGGATATTTTTACTGGAGTTACAAGCTTTTAACAGATACAGTCAATACAGAAGGCTGGGTTGGCTGGGATAGCTGGGATCTCGGCAGATGTATTGATTTTGGATGGTTTGATAAAAGGGATCTGTAATTTGGTTGAAAAACAGTAGAAAAAGCATATAATGGACTTAAAATTGAACGAAAGCACACATAAGGAGGTACTTATGAAAGAGACAAATATGAATCCGAATGCAAAACTCAGCTTTTTAGAGCGTTTTGCATATGGTATGGGAGATTACGCAGGAAATTTAGTTTACTCTGCAATCAGCGCATTTTTATTGGTTTACTATACAAATGTAGTGGGAGCAAGTGCAGCAGCAGCGGCTTCTATCATTGCCATTTCAAAATTTTTTGATGGTGTTTCTGACCTGATCATGGGTTATATCGTAGACCACACACATAGCAAATGGGGAAAAGCAAGACCATGGATCGCAAGACTTTGTATTCCGTTGGCAGTATGTACGGTTCTGATGTTTACCGTTCCTTCTTCTTTTGCCGGATCGGTACAGATCGCTTATATGTTCTTAACATATAACTTAGTATCAACAGTATTCTACACAGGTATCAACGTACCTTATGCTGCAATGCACGGTTTGATGACAACAAACCAGTATGAAAGAGGTCTTCTTGGAAACTTCAGAAACCTTCTTGCTACAGCAGGTACTATGACGATCAATACCGTTGTTTTAAAAATGACAACAGCATTTGGTGGTGGAGATCCATACACACAGAAAGGCTGGACAGCCACAATTTCTATCTTAATGATAGTATTTGTAATTATCAATTTCTTTAACTTTGCTGTTTGTAAAGAACGTGTTGTAGAAAATGCAGGATCTGATGATAAGAAAGAAAATGTATCTTTTGTCAAAGGTCTGGCAGGACTGTTAAAGAATAAATACTGGCTGCTTCTTGTAGTATGTATTCTTGCAATGTACTTTATGATGTCAACGTTCTTTGGCTCAGCAGTTTATTTTACACAGTATAACATGAATGATGCAGGAAAATATGCAACCGTATCAAATCTTCTGTCTATGACACAGATCATAGGACTGTTCCTGACACCATTTATCATGAAATTTGTATCTAAGAAAAACTTATTCATGATTGGTGCCGGTATTTCCGTAGTCAGTTTTGCAATTACAGGTCTTACAACAGATTATACGATCATTTGTGCAATGTCTGTTGTCAAAGGTCTTGGATTTGCCTGTGCAGGTGCTACCATGTTTGGCCTTTTACAGGATGCGATCACATATGGCGAGTGGTACAACGGATATGGTACAGCCGGAATGGGTAATGCAGCATCTTCTTTCTGTATGAAAGTCGGTTCAGGCATTGGTACGGCAGCACTTGGATGGATCCTTGCAGCAGGTGGATTTGATGCAAAAGCAGCAGTACAGTCATCATCGTCTTTAGCGGCGATTAACGCATCATTTGCATGGATTCCTGCTATTGCAATGGCAATCGCATTTGTAGCACTTATGTTCTTTGATCTTGACAAGCACTATGACAAAGCTGTTGAAGATCTTGAGAACGGAAAACACAGATTAGGATAAAATAAGTAAGATATATCCTGTGGCAGAAATTTTAATAAGAACAAGAGAAGGATATTGCGTAAAAACAGTATCCTTCCTTGTACTTAGAGAAAGAATTTAAAAGAGTCGGAGAAATTAGTCAGAAAGGCGGACAATTATAATGAAAGAAATTCTATTTGGTGCTGCATATTATTTAGAATACATGCCATACGACCGTTTAAAAGAAGATTTAGACATGATGCAGCAGGCAGGAATGAATACAATTCGTATTGCGGAATCTACATGGAGTACATTAGAACCAACAGACGGCGAGTTTGATTTTTCTTATATTGATCGTGTGTTAGAGGAAGCACAAAAGAGAAAGATGAATGTCATTATTGGAACACCAACCTATGCGATTCCATCGTGGCTCGAAAAGAAATGTCCTGAAGTGATGGTATATAACAAAGAAGGACGTGCCAGATACGGACACCGTCAGATCATGGATATTATGCATCCGGTTTTTCGAAAATATGCTGAAAGAGTAATCTGTAAACTGGCAGAGCATACGGCAGCACATCCGTCTGTGATCGGTTTTCAGATAGATAACGAAACAAAGCATTATGGTACAGCTTCTAAAGAAGTACAGGAGCTTTTTAAAGAACATTTAAAAGAAAAATATCATACAACAGAAGCTTTGAATAAAGCTTTTTATCTGGCATATTGGAGCAACTCGATCCATGACTGGGATGATCTGCCGGATATGTTAGGCTGTATTAATGGTGGACTGGCAACCGAGTTTGCGGCATTTCAAAGAAGCCTTGCCGCACAATATTTGCAATGGCAGTCGGATCTGGTTTCAAAGTATAAGAAAAAAGAGCAGTTTATTACACATAATTTTGACTTTGAGTGGAAGAAGTTTGGGGCAGATATCGCACAGGACGGTTATTCTTATGGAGTACAGCCGGATATCAATCACTATGAAGCATCCAAAGCCGTTACGATAGCAGGAACGGATATTTATCATCCGACACAGGATGAACTAACAGGAGCAGAGATTGCTTTTGGTGGTGATTCGATCCGCAGTTTAAAATATGATAATTATTTCGTTTTAGAGTGTCAGGCACAGGCCTTTAAATACTGGACACCATATCCGGGACAGCTCAGATTACATGGATACAGTCATTTAGCAAGCGGTGCGCAGAGTATTTTATATTGGAACTGGCATTCAATCCATAACGGATATGAAACTTATTGGAAAGGCGTTTTAAGCCACGATCTTGCAACGAATCCGACCTACGAAGAGGCAGGGATGATGGGACGTGAATTTGAAAGACTTGGACAAGATACGCTTTGCATTAAAAAAGAAAATAAGGTTGCCCTGATCGTTGATAACAGATCTCTTGACGCATTTAAGTGGTTCCCGATTGATAAAGATCTAAGTTACAATGACGTTGTCCGTTGGATGTATGATAGTCTGTATGAGATGAATATGGAATGTGATATTTTAGATATCCATGCTTTGAATGAGAGAAATATTGTAAAGTACAGTATGCTTGTAACTCCGGTTTTATATAGTATTGCAGAAGAAAAGATTGCTCTGATCCGTGAGTTTGTCAAAGCGGGCGGTGTATTGGTAAGTTCTTTTAAGTCATTTGTTGCCAATGAAGAACTTAGTGTGTATCCGGATGCGCAGCCACATGGTATGACAGAATGTTTCGGTATGCATTACAATCAGTTTACAGAACCGGGTAAGACAAAATTTGCCGGAGAACCATTGTCTTATTTTGCAGAATTACTTCAGGTAACGACAGCGGGTTCTTATGAAAACTACGATCATAAATATTGGGGCAGATATGCCGGTCTTACCGAAAATGCATATGGCAAAGGCAGTGCATTTTATATTGGTTGTTTTACATCCAAAGAGATATTAAAAAAGATTTACCGCAAAGCATATGCAAAAGCCAAAGAGAATGTCCCAGCATTTGAATGGCCTGTGATTGTTCGCAGCGGTATCAATGCAAAGAACGATACGATTCATTATCTGTTGCATTATAGCGAAGAAGAATGTGACATTATTTCTCCATATGATCATGCAGTAGATCTGCTGTGTGGAAAAGAGTACCAAAAAGGCGATACGATTCATCTGACAGACTGGGATGTCTGTATCTTAAAAGAGCAATAATATAATGAATTCATTTGTTTTTTTAGTGTTTCTACCCGGTTGCAATATAATGTTTTGATAGAAGACGATTATATTGCAATCGGATATTGTTATTTGTTGATTTTTTAATGAGACAAAAATTTTGTCATAATGGCAGTTGTTGTGTTATCATAATATTTATATGAAATTATGACACTTTGATCATAATAAACGGAAATGAGGATGATTATGGGATATACAACAAAAAATGAAGTAACGAATTTTCGCTTTGCCGATGCAGAAATTTTTGAGATCAAGGGCATTCAGGAAAAGATTACGTTTGAACTCGGTTATGTAACGATCTTAGGACAAAACAGTTGTAATCGTGATATTCGCGAAATGGGAACCAATGCATTGACACTCGACCTGATGGGTGTAGAGGAAACAACTTTAGTCAAAGAAGGATTTAAAGTATTTGATGCAGATGGCAATCCGAAAAGCTCCTGTGAAGATGAAGTGATCCCGCAGGAACGGTATAAAGAAATCTATAAGGAACTCGAAAACAGCCGCATCTATGATCTGACTTTTGAGAATGGCAATTATATTTTTTATATTGATACCGAAGAAAGAACATATACTTATACGATTAAAGCTAAAAATGACAGAGAAACATGGGAGCGTTTTATGAATAAGGAAAGTATGTAGAAGTCTGGGTAGAATATAGTAATTCATAAACGACAAAATCATTAAGCACGAAGTGCGACAAACATGAAATGCATGGATTTATTATATATGAATTATGTATTTTCCAACCAGAATTGTTCTAATGTTTCTTTCATCGAATCGATTGTGACAACATGATGCGGAAACCATTCGCGAGGGAAAAGCTGTTGGTAAGAGTTTTGTAAAAAGCGCTCGTCTAACAGAAGGATTGCACCGATATCGTCTGTGGTCCGGATGACACGACCGGCAGCCTGTAAGACTTTATTCATACCGGGATATTGATAGGCATAGGAAAAACCTGTGCCTTTTTCTTTGTCAAAGTATTCGCGGAAAAGTTCGTTTTCCGTACATACCATAGGCAGACCTGTCCCTACAACGACAGCACCGATCAGACGACTGCTTTTCAGGTCGATCCCTTCTCCGAAGACACCACCCATAACACAAAGTCCAACCGTTGTCTGTGCCGGGTTTTCCTGAAAATGTTCTAAGAAACTTTCGCGTTCCTGTTCTTTCATTGACATTTTCTGTGAAAAAAGCTGTATCGATGTTTCAAAAGGTGGAAGTTCTAATTCCTGTTCCACTTCCTGCATCATTCGGTAAGATGGGAAAAAGACCAGATAATTTCCCTTTTTTGCACTGATAAAGTTACGGATATACGTTGCAATCTTTTGATACATTGCGAGTGTACGCAGATTGTACTTGGTTGAGACATCTTTTCCTATCATTAGCAATCTTTTGTCAGGTGAGAAAGGAGATGGTGCATAAATCGCATAATCATCTTCTCGTCCGGCTAACTGTTCGCGATAGTAGTGGATCGGTAGAAACGTAGCAGAAAAAAAGACACTGCAACGACTTTTCTTTAAATAGAGATCCAAATTCGCAGATGGATCCATACATTGTAAATGTAAAACGAAGTGTCCATCGGAAGTATAATCGCCATAAATGATATAATGTTCATCCACCAGTTCGTATATATTTTGAAAAGAACGTATTTCAAAATAGAAATTTAATAGCTGCTCTTTATCGGAAGGCGGTAAAGGTGTAGTGGGAAAGGAAGGGTGTGGATGTTCCTGTTCCTGAAAAAATTCCTCCATAATAGTAGAAAGCCGCATGAGTTTTAGAACGAGGCTTTCTGTTTCTAAGAAATCAAATTTTTCTAACTCGTCGCAGCTTCTTTTTAATTCTAAAAGAGCACGGTTGCATCCGTCTAATGCATTGGCAACCCGTCTGGAGCGGACTTTGACCAATTTTTTCATGGCAAGAAAGTCCTCTTTGGTCAGACTTGCAGAATACATATCACGTGCACGGCTGACCAGATTATGTGCCTCATCGATCAAAAAGACAAAGTTATTTTCTTTATCAACAGAGAAAAATCTTTTTAAAGAAGCTGTCGGATCAAAAGCATAATTATAATCGCCAATGATAAAATCACACCATGTTGCAGTATCAAGTGCCATTTCAAAAGGGCAGACTATATGTTTTTTCGCATATTCAAGAATGGTCTCTCTTGTCATGATCGTTTCATGTGTCAATAAGTCAAAAACAGCGTCGTTAACACGGTCAAAATGCCCCTTTGCATAATCGCATTGAGCCGGATTACAGGCAGGCTTTTCTAAGAAACAGATCTTTTCTTTGGCGGTTAAGGTGACCGATTTTAACGGAACTTTTTTCTCCTGTAGTAAAAAGAGAGTATCTTCGGCAACGGTTCTTGTGATTGTTTTTGCTGTCAGATAAAAGATCTTTTCACTGACATTTTCTCCTAGAGATTTGACAGCCGGAAAGATGGTTGAAATGGTTTTTCCTACTCCGGTAGGTGCTTCGATATATAATCTTTTCTTTCGCAATATGCTCTGGTAAACACCTTTTACTAAAGAGTTTTGCCCGTCACGGTAAGGAAAAGGAAATTCTAAAGATTTGATATTATTATTACGTTCTTCCTGCCATCTGATCTGCCAGGAAGCCCATTTTGCATAAGATGCTAACAGCGTATCGTACCAGTTTTGTAACTCAGTTAAAGATATAAATTCATGAAAATAACGGACTTCTTCTGTCGGGATATGACAATAGGTAATGCGGATACCAATGCCATCTAATGTATTTTGTAAAGCATAGATCAGTCCATAACAGAGTGCCTGGGCACGATGAACCGGAATCGCTTCAGAAAGAGTATGGATATCACGGTAAATGCCTTTGATCTCATCGATATTCCAGCCAAGTTCATCGGAATAAATGCCATCGGCACGACCTTCTACCGTAATTTGGAATGTCAGACCATCATAAGTAACTTCGGATGTATGAGATAATGCTACTTCAGCATGATAACCGGCACCGGCTTTTCTTTGTAATTTTTTGTGGATACGTGTTCCTTCCTGCATCGCATTTGCATCTTTCAGACCGGTAGACGATACAGAAAGATCACCGGAACGCATAATAAATTCCACAAGATTTCGAACAGAAATCTTTATCTCATACATGGAATGATCCTCCTGATTATAAAAGATCACGTAATGTATTGCGATCCCATAACACAACACCGATCTTATCGGCAAGCTTTATGGCAGCAGGTGTAAAAGTCTGATTTGTCAATACAACAGCGACATGACATTCATAATAATCACGTCCTGCATAGACTTCCTGTACTGCTTCAAGACCTACTTTATCGTGATAACATTTGCACTGTACTGCATAAGTCATTCCTTCCTTTGATGCAAGAATATCTACGCCAAAGTCACCGGAAGCTTTTGTGTTCTCAACGGAATCAAATCCGTTTGCAAGCAGGATCTCACAGGCAAGCTCTTCGAAAGCAAGCCCATCCAGATCATCCAGCTCGCCCACTTTCAGATATCCTTTTTGAAATCCGCCATGATACATACGTGTCAGATAGATTTTATAGCAAAAGTATAAGGTAAGCAATATCCAAATACCAAAAACAGAAGCAACAAACGGATAATCATGGTGATGGCTGTATTGTAAAAGGCCAACTGCCAATAGCAATGCTATAAGGATCAGGCTTCCGTAAAAACATCTGCGAAAAAGCATATGACGTTTTCTTTTCCTTGTAAATTCGTAAACATAATCGTTCATAATAAACCTCGTTTCTGCTTCTCTTATCTCACCGGTCATGTTTTTTACAGATACCGTTTTAGAGACAGGATGAAAACTAAGATCATTATAACAGAACATATGTTCTTTGTAAAGCTTAAAATGAAAATATATTCCTGATACAAAAATAAAAATATATTCCTGGTAGGAACAATATCATAATGGAATAAAATATTCTTTTTTATATAGTAAAAAAGGGATTATGTAAAAATAGATAAACCGAAGATAGCAATTTCAGCAAATTGCAAAAAAAGAAGTATGCTATACTGACTTTGTTGTCTCAACCCATTCTGGCAACAGAAAGGGGGTGCTCTGGGTGCTGACGGTGCTTACATCGTTCCTTGTTTCTGTTGCGGCAGGCATAGTATGTTACTATATCTGCAAATGGTTAGACAGAAAGGGAAAAGACAATTAGCCTGGGACTGCTCATCCCCAAAATAGAGAAGAAACCCCGCAAGCCACCACTTGCGGGGTTTCGTTGTGCTGTGGGTGTTAACAGCTTAATGATTACATCATTTAACTCTTTAACTATAACATATGTTATAGTCTGTTTCAAGTATTCTCTTTTTAAAAAAAATTATACCATTTATGTTATATCTGAATGGAGAAAAAAGAGCGGTGTGATCATTTATGCCGGAGTGATATACACCGGTTGTGCTTTGTATGGAATGGGATATATAATAAAAGAGAAAAAAGTTTTATTGTTTAGAAAGGATTTGCAAATGACAGAATTAAAAGAAGATGAAAAAGAGTGCCTAAAAATGCTTTTTAGCAGCTTACAGGACAGTCTGATACAATCCTGTATTCAAAATTATTTTGGAAGGGCATGGGTAGATCAGAAAAGAAATCCGACATCGGGTAAGATCGTCGTATCTGATTTTGCGTTTCTCGCGGGACAGCCTGATATAGAAATATTACATTGCGGTATGGATTGCACGAAACAGCATCCGCAGACATTAGTAGCGGACCGCACCGAATGGTTTGCATGGATCGAAAAAGAATTTGCAGGAAAATACAAACGCATCGAACGATATGCATTAAAGAAAGAAGGAGACATTTTTGATCGTGACAGGTTAGAGCAATATGTTACAAAAATTGCAAAGGATTACGAGATCCGCTTGATCGAAAAAGAAGATGTTGCTGCTTTGATGCAGGAAGAATGGTCACATGATTTTTGCTGTAACTATAAAGATGCAAATGATTTTATGCAAAGAGGAATCGGTGTCGTGATCTGTGATGAAGATGAGATTGTTGCAGGTGCTTCGAGTTATACAAGCTACCGGGAAGGTATTGAAATTGAGATCATCACAAGGCAGGACTATAGAAAGAAAGGGCTTGCCCATGCATCGGGAGCGAAACTGATCTTAGAATGTTTGCAAAGAGGACTGTATCCAAACTGGGATGCCCGTAATATGACATCGGTTCGGGTTGCAAAGGACCTTGGGTATACCTATCTTGCACCATATACTGTTTACGAAGTATGGGAATAAAAGAAGATACAAAGAAAAGGGAAATATAATTTGAGTTAAAAAGAGATAAAAGACCGTAAAGACATTTTGGTAAACAGATAGCACAAAAAAGACAATGCATGAATAAATGGTCTGCACCACTTAATGCATTGTCTTTTTTTTGTGGAATAAGAAACTGCTTGTACAGTAGCAGTTATTATCCTATGATTCTGAACTGAATGTGATCAGTTTCTGGAATTGTGGTACGATCTGTGCAACAACGATTGCTTTTAAAGCATCCAAAGGAATAAAAGGTAAAAATCCCATCATAAATGCCTGCTTGATCGAAATATGCGTAATTGCCATCAGCCATGCAGCTCCGATAATGTCAATTACAACAGCTCCGGCAAGCGATAAGATCGTATAAAACAGACGGTTGTATTTCTTACCACGAAGCAATGGAAGAAGTACAGCAACGATGATAAAAGAAAAGCTGTATCCGCCCCATCCGCTTAAAAGATAACCGATACCGGCATTGCCTCCGATAAAGACCGGAACACCGATCGCACCAAGAACAAGCCATAAAAGAGTAATGACTAATGAATCCTGCCATGGGAAGACAAGCGCGATCAAAAGTACGATAAAATTCAAAAATGTAATATGCGCACCGGTTGGAAGCGGAATACTAATGTAAGCAGATACACATAATACTGCTGCAAAAAGAGCTTTGATCACAAGAGCCTTTGATGTAAAAGTTTTTTCGGAAACCATATTTTTTTCCATAATAATCCTCCGTTTGTGGACGCTTTATGACAAGCACATAAAACGTCAGTTACTATTGTATAAAAACTCAAACCCCGTTTTGAAATGCAAACCAAAATATCGCATTTCAGAACAAAAGTGAGTATACAAGAAGATGGATTGATTGTCAACTGCAAAATAATCAGGTTGACAATAAGAAAGAGCATCCCTATAATAATCAAAGAAAGAACGGTATTGAAAATGAAAAAAGCGATGTAAACAGAATATTACACCGAAAAGAATGTGAAAGATAAAAGTGTTGCAACTAAAAGAACATGAAAAGATGCAACGAAAGCATTGTCATCCAAAAACATGAAAAGATGCAACGAAAGAATTGTCATCCAAAAACATGAAAAGATGCAACGAAAGCATTGTCATCCAAAAACATGAAAAGTTATAACGAAAGCATTGCAATCTAAAAAGCATGAAAAAGTTGTAGCAAAAGCATTACAACAATAATATAAAAATAGCAATAAAAAAAGAAAGAGGACAAAAGAAAAATGACAGTACAGGAATTAAAAGAAAAAGTTTTTGCAGGGAAAGATATCACAAAAGAAGAAGCACTTTTTTTAATGGATGCGGATTTAGAAGAGATCAGCAAAGCTGCAGATGAGATCCGACAGAAATATTGTGGTAACGGATTTGACATTTGCAGCATTATCAACGGCAAAAGCGGTCATTGTTCAGAAGATTGTAAATTCTGTGCACAGGCAGGCTGTTACCAGACAGGGCAGGAATGTTATCCATTGGTATCTACCGATACGATCATGGAAGGTGCAAAAAAGAATGCAAAAGAGGGCGCACTTCGTTTTGCAGTCGTTACTTCAGGTAAACGTCTCAGTGAAGAAGAGATTGACCGTGTCTGTCAAAGTCTGAGCGAAGTACACAAAGAAGTGCCGATCGAGCTTTGTGCGTCATTTGGATTGTTGGAAGAAAAAGATTTTATTAAGTTAAAAGAAGCCGGAGTGACCAGAGTGCATAATAACTTAGAAAGTTCAAGAAGTTATTTTGAAAAAATGTGCAGCACGCATACTTATGATGAGAAGATCAAAACGATCAAAGCAGCACAAAAAGTCGGACTTTCCGTTTGCAGCGGTGGTTTGATGGGAATCGGAGAAAGTAACGAAGACCGTGTGGATATGGCAATGACATTACGTGAGTTAGGAATCACTTCTGTGCCGGTTAATATGTTAAGTCCGATCAAAGGTACTCCGCTTGGTGAGCAGAAATGTCTGACAGAGGATGATATGCGTCGGATCGTTGCGGTATATCGTTTTATCCTGCCTAAAGCTTCTATCCGTCTGGCAGGTGGACGAGGATTGATGGAACATTATGGAATGACCTGTTTTACAGCGGGATCCAATGCAACAATCACAGGTACACTATTGACCACAGCAGGAGTCACAAGCAAAGAAGATATGGAGACCATAAAAAGTTTAGGATATGAACCAAGATTGTGGAATGATTAGGAAAGAAGAATATTGGAATATGCTTCGGTGCTTTTCTAAGCTAAAAGGATACGAAGGCTGGCTGCTTGCAAAAATGAACTGGCATGCAACCGCTCTTTCCGGCAAAGAAGCAAAACAGCAGTCAAACATAGTTCGGGCAGAAAAGAAATATCAAACAGAAGAACAAGAGATGGAAACGACCGAAAAACCGGCACAAATCAACTGGCAGATACAGGAGAAGAAGAAAAAAGCATTTGCAATGATTACCCTGTCGGGAACAGACGACAGTTATCGACATGAAATTACGGTTATTTTGGTCAAACCTAAGGAAAATTTTTCTAACCATGTTACAAGACAGCCAAAAGCGTGTGAGCCTGACCAGCCGGACAAACGAAAACAACCGGCGTATGCAGAGACAGAACATAGAAAAAGTCTGTCACAACAAGATACAGCCACAGTTTATAAAGTGGATGAAAAAAAGCAGGCAATTTCTTTTACAAACAGTCAGATCAAAAACTATTTAGAACAGACCAAAGACTATAATCCGATTCATGAAGGAGAAAATGCAATTGTTCCGGGATTTTTGATCTTACAAAAGCTTCTTTTTGAGTTACACTTTACAGACCTGCTAAAAGAGAACAAGATTGCAAGAGTATTAATGGATCATTCCAGCTCAGATCAAGAAAAAGAGCCGGAAGAAGGAAACAGAGAGCAATGCAACGAAGAGCAGCAAACCTCTGACGAAAAGAAGGATTTTGTGATCGAAATGACGTGGAAAGATTTGTTATATTGTAATGAAGAATGCACGATTTACCGGTCAGATGCGTTTACTTTGTGTGGTAAAGCAGACCGGCGGATCCTTTGGATATGCAAAGTAAAACGATTCTAAAAATAATCAGATGATAATACAGAAAAAGGAAGACAGATTGTGGAAAAAGCATATATTTTAGGTGGGATTAGAAGTGATATAGGAATTGAAAATGGGAAATACTGTAATATTCCGGCAGAAAAACTCGGTGCGGCTGTATTTAAGCAATTATTAGAAAAGTACAGCATCGAACCGGAAAAGATCGATCTTGTCATAGCCGGAAATGCAGTAGGAGCAGGCGGAAACCTGACAAGATTAATGCTTTTAGAGTCAGAGATCGGAAAAGACATACCGGCGGTGACAGTAGATGCACAATGTGGTTCCGGTTTAGAAAGCATAGCACTTGCAGCCGCAAAGATTCAAAGCGGACAGGCAGACGTAGTGATCGCTGGAGGATTTGAAAGCAGTTCTACCGCACCAAGACGAAGTTATCATCCCAACCATCCCGATTATGAAAAATATGGTGGGAAAGACAACTGGTATCGTGTCGCAAAATTTGTACCCGAATACCATCATGAACAGGTGATGTTAGAAGGTGCGGAACATACAGCGGTCACAGAGAAGATCACAAGAGAAGAAATGGATGCATGGGCATTGCTAAGCCACAAAAGGGCAGTCAAAGCCAGAGAAGATCACGTATTAGAAGATTGCATTGTATCTGTTACAGGTGATCTTCCTAAAGATGAAGGAATCCGTGACAGAATGAGTGAACGTCTGTTAAAAAGGCTGCCACCGGTGTTAAAGGAAGGCAGTCTGATCACGGCAGGCAACGCCTGTCTGACACATGATGGAGCGGCTTTTGTGATTTTGTGTTCTGAAAAATTTCATCAGACATATCAGGCACGGACAGGAAAGCAGGCACAGGCATTTTTTGTACAGGTTGCAGAAAGTGCGGGAGATCCGATGAAAAGTCCATTGACGGCGATCACAGCGATCGAAAGATTACTTGCAAAAGCAGATATCTGTCCGGAACAGATTGCCGCATGGGAATGTAACGAAGCTTTTGCCGTGATCGATGTTTTATTTGAAAGACATTTTCCAAAGCAGGTTAAAGATTATAATATTTTTGGCGGTGCATTGGCATACGGACATCCCTATGGAGCGTCAGGCGGTATGATCTTACTTCATTTATTAAAGGCATTGCAAAACAGAAATGGCAAATATGGCATTTGCAGCATTGCGGCAGCAGGCGGAGTCGGCACAGCGTTATTAGTACAGCGTATGAACGATGCCCGGTAAGATAAGAATGAAAAAAGAGATTGCAAAAGCAAAAAAGTTTCCAAGTAACGAAAAAACGAAAAAGCGACAAAAATAAAAACAGGACAATAGCAAAATAAAAACAGAAAAGCAGAAAAGTTTCCAAGTAACGAAAAAAACGAAAAAGTGACAAAAATAAAAACAGGACAATAGCAAAATAAAAACAGAAAAGACCAAAAAGTTCAAGAAATGCAAAAGAAAAACAGAAAGATGCAAAAAGAAAAGGAATACAAACCATGCAATACTATAAGATGATATGTGAACAACCGGAAGAAAAAGAGGCACTTGTACTCAATGACAAAAGTTATACATATGGAGATTTACAGCTGCTTGCATCCAAAAGAGCAAAAGTTCTGTTATCAAAGGAAACTTCTAAGATCCATATTATCAGGAAAGAGCATATTTTAGAGCAGTTAATTGATTTTCTGGCTTGTAATGCTGTCGGCATCATTCCTTTGATCATGCCAAATGATTGTAAGATCACAAAAGAAGAAGTGTGGCAGCTTGCACAAAACGAGCTGGAAAAAATAGATAAAAAAACAGACACTACAAAAGTCTGCATGGCGGTTATGACTTCGGGAACAACAGGAATTCCGAAAATTTATTTTCGTACCTGCGAAAGCTGGGCAGGCTTTTTTGGTGTGCAAAATAAAATTTTTCAAGTGACAAAAGACAGCCGGCTTTTTACGCAGGGAAGTCTTGCTTTTACCGGCAACTTAAACTTATATCTAGCACAATTCTATGCAGGCGGTACCGTGATCGCACAGGAAACATTCTGGCCTAAAAGCTGGCAGCAGGCTATTGAGAAATACCATGCCAATGCAATCTATCTGATCCCGTCTAAATTAATGCTGTTACCTAAAGTCCAAAAAGAACCGTACAAAGAGATACGAATGATCTTATCCGGTTCGCAAAGTTTAGGCATAGAAGATGCAAAAGCATTAAAAATGATCTATCCGAATACAGAGATCATTTTGTATTACGGTGCAAGCGAATTAAATTATATTACTTATGTGACCGGACAGCAGATGAATGAGAAAAGAAATCTGATCGGTAAAGCCTTTCCGGGTGTTACAGTAGAATTGAAAAAAGATGAATTTTATATTGATACGGCTTATCACGTAGAGGGGATTACCACACCATATACACTGCATGATACCGGATATTGCGACACAGAAGGAAACTTTTATTTTACAGGCAGAAAAGACGATATTTTAAATATCCGGGGACGCAAGATCTCAGCACTCAAAGTAGAAAATGCATTTTTACAGATTGATGAAGTCAAAGAAGCTGCGGTTAAAGTCAGGACACATCATTCGGAAACAATTCTGGAAGCATATGTCGAAGCAAAAGAAGATTTTCTTGAACGATATCGTCAAAAATGGCATAATGAATTGAAAAAAGTGCTTGCATCTTATGAAATTCCACGCTGTATTTATGTCAGAAAGCAGCTTCCTAAAAACGACAGCGGAAAGATCATAAAAGACAAACTGCATCCTGACTCAAAAAAAGAAGAGAAAAAATAACGTCACTACATACAACGGTTGTCCCAAATAACAGTAAAGCACAAATCATAAAGGTATTACAGTAAGTAAAAAAGCCTTGCAGCAAGTAAAAAAGCCTTGCAGTAAGCAAAAAGCCTTGCAGTAAACAAAAAGCCTTGCAGCAAGTAAAAAAGTCTTGCAGTAAGCAAAAAGCCTTGCAGTAAGCAAAAAGCCTTGCAGCAAGTAAAAAAACCTTGCAGCAACTTTGAAAGTAATCACCGGAAAAGAGGAACAAAAATGAAATTAACAGATAAGATTCATAAAAAGAAAAACACACAGGAGATCGAAAATTTCACGGATTTAGTCAAAGCCAGATATTCAGCCCGCTCTATGAGTGAAAGAAGAGTAGAAAAAGAAAAACTTGATCAGATCCTCGAAGTCGCACGCCTCAGTCCGACCGCATGCAACCTGCAAAGACAGCGTTTGAAAGTCGTAACGTCGAAAGAAGGCATTCAAAAGCTCAGGGATTGTACGCCATGTCATTTCAAAGCATCCACGATCATTATACTTTCAATCGAAGAAGATACAAAAGACTCTGCCATGAAAGGTGATGACTGGTACAAATTTGGCTTGATCGATATCGGTATCGTAGCAGAACACATGGCACTCAAAGCGACAGAATTAGGCATTGGCTCTACGATTGTAGGAATGATGGATGCCGACAAAGTACGTGAGATGTTTGCTATTCCTGTCACCGAACATCCGGTGTTGTTGCTGCCGCTTGGCTATCCCGATGAAAAAGGGAAACCATGCATCCTGCATGCAAGCCGCCTTCCGATTGATGATACCGTGACATGGGCATAACGGATTCCATAACATATACGAAAGGCGACGCTGATCCGTATCATACTTGCAATCTTAGGATTTTAATGGTATCTTAAAAAGTAAAGTAAAAATGACACAACATCTGAAAGCTGCATTGATAAGAAGATGATGTGCTGATAAGACAAAAAGTGGAGGAAGATTTATTATGGAAAAGACAATGGACAAGATCGTAGCTCTTGCAAAAGCGAGAGGTTTTGTATACCCTGGCTCGGAAATCTACGGAGGACTGGCAAACTCATGGGATTATGGAAATCTTGGCGTAGAATTAAAGAACAACATTAAGCAGGCATGGTGGCAGAAATTTGTTCGTGAAAATCCATACAACGTAGGTATTGATAGTGCGATTCTTATGAACCCACAGACATGGGTAGCATCAGGACATCTTGGCAGCTTTTCCGATCCTTTGATGGATTGTAAAGATTGTCATGAACGTTTCCGTGCAGATAAAGTGATCGAAGATTACATGGAAGAACATGACATCAAGATCGAGGGCAGCGTAGATGCATGGTCTAAAGAAGAAATGAAGAAATATATTGATGAGCATGACATTGTGTGCCCAAGCTGTGGCAAGAAGAATTTTACCGATATCCGTGAGTTCAACCTGATGTTTAAGACATTCCAGGGTGTTACGGAAGATGCAAAGAGTACTGTATATCTTCGTCCGGAGACAGCACAGGGTATTTTCGTAAACTTCAAAAATGTAGCCCGTACATCACGCAAGAAGATTCCGTTTGGTATTGGTCAGATCGGTAAATCATTCCGTAATGAGATCACACCGGGTAACTTCATTTTCCGAATCCGTGAATTCGAGCAGATGGAACTGGAATTCTTCTGTGAACCGGATACAGATTTAGAGTGGTTTGACTACTGGAAGAACTATTGTATCAATTGGTTACAGTCACTTGGTATTAAGCCGGAAGATATGCGTGTCCGTGATCATGAAAAAGAAGAGCTTTCTTTCTATAGTAAAGCAACATCAGATATTGAATTCCTGTTCCCATTCGGATGGGGCGAACTTTGGGGAATCGCAGATCGTACAGACTATGATCTGACACAGCACCAGAACGTATCAAAAGCAGATCTGACATACTTTGATGATACAAAGAATGAAAAATACATTCCATATGTTATTGAACCATCACTTGGTGCAGACCGTGTTACACTTGCATTCCTTTGCCAGGCATATGATGAAGAAGAGATCGGAGAAGGAGATGTCAGAACCGTTATGCATTTCCATCCTGCGATCGCACCGGTTAAGATTGCGGTGCTTCCGTTATCAAAGAAGTTATCAGAACAGGCTACAGAGATTTATACAAACCTTTGCAAGAAATATAATTGTGAATTTGATGAGCGTGGTAATATCGGTAAGAGATACCGCCGTCAGGATGAGATCGGTACACCATACTGCATCACATACGACTTTGATTCCGTAGAAGATGGTGCTGTAACTGTCCGCGACCGTGACAGTATGGAGCAGGAGCGTATTAAGATTGAAGATCTTGACAAATACTTCGAAGACAAATTCACATTTTAAAGATTATAAGAGACATCATTTGAGGTTAAGGCGATAAATATCAGATATGCAGGTCTTTTGACACCTTTAACCATAAGGATAGAAAGAATGTATATAGGCAGAATTTACGCTTGTATGCATTCTTTTTTTATTATATATATATTCGGATAAGGCATGCTTACACAGAAGCATCTTTTGCTTTATGGACGATGATACGACAGCAGTAGTATAATCTGTTCACATATAAAATAAAGATGTTTTATCAAAAAGATAGGAGGATATGATTATGAAAAAAAAGAAGTGGAACCGTTTTCTTTCTGTTGTAGTAACAGCAGCGATGCTTGTTGCACCGTTGCAGGGATTTTCCTTTGTAGATGATCTGTTTACAACAGCAGGTGTGACAACAAAAGCATCTGCCCAGGATATAGCGCAGACAGATACATCACAGACAATAGGAGTCTATCCGTATTTTGCTAATGAACCGGCAGATTGCGATGCCTCAGCGAAACTTGGTTCAGAACAGAATCCATTAGAGATTGCAAATGCAGTTCAGTTATACAATTTGTATTATGTGGGAAAGAACGCAGTCACCAATGAAAACAATGTGGCTGACAGTGACAGCGGAAGCAGTTATATGGATTGTTATTTTAAAGTAACGGGAAATATTGATCTGTCAGAGTTAAAAGAATTTGGTATTACAGAATGGAGTGGCATCGGTGCAGGAACGTATAATGGTTTTTGCGGAAAATTTGACGGTGGAAGCGAACAGGGATATATCATTTCTAATATGGCGATCGACACGGAAACAAGTTTGGTAGATACAGGTCTGTTTAGCAAAATAGGAACAGGCGGTGAGATTAAAAATGTCAGCCTGAAAAACCCAAAGATTACAGGTAAGTTGAGTGTATGGAGTGAAGGCTGTGGTTTTCTTGCCGGAAAAGTAACGTCTTACGGAACAGATGAAACTGCTTTGATTGAAAATTGTCATATTTTGGATGGAAGCTTGCAAGTATCATCTGACTTATTTAAACCGGACACAACAGATTGCTTTTATAATGTGCAAGGCAGTACGGTCAGAGATTATGAAGTTGTATCAGGTGCTTTTGGCGGAATTGTTGGAGAAGCAGGAGGAAATGTAACAATCCGCAATTGTACGAATGAAAGTGGCAATATCAATTGTGAAGGACTTAAAGATGTCGGCGGTATTGTCGGTGTGATGTTTGATGGAGGTGAGATCACATCTTGCACAAATAATGCACTTGTTAGCGGAACGATCAATGTTGGCGGAATAGCAGGCCTGACAGATGGTGTGACAATCAGGGAATGTAAGAATACATCAGCTGTCAGTGGGCTGGAATGGTCAGAGAAAATCTGGGATAAGATTGAGACAGCACATAAAGAAGGAACCACCTGGTTTAGCGGTACGTCTGCTTATGATGCATATGCACCGGCTACCTGTATCGGCGGCATTGCCGGAAAGAGTACAGACGGTATTATAGCATCAGAGAATGAAGGGGATGTTACGGGAATAGAAATCTGTGGCGGTATTGCCGGCGGAACGATAGGCAATGTCTCTTATTGTATGAATTATGGAGACGTTTCTTATAGTGGGAACGCAGATCATAGCTATAAAAATATGTCGGCAACGGTAGCTGCATCGGATGTGATCCCGTTAAAGTCAAACGGTGTGTCATTTGGTGGAATCGTTGGATCATTTGGTTTTTTTGAATACCAGAGTGGAATAGAAGCATTACAGGTGAGCTATAGTGGTAATGCCGGAAAAGTAACTGCACTTGGCAGCACAGCGGGTATTGTCGGTAATCGTAATTATGATATATCGGGTGATCAGGAATACGATAGTAGTGTAGAAGCAGTGACTCCGGTAACAGACTGTTATAATGCAGCGGAAATTACAAGTGATTCAGAAATTTTAGGGGGAAATTCGCAACTGATCGGTGCAGATCAGACAGTAGAACGCTCATATTATTTGACAGACGATGTGGAGGATAATACAGAGGGACGCACGAAAGCACAATATAAGAGCGGTCAGGTGGCATGGGAATTGTCTCACCAACAGGGCGAAAATATATCATGGGTACAAAAAATCGGTAAGCAGGATTATCCGGATGCGGTACGAAGCGGAAACAACAGCCTGACAGACACGGTATGCCGTATTCGCTTTATTCCGTATTTACAAGAATCAGATGAGGAGTACAGTAAAGATCCGGTTTATGCAAATTTACATAGTACGTTAGAAATGCCAAAGCAATCAACGGAAACAGAAATCTACACATATTATTCCGGTGTACAAAAGGAGGATGGTACATGGGAGGCTGGTGCTCCGGTCACATCTGTTACAATAGAAGAAGATTGCGTTATTTTAGTAAAAAAAGAAAAAAATGCTGTTACAGATAATCCGACAGCAGAACCGGTGCGGACACCGGAATCTACTCCTGTCAAAACAGCAGAACCGGTATCGCCACATCCGACAGTTACCACAACACCGACGACAGCACCGGCACAGACACCGGACGTTTCTAATGTTAATAATACTACAGACAATACACAGAACAATTCGCAGAATGCGAATACAACACTTACAAAAGGTGCTACGATCAAACAAAACAATATGAATTTTACAGTCAACGATCAGAATAGTGTAACATTCAAAGGAATGAATACTAAGAAAGCAAATGTTACGATTCCTGACACGATCATATCGCAGGGAAAGAAACTGAAAGTTACAATGATCGCGGAAGGTGCATTTGAGAAGAATACTTCAATCAAAAATGTTACATTAGGTAAAAATGTAAAACAGATCGGAAAGAAAGCTTTCAGAAACTGTAAAAAGCTTAAGAAAGTCAACTATCCGTCAAATTTACAGCAGCTTGGAGCACAAAGCTTTGAAAATTGTACCGGTTTACAGCAGGTATCTCTTCCTGATTCTGTAAAGACAATCGGAAAGAAAGCCTTTAAGAACTGTAAGAAACTCAAAAAGTTTACAGTCGGAAAGAAGAAAAAGGCTGCGAAAAAAGCAGGAGGAATGCTTGTACCGTCTGATACATTGACAACTACATCTGTAGAAAAAATGGCTGATGTGCAAGAGACATTAGAAGCTGCAAAAACAGGAAATCTCATCATAACAGAGGAAGAAGTTTCTTCCTATGCAGCATTGAATATGAAGATTGCGATCGGTAATAATGCATTGGAAAACTGCTCTAACTTAAAATCCGTTATCGTAAACTGTGCAGTCAGTGTGATCGGTAACTCGGCATTTAAGAACTGTACCAAACTTTCAGCAATTATCGTACGTTCTTTGATCTTAAAATCAGTTGGCAAGAAGGCACTGACCGGAGTAAGTAAGTGTAAGATTTCAGTGCCGACAAAGAAATTCAAACCATACCGCAAGCTTTTTAAGAATAAAGGACAGGGTAAAAAAGTCTTTGTTGCGGCAACGTAATAAAAGCTGAAAAATATTTTTCAAAAAAAGACTGTAAAGAACATGTCTGTGCCGGCTTTTTGATATAATTTAACAGATCGCTGTTATTGTAAAGCAGAAAGAAAAGTTTTGAAAGTGCAATGCTACGAATAAAAATATAAAAGTGCACAAAAATCCATTGTTTTCAATGGATTTTTGTGCTATTATGCATAAATACGATATGGAATAGGAGGAGTAATGTATGAAAAAAAACAGCACAAAGAAATTCTTTGCAACATTGTTATCGGCAGCTATGATCCTGACTTCAACAGGCGTGTCAATGATCGATGGCGCAAAAGCCGATGCAGCAGGAAAAGCAGTCTTAAAACAGGCTAAGAAAACGGTAAGCATTCGGCAGGGGAAGAAAACAACGCTCAAGATTAAAAAGAAGAACATTAAAAAAGTAAGGAAGATCATATGGACTTCTAAGAACAAAAAGATTGCAACCGTCAGCAAAAAAGGTGTAGTCAAAGCAGTCAAAGCAGGAAAGACTACAATTACGGCAAAAGTAAATTACAAAGCAAAAGGTGCAAAGAAGTTTACAAACAAGAAGTTAAAATTTACTGTAAAAGTTACAGCAAAGAAAGCCGCAGCGACAAAAGAACCTGCAGTAAGTAAAACACCTGCAGCTACAGCAAGCCCGGCACCTGCAGCAACGGCAGTGCCAAGTCAGACACCGGCACAGCCAACTTCAAAGAATGGCATTGCCATGTATGATTCCGGTAAGATGGATGCAAATCTTACGGCAACAGAGTTGATGAAGAAGATGGGACAGGGCTGGAATCTCGGAAATACATTAGAAGCCTGTGGAAGTGCAAAAGAGACACAGGGTTTTACACCTGAAGATTTTGAAACATTCTGGCAGAAAGTACCTACTACACAGACAACGATGGATGGAATCCACAGCTATGGTATCAATTCAGTGCGTATTCCGACAGCCTGGTCAAACATGATGTCAGATGATGGAAAATACACGATCAATGATGCATATTTTAATCGTGTAGAAACCGTTATGAACTATGCCTTCAAAAACGACATGTATGTCATTCTTAACATCCACTACGATAGTGACTGGTGGGGACAGTTCGGTGACAAAGATGAGGCAGTCAGACAGCAGGCCTGGGATCGATTTGAAGCATTCTGGACACAGATTGCAAACCGTTATGCAGAATATTCGGAACATCTTGTATTTGAATCTGCAAACGAGGAACTTGGTGATCGTTTAAATGATGACTGGAAGAAACAGCAGACGGGAAGCCTTGGAACCGGCGTCCTGACAGAAGATGAATGTTATGAAGTGACAAACAAGATCAATCAGAAATTTGTTGACATTGTACGTGCTACAGGCGGAAACAATGTTAAGAGACAGCTTTTGATCGCAGGATATAACACAGATATTAATAAGACAGTAGACAGCCGTTTTAAGATGCCTGCAGACATTGACGGAAATGGTAAAGATAAGTTAAGCGTGTCTGTTCATTATTACTCGCCAAGTACATATTGTATCGCAGAAGACCCTAAGAACAGCTGGGGTTATGATGCAGACTGGGGAACGGATGAGCAGGTAGCTGCATTACATGCGGACTTTGACAAAATGTCAGTCTTTACAAAAGAAGGATATGGCGTGATCATTGGTGAATACGGCGTATGCAGTTCATCGAAATATGGTATTCCGAACTTCTTCAAAGAAGTAGCAACTTATGGAAAACAGCTTGGATTTACTCCTGTACTCTGGGATACCGGTGTTTGGTACAATAGAAAGAACGGGTTATTCAAGTTCAAAGATGTTGCCAAAATATACAATGATGTGACAGGTGCAAATGGCGAGATCAAAGATAACATGAAGGAGACAGGTCCTGTCAGTGCAAAAGTGATCGAAGATGAATCTACTTTGACAAAAGTGGCATCCTGGGAAGGCAAATGGACAAGAACCAATGGAAGCAAGGGCGGCTTTGAGACAACATCGACAGAAGGCGATATCGTAGTAGAGACGAATGCAGCATACTGGCAGATGTTCTTGACCTATGACTGGGCAAAGCTGGCCAATCCGGTGATCCGTTTTACATTTGGCTCTGATAAGACAAGCCAGTCAGCGGAAACGCTTCAGATCGGTTATACGACCAAAGTAGATGGTGGAGCAGATCTGACAGACTTTACCGGAGTGATTGGCAAATGCATCGCATTATACCCAAGTGATCTGGAAGAAAACCCATATTTGGAAATCAGTACAACAACTCCGTTAGCCTCTATTACAAAAGTGGAGATCTTTGATGCAAAATAGATTAAGACAAATAGGAATAAGAGGATGTAATAAAAAGGTGAAATAAAATACGATGGATTTCTTATTGCTGATTATAAGAAATAGAAACATAGTAATAGTGTTTTGCTGAAATGGAACCTGTTGTTTTAGGTTTTTATACAAGAAAAATGAAAATAGAACGAAAAAGCATGAATTTGTTGAAAATGTATGAAACGGATTCATGCTTTTTTGTTCTATATCAGAATAGATTGTCAAATTGCACAGAAAAAGCCGAAAAAGAGTGATTGAATTGTTGACTTTTGATGGAAAGAACGCTATACTATAGCTTAGGCATGGGAAAAAGGTGCTCATGCTTCTCTGTTATAGAGAATGAACAATTATAATACACAAGGAGGCAAAACATGAGAAAAAATTTAACTAAGGCAATTTCAACTACTCTTGCGGCAGCTATGGTAGTAACTGCCGGTGGATTTGCCGGAGTGGCAAACACAAACGGAAGTACGGCAAAGGCTGCAGATCCAACCGCTTCTGCAACTGCAACAGCAACACCGGCTGCAACACCGGCAACATCGTATATGGCTTATGCAGCATTTAGCATGGCAGGTCCATGGATCTATCGTTCAGAATGGACAAACGATAAGTCAGGATTGACAGTAAAGGAATTTTACGATTCAGAGAAATCAAAATGGGGTAGAGCAGCATTTGATTACACTAAGAATTATCTTGCAAATAACCTGACTAAAGCACAAGAGGCACTGAATCTTCGTGGTCAGGCAAGAGGTGATGCACGTGTTCATTCAGAAGCTACGATTAAGGATGCTGCTATGACAACCAATGGTGAGTGGACAGCAGAAATAACAAACTTAGATACAACACAGTATAAAGTTGTAGGCGATTCATACTATGATGTGCTTCATATTTCTACGGATATTCCATTGACCATGAAAAACGTAAAATGTACAAATGTAAAAGTTTCTGTCGATGACAAGCAGATTTTAGAATTAAAAGAAGCTTTCCCGAATACACAGGCGTCAGATGCACAGGGTAGTGGTAATAAGGGATATTATGACTTTATGATCATTGATAACTACGCAGACAGTCATGGCGTAGAAGGTAAAGCTCTTCGCCCGATTGATAAGACTACGGGCAAGTTAAATACTGAAATCAACGCTATGCCTGCAAAGAGCTTGAAGATTACATTTACAATCAGTGGTGTAGACTTTGTAACTGCTAAAAAGGAGGTTGTAGTTGACAACGGTCCTACTGTTGGTTCTACTTTTGTGGATAATGGTGTGAAGTATGTTGTTACAAAGAGAACAAAGACAAATAACAGTAAAGGTACAGTCGCTGTAGCAGGGCTTGCTACAAAGAAAGCAGACTTTACGACTGCTGCAACTGCAAAGACAACAGAAGGAACAACTGTTTTGAATTATGATGTAACAGGTATCGCTGATAATGCATTTGCAAAGGATACAACGATCAAGACTGTTACACTTGGTGATACAATTAAAACAGTCGGTGAAGCAGCATTTAAAGGTTGTACAAAACTTACAAAAGTTACATACAATAAGAACATCACAAAGATTGCTGATGATACATTTAACGGATGCAAGAGCATAAAGAGCTTTAAGCTTTCAAGCGGCATTAAGAGTATTGGCGAAGCAGCGTTTAAGAATTGCACGGCATTAAAGAGCTTCAAACTTACTAAGAATGTAAAAACTGTTGGAGCATCTGCATTCAGTGGTTGCAAGAAACTTTCTAAGTTCACATACAACAGCACAGTAAAGAGTGTAGCTGGTTCTACATTTAAGGATTGTACTTCACTTAAGTCAATTAAACTCGGTAAGAAAGTTAAGAAGATTGGTGGATCTGCATTCGCAGGCTGCAAGAAACTTAGCAAGATTACAGTAAGCCAGAAAGTAAAAGTTTCTAAGAAAGCATTCAAGGGATGCAAGAAGACAATTAAAGTTTCTGGTAAGAAAGCATATGTAAAATATACTAAGAAGCAGATCAAGAAAGCCGGATACAAGAAAGTAAAATAATTTCTATCTGTTAAGATGTGATATATGTCATATGAAAGTTGTAAAATGCTATAGATAGAATATATGAGCTTATAACAGGATGCTTTCAAAAATTTGTATGAGATTATATGAGTGAAAACACAGACTCTGCTGGCTGAAATTTGTCGGCAGAGTTTGTCATTTAAGAATGAAACAGAAAGAATGAGGATAAAATATGAGAAAATGGAGTAAAGCGATTGCTTTTATGATGACAGCGGCTTTGGCGGTTGGGTCGCTTAGTGTCGGACCGGTCGTACAAAAAGCTGATGCAGCAGACCGAATCGGAACCTATATGAGTTGGGATGATGATCAGACTACAAAAGATATAAAGATTCCGGTAAATCCACAGACGTTCCGTGATCTGTCAAGTACAGAGATTGTTGAAGAGATGGGAATTGGCTGGAACTTAGGAAATACATTTGATTCCCATTCAAACCAGATTCCGGGTGAAACAGCGTGGGGAGCACCGGTTACTACAAAGAAGATGATTAAAGCAGTGCATGATTTAGGTTTTAACACTATTCGTGTGCCGGTTACCTGGGGAACAATGGTTAAGGATGATGGCTCGATTGATGCAGCATGGATCAGTCGCGTAGAGGATGTGATCAATTATTGCATCGATGAAGATATGTATGTGATTTTGAATGCACATCATGATGGTGCAGATAATGTTGGCACAGACAAAGAGGGCAAATCAGTTCATGGATGGCTTGATATTGGCGGAACAGATGAAGAGTTTGCTGCTGTAGAAGCAAAGTATCAGAAGATGTGGTCAAGCATTGCAAACTATTTTAAGAATTATGATGAGCACCTGATCTTTGAGTCTATGAATGAGGTATATTCCGGATCGGGAGATAAAAATCTGCAGCAGGACATGGAACGCATTAACAAATTAAACAAGACATTTGGTGCGGCTGTGCGTAGCACAGGATCAAATAATGCCCAGAGATGGCTTTTATTGGCATCACGCAATACTAATGTTAAGTCATTGTATAAAAATGCTGACAAATTTGAAATTCCGAATGATGGCACGGATCGTTATATGGTATCTGTTCATGATTATGATGATTTTAAGATCGGTGGTTATACGGATTCGATGAATGAAAGCAAGTCAGATTCATATGCAAATCAATTTAAAAAATTAAAAGCTGCATTTGTAGATAAGGGGATTCCTGTGGTTGTCGGAGAGTGGGGATTCCGTGGAGGAGCTGACAGAACATATAAGTTTGAAGGCGTTAGCTATATGCTGAAAAAATACGGTTTGGTAGGATGTATATGGGATAATCATGGAACTCAGGGAACTACGGATAATTATGAAATATTCGACAGAGAACAATGTGCACCGTATGATAAAAACTATACAGATGGTGTCATGAGAGGGTTCTATACGGATAGCGATGATTCGCAGTTGAACGAAAAAACGACGGTAAGTGCAATGACATCTTTAGATCTTGATAAAGATAGTGTGTCTATAGCAGTAGGATCCGTGGAGAAGGTTACAGCAACAACTGCTCCTGCAGACAACAATGATGTTGTTCTTTGGAAATCAGATAACAGTCGTGTTGCTTCTGTATCAAATGGTAGAATTCATGCAAGAAGAATCGGTACAGCAACGATCACAGCATATGCACAGAGTGGTTCGGTAGAAAAGAAAATTACCGTTACGGTTACAAAGAAAACATTAGAAAAAGAAACAACAGATATTCAGACAGATTATGATGCATTTAAATTTGAAAAATTTGATTATGAAATAAATGATCAGGGACTTTTGGTGTCTCCTGTTGCTTATCTGAATGCATCAGCAGTGCCGGCAAGCAATGGTGCCGTTACATTTGAATCATCAGATGAAAATGTTGTTTCTGTATCATCCACAGGCAAACTTCTTGGTTATGGCTATGGTAAAGCAATAATCACCTTGACGGCAGCAGATGGATTTACAAAAGAGATCCCTGTATCGATCATTGATCCGAATGCAACACCGGAACCAAGTGCAACATCGACAACAACACCAATTGTTCAGCCAAGTGTTCAGCCGGGTGGCATTCCAAGCAGCCAGCCAACAGCCGGTACAAGTGCAGACCCAACAGTAAACCTTAAAGATGAGGTAAAGAAGACAACTAAGAATGCATGCGTTAAAGTGAAGGCAAAGAAGGCTAAGGTTACTGTAAAGAAGGGTAAGAAAAATACCTTAAAGTTTACGGTTATTGCAAAGAACAAAAAAGCAAAGACAACAGATAAGATGAAAGTTACCGTAAAGAATAAGAAAATTGTATCTGTGACAAAGAAAACATTGAAAAAAGGCAGTGCAAGTGTTACGATAAAAGCAAAGAAAAAAGGAAGCACAAAAGTTACGGTTAAAGTAGGCAAAAAATCAGCCAAAGTAACTGTAAAAGTAAAATAGGGTTACAGTGCGTTGCTATGGCATAAAGTCATAGCAATGCGGTTGTACATAAATATCGGCAGCAAATATGCCGGGTAGAGAAAGAAAGGAGAAAATAATGAGAAAACATTTTAAATGTATTTCAAGTATCGCATTATCACTTGCTTTAGTGACAACGTCGGTATTTGCGGGCGCAAATTTAGGCACAAAAAATGTTGCTAAAGCGTCATCATTATCTACTATGACATCAGCAGATGTCGAGACACCGGATAATCCACAGAGATTTACGGATTTAAACAGCGATCAGATGATCGAAGCAATGGGTACAGGCTGGAACCTTGGTAACACATTTGATGGTCATACAGGTATGATGCCATCAGAGACATCATGGCAGACTGTAGCTACAACAAAGAAATTGATCAAGGAGGTACATGATAAGGGATTTAACACAATCCGTATTCCATGTACATGGGGAAAGAAGATTACCGAAAAAGACGGCAAATATGTGATCAATGAAACATGGTTAAGCCGTATTCAGGATGTTGTTGATTATGCTGTAGAGCAGAACATGTATGTGATCATCAATATTCATCATGATGGTGCAAATTCAGATGGATGGCTTAAATTAAAGTCGACAGGTGATGAGTTACAAAAAGTATATGATGAGTATGAGTCAGTATGGACAACTCTTGCAACAAGATTTAAGAATTACAATGAACATCTGATCTTTGAAGCATTAAATGAGCCTCAGAGCGGAAGCTGGGATAGCAGCGAAGCTAATAAAGCATTTGGTGAAAATCTTAACAAAGCAAATCAGATTTTCGTCGACACAGTTCGTAAGAGCGGTGGAAACAATGCGAACAGATGGTTAATGGTAACACCATGGGGAACAAATATCGGTAAATTACTCTCATCTAATCCCGGTTTTGTTATGCCGACAGATAAAAGAAGTGAAAGCCATTTAATGATTTCCGTACATAACTATGCACCTACAAATAAGTGCTTAGACGGATCTCCGAGAGAAGAGAACAATATTACATTATCGGATGTTACAAACAGTTATAAATCGTCATTTGAATCATTGAATGAAAAATTCATTTCTAAGGGCATTCCTGTAGTTCTTGGCGAATATGGTGCTGTAGATAAAGATAATAATGGTAATCGTGCTCTTTATACAGAAGCGTTGAACTACCTTGCAAAACAGAACAAAGTAGTTCCTGTATACTGGGATGATGGTGGAATTGATAACAATGCCTTTGCACTCTTTGACAGAACAGAATGTGCACGACGTACAGGATATGAAGAGATTTCGAAAGCATTGACGCGTGGTTTCTTTACAACAACTGATTATAAGAGCATTCCTGATCGTACAACAGCAGAAACTCCTGCAATTACAAAGATCACAAGCTTTGACCTGAGTGATTCGGAAGTATCTATGGAATGCAATACAACAAAGACGATCACAACAAAGAATGTTACACCTGAGGCAAATGATGATGTAATCCTTTGGAAGTCAGATGATGCATTAGTTGCATCTGTATACAATGGCGTGATCACAGCACGTGGAATCGGCACGACAACGATCACAGCATATTCGCAGGAAGACGAAAGTATTTTGAAGACTGTGAAAGTAACCGTAACAAAAGAATCCGCAGCAGATGGCAAGCAGCCTACATTAATGTACAAGAGTTCTGATGAATCCGTAGCTACGGTATCTACTACAGGTAAAGTGGTTGGCATCAGTCTTGGTACAGCAGTGATCACAGTAACAGCAAGCACAGGCGAAGAAAAAGAAATCCCTGTTAAGATTGCAGAAGCAAAATGGGATGCGACAAAGCTGAGAGCAAAATTATATGTATACTATCAGGATTCTAAGTTCTATGAAAATGTAGGATCTACAGATGAAGTGACGATCACAGGTGATGGTACTTACAATTTGAAATTTGACTGTGATACTGATCTTCCTGCATCAGCAGCAGAAGCCGGTTTATCTACATTAAGAGACTTTGGAGCAATTTATATTAAAGATGCAGACGTAGATGATGGACTGATTAATAAATCAGTGATCAAAAAAGGTAAGATCCACTATAACAGTATCAAAGTAAATGGTAAGGAACTTACTATTACAGATCCTAACAATTCAAAGAGTCTGATTAAGTCTAATAGAGTATTAGATACAGGTAATCCTTTGAATGCATGGGATGGTTGCGTTGTTGATACAACAGATGGTCTTGTATCAGTAGATACAAAGAATTATCGTATCAACTTCCCTGGTATTGAGGATCCAAAGACAATTGAAGTAAACTTCACGTTGTCAGATCTGATTAATTATGATAAGAATCCGTTTGGTACTCCGTTAGAGTCAACCGGAGAAGACACGGTTGTATTACCAACTGTTACAAAGAAGTGTGAGGCAATTAAGACAAGCGTAGAAGCTGTAGAGATTGATCAGGAAGGACATTGTTTCCTGAATGGATACTATCAGAAAGCATCAACACAGACAACAGTAGCACCTTCAACACAGCCGACAGTGGCACCTTCACAGACGCCGGCTGCTTCGGTACAGCCTTCACAGAAACCGGCTGCTTCAGTACAGCCTTCGCAGAAACCGGTTGTAAAGAAGACTACAAAGAATGCTTGCACAAAGGTGAAAGCGAAAAAGACTAAAGTTACTGTAAAGAAAGGTAAGAAAGCTACACTTAAGTTCACAGTAACAGCTAAGAATAAGAAAGCTAAGACAACAGATAAGATGAAAGTTACTGTAAAGAATAAGAAGATTGTCACAGTATCTAAGAAGAAACTTTCTAAGGGTTCTGCTACAGTTA
>ERZ860148.179-NODE-179-length-55509-cov-10.218145_pt1 | contig 55509 bp, 41 predicted proteins | sample MGYA00509981_ERZ860148 | MGnify/ENA primary metagenome ERZ860148 (study PRJEB30046, sample SAMN00715199) | human gut metagenome | study: EMG produced TPA metagenomics assembly of the A metagenome-wide association study of gut microbiota in type 2...
TAGTCTTCCGTATGGAATTTAAGTTTACGTGCGGAATTTACTTTTTCACTCAAGCTTCAAATCTTTTAATATCTCAGTTTCCAGCTCCTCTTTCTGCTCCGCTGAAATTGGCAGAATAAAAACACCGACTTTTACTGCTGTCTCGCTAACACTCTGCTCTATCAAAAAGCGCCTGTCCTCCTCTGTGACCTGTCCGCTCATGTATGCACGTATCACTGCATTCAATCTCGTAAATAAAGTGATAAGTTCCCGAAAACGGTTTTCTTTTCTCAGATAGCAATGCCCCGTCCGTTGTAATTCCTGATCCATGGTTGCAATGATCTGCATGGAAAGTTTCAGCTCGCCTGTGATGTCGGATGCCTCCATCAGAACATCCGGCCGCTTTTTTAACATTTCCGCAAAATACGTTTTTGCACCAAAAACATCCATAGAAAAGAAGTAACTCGCAAGCTGTTCTTTCATCTCGCGTGTCTCTGCCTTTTCTCCTAACATGCCCACTTTGCACTCATAAACCTTCAGATGATTTACGCGCACCCACACAAGCAGCAGGAACTCAGAAATAAATCCAAACACCCGTTTGTGATAATCGTCCTCTCCATTTTCCAGACAGATCCGCTTCTGCACCTCAAAAAAAATGTGAAACAGCCATTCACAGTATGTATCAAACCATTTTTTCGATGTGACAATCATATTGCCAAAATACGTTTCCGTTCCGTTCACGAGTTGTACAAATGTATCGTAATATTCCGGGTAGAGTTCTTTTATCACCTCTCCTGTCATATCGAGAGCATGAATATTATGATTTGTCGCAAAACCATAATGATAGGAGTTGTTCAGCACCACCCTTTTGGTCGTGATCAGATCATAGTCCTTTAAAAGCTCCAGATACTCTGCCTCTGTAAAAATTTTCTCCTGCTCATTCAAAAGATACCTTCTGTAGTGACAGGTTCCTACATATTTATATGTGTGTACATTTTTCCATATCCAATACAATCCGGTCAGTTCACTGTAATAACAGTTTTCCGCAGAAATGTTGTCTCCCGTGTTGTCACAGAGGTAACCAAGATCCTCTTTTTCCTCCCTGCCCACCTGAAGCGGCTGGTACATTTTATCTTGTGGTACTTCAAATTTTTTATGTGTCAGTGCAAAAATTTTTATCTTCATGTGAAACACCTGTCTTTAAAGCATGTTATCGAAAACTTCCGACACTCATTTTACACCATGTTCGGTTTTTATCATAGTGTTTAATTCTTTTAAAAGCATGGCTGATTTTTTTAACTGCTCCTGTTCCTCCTCATCGAGTTCGATCGGTACAACTGCCTCCACACCATCTTTTCCGACGATTGCAGGCATACTGATGACCACATCTTCCATACCATAAATTCCGTGCATCATGGAAGACACTGGGAGAATGGACTGCTCGTTTCTTATGATACACTCGCAGATTCTTTTTACCGCCATCGCAATTCCGTAGTAAGTTGCCTGTTTTCTCTGAATGATCTCATAGGCACTGTTTTTCACTTCCTCATAAATTTTATCCTCGGATTCCTCGTGAAAATAATGTCCGCGCATCTCACAGAACGCATCGAGCCGCACACCGGAAACGTTTGCATTTGACCAAGCTGCCAGCTCGCTGTCCCCGTGTTCACCGATGATAAACGCATGCACACTGCGGTTGTCGACCTTCAAATGTTCCCCGATCAGATATTTTAATCTTGCCGTGTCAAGCACCGTTCCAGAACCAAGCACTCTGTTCTCCGGGAAACCGGACAGTTTTAACGCTGTGTAAGTGAGAATATCCACCGGATTTGAAACGATAAGAAGCATGCCCTCGCAGTTTCGCTTTGCGATTTCCGGGATGATTGTTTTATAAATTTCCACATTTTTGTGGATGAGATCAAGCCTCGTCTCGTCCGGCTTCTGATTTGCCCCCGCCGTAATGATAATGATTGCCGCATCGACAATGTCATCGTAAGTTCCGGCATACAGCCGGATCGGCCTTGCAAACGGAAGTCCATGTGCGATATCCATCGCCTCACCTTCCGCTTTTTCCCTGTTTACATCGATCATTACCATCTCGGAAAAAATGCCGCTCTGCATTAATGCAAACGCAGAGGACGAACCTACAAATCCACAGCCGATCATGGCGGCTTTTCGAATATTTACCATAATAAAATCACCTTATCGTTGTTTATAATGTTTACGATAATTTTTGAGAGGTAAATCTACGCACTGAAATATGAGGGAATGCAATCAAACTTTCGGAGACACGCTCCCGCTACGTGTCGCTCGCAGCGGTACTAAGAACTCACATCCTGCATTTTATTTCTGATAAATCAGAATAAAACGCAGAATCTGACTTCTAAGAACCGGCGGCTCCACAGTGTCTCCTTCTCTTTTGATTGCATTCCCTCATATCATATACATATTGAAACCTCTCAAAAATCATCTTATTCGCTACTATCATGCCCGATTCGGTGAATTTTATGTGTCACAACACACAGGTTTGGTATGGGTTATGACATGCGAACATATATTCGTTTTTAGTTTACAGATTTCCTCAAGTTTGCTATAATTGATGTAATGTAAAGATCGAAACTCGTACATAATGTAGAACGCGTTTCGCACAAACCATTATGATACCAGGAGGAATCTGTATGCGCTCTCTCATTTTTCATGTCGATGTGAACTCTGCCTTTTTGAGCTGGGAATCGGCGAAACGCCTGCGTGATAACCCGGATGCACTGGATTTAAGAACCATCAACGCCGTGATCGGCGGCGATGAAAAGATGCGCCACGGAGTGGTCCTTGCAAAATCTCCTTCTGCGAAGAAATACGGCATTATGACCGGCGAACCATTATCCCATGCCAGACAAAAATGCCCGGAACTTGTCGTTGTTCCGCCGGATCATGAACTGTACGCTGCTTCCTCCCGAAAGTTTATCGAAATTTTAGAAGAGGTTGCCCCGGTGATCGAACAGTGCAGTATTGATGAGGCTTTCTGCGATATGACCGGAACGGAAAAACTCTACGGCGATCCCATTGCTTTCGCAACAAAATTAAAAGACCGGATTTATAAGGAGCTTGGCTTTACCGTCAATATCGGTATCTCTACAAATAAGCTTTTAGCAAAGATGGCATCTGATTTTGAGAAGCCAAACCGTGTGCATACTCTTTTTCCGGAAGAGATGGCGACAAAGTTCTGGCCGCTCCCGGTGGAATCGTTATACGGCTGTGGAAAAACCACTGCAAAAAGACTGCGCTCTCTTGGAATCACAACCATCGGCGCACTTGCAAAAGCAGACCGCCAGATGTTACTCTCTAATTTTAAATCCCAGGGCGATTATCTGTGGGAATCCGCCAATGGGATCTCCTCCTCTGCCGTGACTGCAGAATCTCCTGCCAACAAGGGTTATGGCAACTCGGTCACTCTGCCTTATGATGTCACAGATACAGAAAACGCGCACCACATTCTGTTATCTCTCTGTGAGACTGTGGGTGCGCGCATCCGTTATGATAAAGCCTACATCAGCGTGGTGCAGGTTCAGATTGTGGACAATGACTTTCATCACCGCTGTAAGCAGTTATCCCTGCCTTCTGCCACTAACGTGACCGAAAAGATTTATGAGGCAGCCTGCAATGCATTTGACCAGGGCTGGGATCACGCTCCCATCCGGCTGCTCGGTGTCTCTACGAGCAAAGCAACCGACGAAAGCTATGAGCAGTATAATCTTTTCGATCAGGATAAGTTTGAGCGGTTGTCCAAATTAAATTCTGCTATCGATAAAATCCGTGATAAGTATGGGGATGATGCAATCGTGCGTGCCTGTTTTGCGGATACGCACAAAAATTAAGCTACAACATCCTCAAACTGGGAATTATAAAGGTTCGCATAGAAACCTCCTGCTGCGAGAAGTTCCTCATGTCTTCCCTGCTCAATGATATCTCCATCCTTCATGACAAGAATCAAATCTGCGTCACGGATCGTGGAAAGTCTGTGTGCAATGACAAAGCTGGTTCTTCCCTTCATCAGGTTATCCATTGCCTTCTGGATCTCAATCTCGGTTCTTGTATCTACCGAAGAAGTTGCCTCATCTAAAATCAGGATCTTATTGTCTGCAAGGATTGCTCGCGCAATGGTCAGAAGCTGTTTCTGTCCCTGCGATACATTGCTTGCATCCTCGTTTAATTCCATCTGGTAACCACCCGGCAGCGTCTTGATGAAATGATCTGCTCTCGCTGCCTTCGCTGCCGCGATCACTTCCTCATCCGTTGCATCCAGCCGGCCGTACCGGATATTTTCCATGATTGTTCCCTTGAACAGCCAGGTATCCTGCAATACCATTCCGAATGCATCACGCAGTTCCCTGCGGTTGAAATCCTTGATATTATGTCCATCAAGACAGATTGCTCCGCTGTTTACATCATAGAAACGCATAAGCAGTTTTACCATCGTCGTTTTTCCGGCTCCGGTTGGTCCTACGATTGCGATTTTCTGTCCCGGTTTTACGCTGGCACTGAAATCATTGATGATGATCTGCTCTGGATTGTATCCAAAATGGACATGATCAAATGTCACTGCACCTGTAATTTTCGAAACATCCGCCGGATGTTCTACAATCTGCTCTTCTTCCTCTTCCTCCAAAAACTCAAATACACGCTCGGATGCTGCAGACATAGACTGTACCTGATTGATCACCTGCGCGATCTGCTGGATCGGCTGTGTGAAGTTTTTCACATACTGGATGAACGCCTGGATATCACCGATTGTGATCGTGCCACGGATTGCAAGCAGTCCACCTGTCAGGGCAACACAGGCATAACCTAAGTTTCCGACAAACATCATGATTGGCTGCATCATACCGGACAAAAACTGTGATTTCCATGCGGAATCATAGAGAATATCATTCGTTTTCTCAAACTCTTCAATCGTATCTTTCTCGCGGTTAAATGCCTTGATGACAAGGTGACCACCGTATACCTCTTCCACCTGTCCATTGATGTGTCCTAAATACTCCTGCTGCGCACGGAAATATTTCTGCGATTTTTTTGTCACAAATCCAATCAGTCCCATGGAGATTGGTAAGATCACAAGTGCAATAAGTGTCATAAGCGGTGAAATACTGAGCATCATCACAAGCACGCCGATCAGTGTTGCAACGGATGTAATGATCGTGGTAATACTCTGGTTCAGTCCCTGTCCCAACGTATCTACATCGTTGGTGATACGGGACAATACCTCGCCGTAAGTACGGCTCTCGAAGTATTTCATCGGCATGCGGTTGATTTTTTCTGAGATTTCTTTTCTGAGCTGGTAGCACACTTTCTGTGTGATCCCGGTCATGATCCATCCCTGGATAAAGTTGAAAACCGCACTGCACAGATACAGACCAAGCACAAACAAAAGAATGCTTCCAATCTTTCCAAAATCAATGCTTCCGGTTCCCTGAATTTTCGCCATCAGACCTTCCGATAATGCAGTGGTCGCTTTTCCTAAAATTTTCGGTCCTGCAACATTAAATATGGTAGAACATGCTGCAAAAAACATGACAACAAAAATTGCAGCTTTGTATTTTCCGATATAGCTCATCAGCTTTTTGATGGATTTTTTGAAGTCCTTCGGTTTCTCGCCCGGCTGCATGCCATGTCCCATCGGTCCTCTTCTCCGTGGCTGATGTGTTTTAACTTCCTGTTCTCTACTCATTCAAAGCCACCTCACTTTCCTCAAGTCCAAGTTCTTTCGCGGATAACTGTGATTTTGCAATCTGCCGGTAAACTTCGCATGATTTTAACAGTTCTTCATGTGTACCCTTGCCGACAATTTTTCCGTCATCGAGCACTAAAATCTGCTCTGCATGTAAAATGGTACTGATACGCTGTGCCACGATGATCACAGTACTGTCTTTTACATTCTCAGCAAGCGCTTTTCGCAGTGCCGCGTCTGTCTTTAAATCGAGCGCCGAGAAACTGTCATCGAAAATAAAGATTTTCGGATCTTTTGCAATCGCCCTTGCAATCGCAAGACGCTGTTTCTGTCCACCGGAAACATTGCTTCCGCCCTGCGCGATTGCACTCTCATACTTGTCATCCTTCGCCTCGATAAACTCTGTTGCCTGTGCAATCTCTGCCGCTTTCTTAATCTCCTCGTCTGTCGCATCATCTTTTCCAAAACGAAGATTCGAAGCGATCGTTCCGGAGAATAAAACACCTTTCTGTGGAACGAAACCAATCTCATCACGAAGATCAGACATCGTAATGTTACGGATATCTTTTCCATCGAGTGTAATACTTCCGTCTGTCACATCATATAAACGTGGAATCAGATTGACCAGTGTGGATTTACCACAACCGGTACTTCCAATGATTGCGGTGGTCTGTCCCGGTTCCGCTGTAAAATCAATGTCATGAAGCACATCTTCCTCCGCACCCGGATATTTGAAATTCACATGGGAGAATTTCACAACTCCATTGTGTGTTGTCACTTTTTCCGGCTCTTTTGCGTCATGGATCGAGGATTCTGTCTGAATGACCTCATCAATACGGTCTGCTGCAACGGCTGCACGAGGAAGCATGATCGACATCATCGTGAGCATTAAGAATGACATAACGATCATCATCGAATAAGTGATAAACGCTGTCATTGCGCCGACCTGCATCGTTCCTGCATCAATTTTGTGGGCACCCACCCAAACGATACCAACGGAAAGAACATTCATGATCATCATCATTCCCGGCATCATAAAAGTCATGACACGGTTGGTAAACAGCATTGTTTTTGTCAGGTCTTTGTTTGCCACATCAAAACGTTCTTCCTCTTTTTTCTCCCTGCCGAAAGCACGGATGACCGAAAGACCGGTCAGAATCTCTCTGGATACCAGATTGATATTATCCACCAGCTTCTGCATCAACTGGAACTTTGGCATGGCAACTGCCATCAGCACCATCACATAACCAAGGATCACAAGGATCGCAAGGACAATGATCCATCCCATTCCGGCTCCGGTCTGCACGACTTTTAACACACCGCCAATGCCTAAGATCGGTGCATACGCTACCATACGAAGCAGCATAACCGAAACCATCTGGATCTGCTGGATATCATTCGTGCTTCTTGTAATCAGGGAAGCTGTGGAAAATTTATCCATCTCCGCATTAGAAAATCCAACAACCTGTTTAAATACTTTCTCTCTTAATGTTCTTCCGATGCCTGCACCGACACGGGAGGCAAAGAAGCCCACTAAAACCGTCACGATTCCGATCATCAGCGCCATGCCGACCATTTTCAGTCCGGCTGTGACAAGATAACTTTTCTGAATCTTTTCCACGTCAATTCCTGCCGCTTTATCGCAGGATACCGCATAGGCTGCGCCCATGGATTTCACAAGGGAACTTCCCATTGTATCAATGGTCTCTTCCATGCTGTCTCTCATGGAAAGTAAGGTGTCTTTTTCCAGAGTACCGGCATCTGCCCCGGTCGGTTTTGCAACATGCTCTTTTACTGCAGAGTCTTCCATCGCACTCATCTGATAATTCATAATGAGCGGAACTGCCAGTGTGTCATCGATCTCGTTTAATTCTGATCTGGATGTCACCTGCAGCCGGTAAATATCACCGTCTTTCTCATAGATACTCTCCCAGAGATCTGCCTCCTCATCCGTCATGAATAACTCTGCCGTTTCAAACTCATCCGCAGTCAATGCCTCCGGCACTACATGTTCCACACCATAGTTCTGGATACCAACATCAATGATATCCGATGTGTAAGACGGTAGTGACAGATCACACCATGCCTGCACAAAGAGTAACGCAATGATAATCACAATTGATTTCCAATATGGAATCATATTTTTAAAAATCTTACTCATGTTCCCTTTCCTTTCTTCTGCCTTGCCCTTTTCTAGCTTCAATCTCTTTTTCCGCAATATGATAAATGTTATCCAAATAAGAAATCAGGCGTTTCATATCTGCCTCATCCACCTGTGACATCACTGACTTTCCAAAATCCGACATTGTCTGCCTTGCTTCCTCTGTCAGTTGTCTTCCTGCTTCCGTCAGTTCCACATAGGTGTTGCGCCTGTCATTTTTGTTGACATTCCGCTCGACGTATCCACGCTCCTCTAACCCTTTTAACGTTCTGGAAATTGCCGGAGGCAGCATCTTTGCCCGCGCAGCCAGTTCCGAAATCGTAATCTGACCGTTCTCTCCTTTATCCATGATCGTACACAGCACAAAATAGTCTGTCTTACACACTTCTGGAAACATCTCGGAAAACTTCAGCTTTCGGAATTGATTCATCGACCGAAAAAGTTCTTCATATAATTTATCCATAATTCACTCACCGTCCGTTATTAGTTAACATTGTTATGTATTAAACGCGTTAAATAATAACACCGGCAAATATCTGTGTCAAGATATCTGTCGGTGTTTATAATAATTTTATAATTTGGTAATTATGAAGCGCCAAGGCAATTCATAAATTTGCAAAACCTGTTGGCGCGAATGAGCGCATTTTACATAATTTTATGGATTCTCTCCAAAATGTCCGCTACCTCGTGCATCTCCATCTGTCCCGGTGCGCTCGCCTTTTTGTGTGCCGCAAAGGTAATGGCAGAACCAAAGCTCTCGCCGCACAGCCTGCTGATCATTCCCATCTTTCCCATGGACATTGTGATGACCGGCGTGTCCGGATTCTCTTCCTTGAACTCATACGTCACAGATAAAAGTTTTAAAACATCCTCCATATTCTGTGGCATAACTGCAAGTTTTACAATATCTGCACCTCCTGCACACATCTGTTCTAACAGCATCTTCATAACTTCTCTGTCCGGCGTCTCATAAAAATCATGGTGGGAGGCAATGACCTTCAAGCCCTGCTTATGAAGCTTTCTGATTTTTCTTGCCGGATGCTCCTCCTCAAAAAATTCCAGATCAAGCAGATCCACGCATCCTGACTCTGCCGCAAGATCATGAAGGTCGTTCAGTTCATCCGGTGCGAGTTCTCCCATACCGCCCTGTTTTTTGGTTCGGAATGTATATAAGAAGATCTTCTCTTTCATGCACTCTGCCGCAGCCGCAAACACTTCGCGCACTGCGTTGTAATTCTTATAATCCACGAAAGTATCTATTCGCCATTCCACTATATCTGCTTCACTTTTTGCAAGTGTCCGTAATTCGTCTATGATCTCTTCTTTATTGCTTTCCATAACCGGAACGCATAAAAGTGGTTTTCCTGTTCCAATTGTTTTTCCTTTAATCTCCATATAGTTTTCACGCTCCTTTTTTTACTTTATTTTCTTTTCGAAGATTGCCAAATTCATTTATTGTGAACAATTCAGCATATCAGATCTCGCATTTATCTCTTTCATTCTTTGTATGTTTCACACTTGTTTTCCAAAGTTTCACTCCAAAATAATCTACTAAAAATTCCGGAAACGCACTTAATACAAACACCCCTTGCTTCTCTGCCTCTTTCGTCTCTCTTACATATATCTCACATGGCGTCACCTCATTGGAATACTGCTCATACTCCATTACAACAGAAGTTTTATAAAGACAGGACACTCTCATTGCAAACACATCTATGACCTGTTTCCATAATTCAAAGTCGTATTCCTTAAAATGTGGATTATATGCTCTATTTGCAGAAATATTCTTATAAGTACTTAACTCCTGTATATCCGCAAAACATTCTTTCCCGTCACCGCATTTTCCCGGTTCGTAATCTCTGAGTGCCTCAACCATCGGATAACTGATATATAGCTTTCCATTTTCGGTTTCGTTATCGAAGCTTTTCAGCATCTGGCAAATTACATCCTCATGTACCGTTTTTTCTAAATTAGTTTGATGACCATCATAATCAAAGAAAAGATATACTTCCGAAAAATCATCTCTTGACAATCCCATAAGCTGCTTTTCAATTTCAGTATTACTCTCCCTTAAAACTTCTATGATGTCCGTATCAAAATTATCTTCTTTGAGCTGTTTCCAAAGCATATAAATATTTTCTCCAGCCGGAAGCGTAATAACTGTATAATTTCCATGTAAAAAGAAAATCTTCGAAATATTATCAATAATCTGAACTTCTCGAACCTCGCCCTCGACTATAAACGCCTTATAGTCTTTATCTGCCATTAAATGCACCTGCCTTATACATCTTCTGAAGATTATGCGCCTGACGCAATTCCTTCTCCGTCAATTCGGCTATTGCCTTAATACTGTTATTTCTAAGCAGGAAATAACAGTCCGGTCTAAGTAAATCATTACTCATCAGGTCTGTGTTATGCGTTGTTGTAAATATCTGAACCCCTGATATCTGTTTCAGATGTCTTTGCACTGACTCCGCTAATTCAAAATGATAAAAAGCGTCAAACTCATCTATAAATACAAAGGATGCCTTTTTCATGCGGATATACCAATAATAAAATAATGCCAATGACCTCGTTCCGGTAGAAGCAATCTTAAAAAAATCTGCATTCATATTATCAAAATGACAATAAAGAGCTTTTCTTCCATCTACCTCACATCCATATAATTCATAATCAATATCATTCTCTTTCAAAAAATCCTGAAACTCCTGCACTTTGCCACTATTTACAATGCCTTCTGCAATACTTTCACTTCCATTCATAAATCCCTCGTATCCACGGCTATCCAAAGAATAGAACAAAAGCATGCGATCTACAAAATCAATAAACTTCTTAAACACCTGATTTTGCTCATTATCGACAAGAATCGAATTGCTATTCACATACTTCACACGCGAAATAGGACTCTCGTTTTTAATAGATGCATTTAAAGTGTCAGAACCCTCCAGCAGCGTAAACCCATCTCTGGTAAAGAAATCAAAGAAAATAACTTCTTTTCCATCAATCAAAAGACTTTCACTCTTTAATGTATTCACATCATTTTTGCTATATCGGTAAACCACCTCGTGCTCACCAAACAAAAAGTCGTATTCAAACTCAGCAAACGATTTTCTGCCACTCATATTTAAATAAAATTCATAGCTTGAAAGAAGTTTTTGTTTATCCGTCAAGTGAGTAATAATATCAAAAATTGCTAACCCCAGATTTGATTTACCGCTGCTGTTAATTCCATATATAATTCCCTTTGTTACACAGCCATTTTCTATAATTTCAGAGTTAAAACTGTAATTGCATGGTAAACCTATATCAAATGTGATTTTATCCTGAAATCCTTTAAAATTTTCTACACTGAATCTCTTTAACATTTTATCACCTGCCCAATCTTTTTTTCTATTATATGATTATCTGCAAAAAAATTCAACATATTCCGTATTTTTTTTACGGCACACACTAAATATGATTCACTATGCAACGAAACATGAATATTTTTTATGGATTGTATAAAAAATTGGAACATCTGTGAATTTGACAATTTATTCACAATCTATTAGAATGACTGTTAGTATAATCTACTAAAGGAGAGTTTTACATGAGTTTCACATTTTTAAACGAATTACCTTCTCCTGCCCAGATCCAAGAAAGATATCCTCTGTCAGAGAAATTGCAGGAGTTAAAAAAACAGCGTGACGCAGAGATCAGCAATGTGATCAAAGGTCTTGACAACCGTTTTCTTGTCATCATCGGACCTTGTTCTGCAGACAACGAAGATTCTGTATGCGATTATGTCAGCCGTCTCACTTCCATCCAGGAAGATGTCAAAGACAAGCTGATCATCATCCCGCGTGTGTATACAAATAAACCACGTACCACCGGTGAAGGCTACAAGGGAATCGCTTCCCAGCCTGACCCTGAAAAAGCACCGGATATGGTCGAAGGTCTGATCGCCATGCGCAAAATGCACATCCGTGCAATTGAAGAAAGCGGTCTCACCTGTGCAGACGAAATGCTTTACCCGGAAAACTGGGGATATGTAGAAGACCTGCTCTCCTACGTTGCGATCGGTGCACGTTCGGTTGAAGACCAGCAGCACCGTCTTACCGTCAGCGGTTTTGATGTTGCATCCGGTATGAAGAATCCAACCAGCGGTGACTTTGCCGTTATGCTCAACTCCGTTTATGCTGCCCAGCATCCACACCATTTTGTTTACCGTGGCTATGAAGTGGAGACAACCGGAAATCCATTAACCCACGTTGTACTCCGCGGTGCCGTCAGTAAACACGGCAACAGCACGCAGAACTATCACTATGAGGATCTGATCCGTCTCTGCGATATGTATGCCAAAATGGATCTTGTGAACCCGGCTGCCATTATTGATGCAAACCACTCCAATTCCGGCAAACAGTTCAAAGAACAGATCCGTATTGTCAAGGAAGTCATGCATAACCGTCAGTTATCGCAAGACATCCATAACATGGTAAAAGGTGTGATGATCGAGAGTTATATCGAAGAGGGTTCTCAGAAGATCCACGACCATATTTATGGAAAATCCATCACAGATCCCTGCCTTGGATGGGAAGATTCCAGAAAACTGATTTATGATATTGCGGAGATGTGTAAATAATTTTTTAAAAAGGGTAGAACCAAAAAACCGGCTCTACCCTTTTTATCCTTTATAATTCAGTTTTCCCATCCCCGATCATGTTCCGGTCAGGACAAGCCCTGTCATGGCAATGATGATCAGGACCGTCTCAACCTTTACTTTTAACGGCTTTTTCTCAGTCGTAGATGGATTCTGCTTCCCAGCTGATGATGTTTCCGTTTTCTGCGTTGATCTCAAATTCATATTTTACCTCCGCATAGTAGGCTTCCCCCTCATAGAGAGATATGCCGTCGTCATAGTCCGGATGGATGTAGATGTTTCCGGCATCGATGCCAGGGATCCTGTCCATGACGGTCTGTTTTGCTGTCTCGATGGAAACACCGCCCGGTGTTGTCTGCGATGAGCCGGCTGCGTTCTGGGAACCTGTCGTACCATTCTGTGATGCACGGTATCCCTTGTCTATCACTTCGGAGTCTGCCGAAAGGATGCGTCCGTCGGATGCATCCAGCTCATAATCGTACTCCACTCCGGCTGCGGTGAATTCCACCTCATATCTGGCACGGCCGTCATCCCAGTCCTGTTTTACCGTGATGTACTGGATCTGTTCCTCTGTGACCCCTGCATTCCCGGCTGCGATGTTCTTCGCTTCCTGTTCCGTGATGCCACCGTTCACCATTGTGGCAGAACCTGCGGTTGCATGTTGTGACACGCCTGCCTGTGATGTTCCGCTGCTGTCGTTGTTTCCTGTCTGTGCTGTATGATCTGTTGTGTTGCTGCCGTTTTGTGCTGTTCCTGTTCCACTGCTGTTATCCTGTGCATTATAATCTGCTGTGTTGCTGTTGTTCTGTGACGCCGTGTCTGATGCATTTTCTGCGCTGGCGGAACCCTGTACGGTTCCGCCAGCTACTCCTGTAGCTCCCTGTATGCTCTGGGTATCCTGCATATTTCCGGTTGTACTGCCGCATCCGGTCACAGCTGACAGAAGTGCCACTGCTATAAATCCTGCGGCAAGCATTCTCTTTTTATTTCTCACGTTTGTCCTCCCATTTCTCCATTGATTCAATGATGCGTTCCATCCTGATGGCTGCTGTTTTCTGCCGGTGCTCTTTCTCACACCTTGAAGATCCCGGTGTCTGCCTTTAACGTTTCTGCCGCTGCGCCTGCCTGTTCCGTGGTCTCTGCCACCTCGGAGCACCGCATGGTGATGTTCTGGATGCGTTCTGCCATGTCGGAGGTCCCGCTTGCGCCCTCGTTTGCCGCATTTGCAACGCCCTCGATTGCATTCATCATGCCGTCCATGGAAGCTAAGAGTTCCTCGGATGTCGCACTGAAATCCGATACAAGACCGTCCACAAACTCGGAATCCCGGTTGTAGGCATCCGCAAGGCTCTCAAAGCTGTCATAGCTGGATTTCACATCAGTTGCGACGAAGTCTAACAGACGTCTGCTGTCCTTTGTGAGCTGGTTCACCGCTTTCACCACGCTGTCCGTGACCTCTTGGATGGTTGTCGCCGTCTCACCGGATTCCGTCGCAAGCTTCCGGATCTCGTCCGCCACGACTGCAAACCCTTTTCCCATCTCCCCGGCACGTGCCGCCTCGATGGAAGCATTTAAGGATAAAAGGTTGGTCTGGTTGGTGATCTCCATGATCGCCTGTGCCAGGACCTCGATCCGGGATACCACTTCCACATCCTGCAGTGCCTGGTCGAGGCTTTCCTTGATCTCGCCGTGCATGCGCTGTGCATTGGCACGGTTCTCCGTGGTCTCTTTCTTCGCATTGACGGCACGGGTATGGATGTCATTGACACGCTCCGCACCTTCCTGTGCGCTCTCCGCGATGTTTTTGATCGCCCGGTTGATCTCCTCTGACATGGTGTTCATCTCCGTTGCGGATGCTGCGGATTCCTCCATGCTCGCTGCAAGCTGCTGTGTCGTTGCGGAGATCCCTTCCATCTCGCCGTTGATCTCATCCACGTTTTTCCCGATGGAGGAGACATGGCCGCTCAGGGACTCTGCATTGTCCTTCACGCTCCCAAGATGTCCCGCAAAGCTCTCCCGGATCTTGTGGAAAGCTGCCGCAAGGTTTCCGATGCTGTCTTTCCTGTCTAAATATTTCTGTTCCACATCCTGTGTGAGATCGCCCTGTGCGAGGGTGTCCGAATAGCTGCAGGCAAGGTCGAGGCTTCTGATGTAATCAATGATGCCTGCCGCACCCACAACGACCGTTATGATAAGCCCGGCTGCCATAAAGGCTGCCATTTTTTTCACATCGGAAGCGATCATTGCCGCAAGCTGGCTCTGCGCCTGCGCCTGTCCTGCACCGTCCATGAGGCTTACTGCATATGCTGCGAGCTGTTCCATGCAGTTTTTCGCATATAACACTGCCCCTGCACCGAGCAGTATCACAAAAAAGAATGCGATCTTTGTTCCAAATTTTGTCTTTCCCATGATTTATCTCTCCTGTTCCTTATATGATATTTAGACAATTGCGAAACTCCTCATACCCTTCTTTCAATTTAGATTTTCATGAGTTTCGCAATTGTTTCATATGATTTCTGCAATCATCATCTTCTTGCCCAGGCTGTCCGAGGATGTCCGTGTCCTCCCACTGCCTTATGAACGAGACGCATTCCTGCGCCGGGAGCGGCCTGCTGATCAGGTAGCCCTGTAAAAAGTTGCAGCCGAGCTTTTCCAGCTGTGCTGCCTGTTCCCTTGTCTCGATCCCCTCTGCCGTCACCCAGATGTGGTTCCTCTGGGCGAACACGAGGAGCGTCTGCACGATCGGCATGCCCATCTTCCTGCTCCCGATGCCCCAGACCAGCTCCTTGTCCAGCTTGATGCTCTGGAACTCGAAATCCATCAGCCGCACGAAATTGGATTCGCCCTTGCCGAAATCATCCATGACCAGGTTGAACTTCTTATCCTGCAGCCTGTGTGCGGTCTCCAGGAGCTTTCCGTTATCCGCCGACTTCCCGAGTTCCGTCATCTCCAGCCAGATCTTCCCATGCTGGAGGCCGTACCCGGTCCAGGCAGCTGCTGATCTCCTCCCAGACAGTCTCCACCATGCAGGTCTGCGGCGACAGGTTCACGTTGATCCTCGTGATGCCGTGTTCCGCAAACCTCGTGAACCACCGGCAGCACTCCCGGATCATCCACAGGTCGATTTCATGCACCCAGCCGCATTCCTCTGCCTCCTGCACAAGGCTCTCCGGGTCGAGGAAACCTCCCTTCCCGTCCCTTGCACGGAACAGCGCCTCAAGCCCGGTGATCCTGTGTTTTTCCACGTTGTAGATGGGCTGGAAATAAGCTTCCATCCCAAGACTGGAAATATCTTCCCAAGTATAAGCTCCTGTAATGCTCATGGTCTTTTACCTCTTGCCTGTTTTTTGTTCCATCTCCCAGCCCCCGCTGCCCAGATGACCTTTCCTTTTATCTCTTCCCTTCCTGCCGCACCGAGCATCCTGCTGTCCAAAGACACCGGGCGGTTGTCCCCGAGGAAGAAATAACTCCCTTCCGGCACGGTGTACGGATAATCCACGCTGTCTCCTGTCTCCGACATGCCATAGATGACATCCGTCTCCTGCACTTCTGCGCCGTTCCTTGTCAGGTGTCCCTCACGGTCCACCTCCATCACATCCCCCGGCAGCCCTGCGATGCGCTTGATCAGGTATTCCCCGGATGCATCCTTTAAGATGACGGCATCCCCATAGCCCACGCCGTCCGGGAGGATGCGCAGGAAGAACACGATGTCCCCGGGATGGCAGGCAGGGCGCATGGAATTTCCATCCACGCGCATGATCCCGCATACCCTGAACACCAGGAGCCAGACCACGAACAGGATGACGGCCCGCTCCGAGCGCATCTTTCTTTTCCGTTTTTCCTCGCGGATCTTCAGGAGTGCCATGTCAAGGCTGTACTGTTCTCCCCCGTTCATGGCTGTTCCCGGAGACCGGCCTCTTCCGGTCCGTCTGCCTGTATCTGTCCCGGTCTCTGTGGCTTTCCATGCAGATCCCGGGTGTCTTCCTCCGGCGGACACCCTGCAAAGATGCAGTCCAGGCCGTTTTTCAAGGCTTCCAGACGGCTGCGGTACTGATGGTAGAGTGCCTGTTGCTTCTCCACTTTCTCCCTTGTCTTTGTCAGGATGACATCCATCTGCCGCCCTGCCTCTGCAAGGATCTCCTCCGCCTGCCGCCCTGCCTCTGCAAGGATCTCTCCTGCCTTCCTCTCTGCCTCTGTAAGGGTCTCCCCTGCCTTTCTGTCCGCCTCTGCAAGGGTCTCCCCTGCCTTCCTGTCCGCTTCTGCAAGGATCCGCTTTTCTGCTTCCCCGGTCTCTCTGAGCATGCGTTCCTTTTCGGTGCCGGCATGGTCGAGGATGGTCGCCGCAGTCTCCTTTGCACCGCCCAGGATCTCCTCCGCCTTTCCTTCTGCCTCCGCATAGAGCTTCTCCTGTGTGGGGATCTGTGCCCGCAGTCCTGCGTTCTCTGCCGCAAGCTGCATCTTTTCCAGATATAGTTCCCTCACTGCCTCCCCGTTCTTCTGTCCATAGTACTCCACCAGCTCCCTGATGTAGAGCACGACTTCCTCACGGTCATACCCTAAGACGGCTGTCCTTAACTTTTCTATTTCCTTAACAAAATTCCTGTCTTTCATGATCTGTCACTTCCTTATAATCCCTTTTTTAGGCACAACAGGGGCAGCCTGCGCTGCCCCTGTCATGTCATCCTGCAAGTTCTCTTGAAAGTCTTGACTCAAACACTGCAAGAGCTGCCATGCAGCCGGCTGTAATGACTGCGCCGGCTATATAGATCGGAGTATCTGCCACACAGTGCCTGCCTGTCACAGCCAGTAAGATGCCCGCTGATATATAGGCTGCACACATCACCACCTGGGCTGCGATACATTTTTTCTGCGTCTTCCGCAGTGCTTTTCTTCTTTCAGGATCCATGGTCCTTATCCTCCTGTTCCCCGTATTTCTGCCATGAATGGGTCTGACAGGGATCTTTCCTGTCCTGCCCGCTCATGTCAGATGTTTTGTAAGTATTTTGGAAAAATTACATATATCATTTTGGTTTGTTGTTTGTAAGTTTAGATAATAGGTCTTTCTTTTTTTATTGTCCGGGGATATGTGGATATCCCCGGGATTGTTTTTTCGTTCTGGTATCTTTTGGGGTTACTGTCTTACTCTCCGTCAAGTTCCTCGCGGATCTTCCGGATACGCAGGACTGTGTATCCTGCGATCACAAGGATCAGGATGACTGGATACCAGTGGAATCCGCAGTCTGCGAAGCTGATGTGTCCGTCTGCATCACTGCTGTCTGCCGGGATGCTGTCGTCTGTGTTTCCGCTTCCGTCTGCATCTGCTCCGGTCTCTGTGCTGTCTGCGACATCTGTAGTATCATCAGAACCTGTATCTGCATCGGTCTCTGTACCTTCTGTCACATCCTCACCATCCGCCTGGTCTGACTCGTTGTTGTTTCTGTTGTTCCTGTTGTGTTTGTTGTTTTTGTTTCCGCCGGACGCATTGTTTCCATCCGCTGCGGCGATATCTGTGGCATTGGTCTTGCCATCTGTGACTCCGGTATTGGTTCCGTTCGTATTTCCATTGCTGTTTCCACCGTTATTACCGGAATTATTACCGCCATTATTGCTGCCGTTATTACCGCCGCTGCCGTTATTGTTACCGCCGTTGCCTCCAGGTCTGTTGCCATCACTGCCGGAGCTGCCGTTGTTTCCACTGTTGGAGCCGCCGCCATTTCCGCCGGTGCCCGGGTTCTTGCCGTTTCCTCCATCGCCTCCGTTTCCACCGTTTCCGCTGTTGGATTCACCGCCGTTTCCGCCATTTCCTCCGGTTCCGTTGTTGGAGTCTCCACCATTTCCGCCGTTACCGCCGTTTCCGCTGTTGGATTCACCGCCGGTTCCACCGTTGCCGCCGGTTCCGTTGTTGGAGTCTCCGCCATTTCCGCCGTTTCCTCCGGTTCCGCTGTTGGATTCTCCACCGTTTCCGCCGGAGCCACCATTGCCGTTGTTGGAGTCTCCGCCGTTTCCACCGTTTCCTCCGGTGTTGTTACCACCGTTGCCTCCGGTTTCGCCTGAGTTTCCTCCATTACCGCCGGATCCGCCGTTGCCCTTGTCTGAGTCTCCGCCATTTCCACCGTTGCCGCCACTGTTCGTGCCGCCGTTGTTATTATTTTCTCCTGTGGAGCCGCTGCCGCCGTTTCCTCCGTTTCCACCGTTTCCGTTGTCGGATTTACCGCCGTCTCCGCCATTTCCACCGGATGTTGTTCCACCGTTATTATCGGTCTTTCCCGGCTGCGTGGTCTCGGTTCCTGTACCGCCGTTTCCACCGTTGCCGCCCGGGTTCGTGTTATCTCCTGTTGCGTTTCCGCCGTTTCCTGCATCACCGCCTTTGACAGTTCCGCCAGGATTGACGGTGATGGTCTTATCGCCTGCACTGATTCCGATTCCACCGTTTCCACCATTGCCAGGGATACCGGCTGCGGAATCTCCGCCTTTACCACCGTTGCCACCAGTTACAGTTCCACTGACTGTCGGAGTGATCTTGCCGTTACCATCGATACCGGCTCCACCATTTCCTCCATCTTTGCCTTCTGTACCGTCTGCACCGTTACCACCGGTCACGTTTGCATTGCTTCCAATGATAATTCCGGCATCTGCTGTATCACCACTGGCTCCGATACCGGCTGCTCCATCTGGATGTTTAGCAGAACCGTCTCCACCTTTGATCGTACCGTTTACGATCTCAAGATTCGTTCCCGGATGTTCGTTGCTGTTCGCATCCTTGACAAATTCCAGTCCCGGTTTTGCCTCATTATTATCATCTGCCTTGTCACCTGTGATGGTCTTATCATTTAAGTCGATCTTGACCTCACCCCATGTGTCAGGGATCTCAACTGTGTGGTCGATGTCTTTCTTCACGATGACTTTGTAGTTGCCGTCATCATCCACTACAACCTGTACATTGGAGTTTTCCGCTTTCTCTGTTTTGTCCGTGGCATTATTGCCTGTTGTGTCCCCGGCACCTCTGTCCTCGAACTGCTTTGCAATATCCTTTGCATCCACGAGGGCTGTTTTGCCGTTTACAGAACCATATTTCTTATGACTGATCTGATATGGTGTTGCTTTCTTCAGACCCGTGATGGTTGCTTTTCCATCCCCATCCGTAAGTATGGTTGATACATTACCTGTCGGGGTTCCCTGGGCATCCAGCTCCTGATACTTATAAGTCTCATTTGCTCTTCCCTTGAAAGTCAGCGTATATGCAGTCTTTCCCGTAATGGTCGGATTATCATCCGTCACTTCCACTTCTACGCCTGTCGTCAATCCTGATGCTGCAATCATAAAGGTCAAAGCATCCACATATGTTCCCTTAGTCTTTTTCTTTAATTCCTCTAATTTTGTTTGTTCCACAGTCACACTATTACTGATGTCTGAACCGGAATGATCATAAGCAGTCACATTTGCGAGTGTCGCTGCCTCTGTGTCCGTAAGCTTTCTGACATCGTTCACATGAATGACAAAATCATCTGCTGCAATAACGCTTCCATCTGCCCCCTTGATCACGTTCATCCGGTATACCGGGATTAAGGTCACGACATCCGCAGTCTGTGCAGTCATCACAGTTGTTTCATTATAGATCTTTGTGCTGTCTGTTTTATCAACCCATACAAAGAGGCTCTCATTCTCAGCCTTTGACTTATCTGCTTCTTCCTGCATTTTGGTAAAGCTTGCTGCCGGAATCGTATCTCCATCAATCACTGTAATATGCTCTGTCTTATTTAAGATATTGCCCTTTTGATCTTCAAAAACGATCTCATGCAGTTTTTCAAAGTCCACCGTAACATTCCATGCCTGATAAACTTTTGCGAATGTATGGGAATAGGTCTTTGTTGTACCATCCCATGTGATTTCCCCACTCTTGATTGCCGCATCAATATCAATTGCCACATTATTAACCGTAATGCTCTTTAATCCGTAACCATCCTCTGGCTTAATATTGACCTTCAATGCTCCATTCTTCTTCACAATCGTCTGGTATGTACTGTTTCCTTTATCATTCCATGCCACACCATCATTTCCAGTCACAAGGTTTCCATGTGTCACTTTTACATCTACGGTCTGTCCCTCTTCAAATGTAATATTTAATGCCTGTGGTTTGCCTACCGCCCGTGTTGTGTAAATATAGCTTGTTCCATTTCCTGTGAAAGCCTGATTGGATACATCGGTATCATCACTGCCATCCACGTTGCTCCAATATGCCTTTTTATAAACAGTGGCTGTTCCTGTTGTATCTTTTAACTCCAGCTTTACTGTTTCATTGTCTTTCACAATGACATGCTGGAACTGGTCCGCACCTGATTCTTTTGTTACAAGCCCTGTATCTTTCACTTCTGCCGTACCACCTGTCACATGAACATGTACGATATGGGATGGTGTGAATACAGCTTGCAGTGTCACATCTGAAGTTGTCGGTGTGTACTTTAATTCATAACTCTTTTCTTTCCAGTTAAACGTTTTTGCTCCTGTAAATAAATCTGTATTGTTTGTTGTATCCTGCAATGCTGTCAGGATAGAGAAACTTTCTCCCTTCTCCCCGGTAAGATCTGAATAATAAGGATTTGAAAAATCATTTGGCGTAAATATAAGGGTGAGTTCCTCATTGCGGTTTACGGTAACAGAATCGTTACCCTGCTTTAATTCATGTACCTGTCCTTCCCCATCCAGTACTTTTACGGTTCCTCTGCCATCTAATCCATTGATGGTAAGCTTTGATGTCTGCTTTTTAGCTTCTGCATGGATGGTGATATCACCGGTCACCTTGGGGATTGTCACCTTAATGCTTCCGTCTGCCTCTTCGGTACAATAGGTTGCAAATGCTAAATTCTTTGCATCCGCTGTATCATTCTCCTTCATCGTTAATACAAAATTATCTTTATCCAAGTCATAACCTGTATCAGGACAAATGGTTATCGTATACTCCTCCAGATAATGTGGAAGTGCCGGAGTAGAGCCTTTCACTTTTGCATGATTCCCGATTGTCATATCTACTTGGAAAGTTCCCAAATATAATTTCTGATCAGCATCTGACGCAGTATAATTTACATTATCTACGGTAATGCTATCTCCTATGCTTGTAAGAGTAATATAATCCCGATTCGGATAACTTACATTATTCGTACTTGCCTGACTTACCTTTACTCCATGTACAGGGGCTGCTCCTATTTCATGTCCAAAAGCAGTAGCACTTGCACCTGCAGGCAGATTTAGATCTAACTTTTGATCCCTGCTGCGCCGTTCAACCGACACTGTATCAGATGTAGATCCAGTACCTTTCATTAGCACAGTCTGTCTATTGTCCACCTGGATCCCCACAACTTTATCTGCTGATAATTCTGCTTTAGTTACTTGTCCATTATCTGCCATAGCATCGGGGATATATACAACCGCCTCCGTAGTACTGTTAGGATTCTTATAAGTGTAAGCAATCTCCTCACCTGCGTTGCCAATCTTTATAATCCCATCATTCGCACCTCGAATATTGGGTGAATCTCCATCCTTACTTGTGCTGACAACAGAAGTACATCCCGGTGTAGTCACAGTATAAATCTGGTTATCCACATTATTTAATACCTTAAGTGTTGTACTTGAAGACACTTCTAAAACACCATCTTTTAATGTTACATTGGAATCTGTGTCTACCGCAATATCAGAGTCGGTATTTGATTTATATGTCTTACCATCCATGGTCTTTAACATTGCACCTTTAGCTAACACACCTTCTCCCGCTGTAACGGTATCTGAAATAATCTCAACTGTTTCACCATCTTTTGCTATGTCAATAGCCGCACATAAAGGATAATATTTATCTGTTCCTATTTTAGCTTCAGCTGCATGCACTTGATCTTTGAATACAATATGCGATACATAACCATCATTACGTCCTCCCGGATCTTGTCCCTCAGCATATCCTCCAAACTCTACATAATAACCTTTTGGATAACCTGTATTATTTGCAATATCATTCAGTTTTATATCATTTTTAATAATACAGACGTTGTATTCCCAAGTACCACTTCCCTCTCCTATATTAGGCTCTCCTGGTCTCCATAAGCTCCATGGAATATTTGTTTGTGGTTTTCCTTCCGGTCCACATACCCAATAATAACCACTGGCGTAATAGCCACTTGGCCAAATAGGGGAATATGATAAACCATTTAATGAATCAGCATCATTTATACCTGAATATCTGGCTCCTCCCAGATGATCATATCCCCCACCTGAACTTACAATTCTTCTTAATACAATCATCTCATCCTGTGTCATGACAGTAGCAAGATATCCTTTCATTCCCTGAAAGGTATAGCTTTTCGCATTGTTATAAGCATCCGTCCATGGAATATTTCCATTTATATACATATAATAATGTCCATTGTCCGGATAATATGTCAATTGTTTTCCTGTCATGTTAGCAGATGTCTCATTCCCATCAACGTCGATTCTGATATCAATTCCAGTCGTCTTATCAGCACGCTGATCCTTAAAAATGATTTCTCGTAGTTTGCTTTGAGCTTCCTCTGCGGTAAGACCTCCATTATCCCGGAATATCCAAGTAGCAAATGTTTTATTATTATCTACCATAGTTGCTGTCGATTCTATAGTAACATTCGCTGTATTAACATAGATACTTATATTTGTTACCTTTTTATTCACCTCTTGTGTTGTCACTGTTGCATGTGGAAAAGTGAATTGATTTTTTGTTTCATCTAACCAAAGAGGTGTACCTAATTCTGTTACAAAAATACCCTGAGTTGTTGTACTACCATCAAAAAAAGACAATGTGCTTACCTGTCCATCATAATCTTCTGCTGGTATCTTTAATTCCAGTTCCGGTGCTTCATACAAAGCGTTTTCTTCCTCGGCGGCTTTCACAGTAACCGTTCTCTGAAATGTGATGACCTGATTTTCCTGTATGTCATTCTGTCCATTTTCCTGTGTTCCTTCTGTTGTCACAGGCGTAAGGGAATAGGTCACTTCGTAGGAGCCGACCTTGCTAATATCGAAACCACCCAGTTCTACTACATCCAGTGTATAGTTTACATCATCATAGACAATTTCATCTGTCAGGTCATAGTCTTCCTCTCCCTGTACCAGCACCAGTTCCCGTGCTACATACACGGGTACTTCGTCCTCAGAAGCCGCTGCTACATGAACCGTTCTTGTAAAGGTGATGACCTGCTTTGCCTGAGTATCTCCGGTGTTGGTATCATCCCCTTCCAGTGTCTGATCTGTATCTTCCACCGTTGCCGTGGTATCTGTCGTTTCTATCGTTTCTGCGTCTGACGCAGTCCCTGTGCTTTCTGTGATACCTGCACTCTCTGCGTTCTCCACATTCTCAATTTCATTTACACTGCTTTCCTTTTCCGTCAGTGCGTATGAGATCTCATAATCTCCCGCCACATTGATGTCAAAGTTTCCTGTGTCAGTGACGGACAGGGTATATTTTTCACTGTCATACGTGATCCCTTCCGTCAGGTCATAGTCTGTCACGCTCTGTGTGAGCGTCAGTTCCGGTGCATCATAGGCTTTGCTCTGCTCTTTTGCACCTACGCCGTGGATCGATCCGATGAGCAGTGCGGCTGCCATCACAAATGTCAATGCACGGTTTGCTTTCGTCCTTCTCATAGGTTTCCTCCTTAATTTTTATTACATAAAAAAGCTCCACAACATAATGTAGATTATGTTGTGCGGAGGGATAGCTCCTTTGCCCGGTTACACCGGGATTTTGAACAGATTTATAAATTTTCTGGTTTTCAGCAGTTATCTATGAATGTAGTGGAATTAGAAAAACATGATTTTCAGCTGTAAAACCGTGAAACACTGAAAAATCAGGCGTTTACAGAAGTCTGGTCTTATTTTTGTGCAAAAATGGCAACAATATCCTAGAGAAGTACTATGAAATTAGTGCTTCTTTTACAAAAAGTGGGATTTTTGTCGAATTTTAGCATCAGACTATTGACGTTTATCGGATTTTTTGATAAAAAAATAGTACTTGGAAGTTATTGGTAATAATTACCATACTTTCATCTGATTGCATTCACAACATAATCTACATTATGTTGTGTCTTTTTATTTCTGTCGTTCAGACGACCAGATCCAGACGCTCCAATTTTTTGACATGGTCTTCCTCTGTGGTCGCTACGTAGATCCTTGTGGTATTGATGCTGCTGTGTCCGAGGATATCCGCAAGGTGGCTGATGTTTTTATGCATGTTATAGTAGGTGCGCGCAAAGAAATGGCGGAGGTTATGCGGGAATGCTTTTTTCAGTGCAACGCCTGCTTTTTCGGCGTTTTTTTTCATTTCCGTCCAGATGTTGCTGCGGTCTACCGGGTTTCCGTTTTTTGTGATGAAGACCGCTCCGCTTCTGATGTCTTTCTTTTTGCAGTAGTCGATCAGTTTCATTTTCAGTTTGTGTACGAGATAGATCTCACGGTGTTTTCCTTTGCAGGATATGCTGATCTTTCCGGTGCCCACTGCTTCCACCGTGACCGATGCAAGTTCACTGATGCGCATGCCGGTGCTGCCGATGATCTCGATGATCATGGCAAGGCGGAGGTTATCATTCTCTTTTGCGGTCGCGATGAGTTTTTCGTATTCGGCGCGCGTCATCTCTTTTTCCTGCGCATAGATGTGGTTTGGCTGTGTCTTGAAGATCGTGACGCAGCAGTCGTGCCAGCCTGTGTATCCGAAGAAGCCGTTTAAGGCGATGAGCATGCTGTTGGCGCTGCCCGGCATGTAGTTGGCTTCGAGATGTTTTTTGTAGCGGATCACGCAGTCTTTGGTGATGTCTTTCTGTTCCTGCGCTTCCAGCCAGGCGGTGAAGGTGCGGATGTCGCGGATGTATTTGTCGATGGTATTCTGGGATTTTTCCTGTGTATAAATATGATTTTGATAGGATTGTATGGTATTTTCGTCGATTGTCTTCATGTCGTTTCCTCTTATGCTGTTCTGATTTTCTGCCCGCGGATCTCCGGGGAAAACCGGGGGTAGTTACAGTATACTGGGTGATTTTGATGAGGACAACCGGGATGGGGGAATTGGAAGAAATTGGCAGAGGAGGCTGGAGTGAAAGAGCCAGCTCCTGACGAGCTGGCTCTGTGATGGGTGGGTTTTTGGGTTGGTTTGGGGTTATCTGGATTCGGACTGGAGTTCGGCGATGGCGGTGTTGTATTCGGACTCGGTGTAATCTTCCAGAATGACTTCCTTTGTTGCCCGAAAGCGGATGATCATGTTTTTGATAGCGGCAATGTTTGCCTGGCGTTGACCGATTTCTTTGCCGGCTTCCTCGCCCTGCTTATACGCCTCATCTGAATATTTTCTCATTATTTCACACACTGCGTTTACGCCTCCCTCTTCATGTTTCAGATAGTGCACACGGTTGGTTAATTTTGGAAATTTGGCATTGTCTATCTCTTTTTGCAGAAAACAGCCCATGTATTCTGAGATAGTTGTTCCGTCTTTTACTGCGGTATTGACGAATACACGCTCTAATCCGTCATCTACTTTTTCCTGTGTTTCCCGGATCACGCTGTCCACATGATAGATCACCCTGCCACGTTTAAAGATATCGAACTCGGAAATATACACAACGATCAGATCGATCGTTTTCTCAAATTTCTTATTCTTCTGTGAGTCCTTCACCGTGATGACCGATGCATTGAACCGCACCCTTTTTAAATGGTGATCCTTGTTAGAACGCTGCACTTCCACGTTACACTTTTTTCCCTTTCCAAGGATACAGAGTGCATCCAGACGGACAGATCGCCCATACAGGTTTCTCTCACTGCTCTGCACGATAACATCTTTTACGATAAGTTTCTCATCTTCTAAAATGATACGCAACATCTCCTGGCATACGCCAATATCATCTGCCAGTACTTCAAAAAACGTATCATCGATAGGTCTGAAATTTTTGACCTGTTCTTTCTTTTCCTCTAATGTCATTTTATCTCCTGTTTTTTTCTTGGTATACAAACAGGCTTTTCGAATGATCTATGTTTATTATATAGAACCCCTCAAGATTCTTCAAGACTGTTTGCGTGGATTTTTGGGTTACTGTTCTAAATTTGTGTCTGTCATTTTCTCCTGAATGGCTCACCGATGTGGTGATGGATTTTTCGGTTATGTTAGCATTTTTTGTAACTTTGATTTGATAAAAAAGATAGGTTTATTGTAAGGGGTGGAGTGGGAAAAGTCAATGAAACTTTTAACTTTTCCTGCTCTTTTGCATTTTGACTGAATGATTGGAATGGAAGAGCCAGCTCCTAACGGGCTAGCTCTGTAAAATTGAATCAAATATAATTTGTCTTAAAGTATTTTCATCAAATATTTTATCATTTTTTCTTTTCGAACATAATTAATTATACTTTTACATACACAACATTCTTTCTCAATAATAGTTATATATTTATCTATACTCATATTATCTGAAATAAATGCATTTCTTATAATTTCCTTTACATACCCCTGTTGTTGAATATTATCAGGCAATTCCTGCAACTTAACTAGTAAATACTTTCCTATAGCATTGACATAAAGATATGGGTTATCTTTTACATAATCAGCAACAATCATAGCATTTATATTAGTCAGTAAAAGGCTTCGAAGTGTAATAACCAACTTAGGCGGAATAACCATTTGTTTTTTAGACGTACTATATTTCACATAATCTAACCAACCGCATATATTGTTATCTGTTAATAATTCTTCATGTCTTGATAATTCGTTAATAATTATTATTTGAATATCTATGTCATAATCATCTTTATAAAAAGTATATCTTGCATCATCCTCATTAATAATACACATTTTTATAACCCAAATATAAAACATATTCAATATATTCTCATCATAAATCATTCTAAATAACTTACCATCAATATCTGCATAAATATATTCCATAAATTTGTTATACATTTCTTTTGAAAAACGGTGTTGAATATCTGAATGTTTTATTTCTTTTAAAATAAACTCAGCATTTTCTTCCATATTACCATGTTGTTTCCATAGAAGTTTCAACATATTTAAATTAATATATTCCCACTCAAAGCTAAATTTATAAATTGAATAATACATTATAATATATGTAAATAGATATGTTGCATTTTTCTCATTTAACAAGGCTATGATTTTTTCTATATTAACTTTATCATAACCAACAATCTCATCACAAAGCACTTGCATATAAAACTTATTAATACTCTCATCTTGAATTGCTTGCTTAAATATTTTTATAAAATCTTTTTGTTCTCTTTTTCCTTCAAGTATGCTTTCAACCTCCTCTTGTATTAAACATTCTATACATTTCTCACAATAAGACTGATAAAAATTTTTTTTCTTCAAATAGAAATTCTCTGTTAAACAACAAATATATTTTTGTTTCTCTTTATCTGACAACTTTCTATATATTTTCAGCCAAATATCTTTCCATTCACCTACATAAAAAATTTTTATCTCTTTTAAATCTAAATTATGGTGTCCCCCATACCTATCATATCTTATTTCCTCATATCCTTCTAACTTGGCTTGTTCAAAGTTTTCATTAAGTAAATTAATACCAAACCTAAAAACGTGCCATATATTTTCCTCATCTAATGTAAAATATTTTTCTTCTAAAATTTCCTGTAACAAATAAACTTCTCTATTAACGTTGTATATCCAAGAAATTTGTTTGTTTAATCTTTTCAAAATCTCTTTAGTAATAGATTTTTTATTTTTTTTCTGTGTAGTATATTTTCCAAAAATTATATTAATCAAGCAATTATATTTTTTCTGTAATTTAGTATCATCGTCAATTTGAATTGCAACACGCAAATTATCCATGTCTTTTTCCAACAATTCTATAGCATTTTGTGTTATTTGCTCTTTTACTGTTTTTTTTATAAAATTTTTATTAATCTCATCAATCGCCAAATCATTCATTGGAGTACTAGAATATAATTTTATCATTAATATACTTTTCGTACACCTAAAAAACAAAAATGCAAATAAACAAAAATATGTAACTGCAAAGAAATACCATAAAAAATTAACAAATCTAATTACTTCTGTTGAAATTAATCCACCATATACTGTTATAAAAGGTTTATATAAAAATTCTAAAAGAATTATTCCACCAAAGTATTTTTTAGATATGATTTTATTAAAAAATTTAACATTTTTCTTTACAAAAAATTCAGCTATATTTATACCTAAATATTGATTGACGGCTTTTTTATTTCCTTGATAGGATGCCACAAATTGATAAAATGTCAATAATATTCCATATATTGTAATTTGTCCGATAAGAACAGTAAAATATGTTGCTTTGTCAATATTTAATTCATTATTGCAAATATAATCCATTAATATTTGCCTCCAAAACACTGTTCTCTCCATTTTTCCTCCAGCTATAATACTTTTTATAATCAAAACATTGCTATTAATTATCATTTTTCTTTTAATACTTTTGCAAAATTTGCTTTCACTCTCTTCTTTACAACATCAATCTCCTGTTGATATAACCCGCTTATATACTCATAGATTTCATCATTAAAATCAATTGTATATTTCTCTTTTAATCCTTTTGTAAAAGGTGCATCACTTTCTAGTAACAATCTATCTACCGGAATATTTTCAATAATATTTCTTCCATTTGTACTCTGCAACATTTGATGATTAATGGAAAAATAACATCCCAGCTCTATTGCTCTTCTTAAATCTGTTATACTTCCAGAATACCAATGCAAAATAACTGTTCCATCAAAACCATTAATCATATTAACTACTTTCTTTGCAGCAGACCGACTGTGAATACTTAATATTTTATTTTTTCCAGAGCACCACTCTAATATTTTTTCAAACGCTTCAGTTTGAGCCGTTTCATCTTCCTTTGATTTTTTCGTATAATCTAAACCAATTTCGCCGATGAACCTAGTTTCATTTATAAGTTTCTTAAAAAGTACTATTTGATCAGCATATTCATGCACTAATTCTGGATGAAATCCAAGCGCTATCTGAAAATGCTTATTTTCAGCATACTGTTCTTTATATTTTTGAAAAAGGTGAGGCAAATTTGTTACTGCTATGGTATATGATTTCTTTTTTTCAACATACCTCAATATTTCATTTCTTTCATCATATAAATCAAAATGCATATGTGCATCCATATAAAAATCAAACATTCATTTTCTCCAAACTCTCTCTCATTTCTTTCATCCCACGCACATATAAATCTGCATATTTATCTATATTTTCTTCAATAGGTCCTGACTCTTGAATTCTCAAAAAAGCAGTATTTTCATCAAATTCTTTTAGGGCACATTTATAAGTTCTATATGCTTGTTTAGCTACTGGGAGAATCGTGTAACTACTGTCAAAATATGTACTGGTATCTACTAGCTGACCTTTCTGAATAGCTGACCTTCGAATTGTACACGGCAAACAGTATCCACAATGCATTGTCTTTTTTAATCCACGATGTCTTCCGACATCTGGATGCGAACATGACATTGTTTTATCTAATACTTCTTGTAAGAACTCTCTGTCTCTACACTCTAAAATCATCTCTCCCTTGGTCTTAAATTGATATGGATTTTTAATTGTTACAGCAATTCCTAATTCTGTTATCAATTTCTGTAACATCTTCATATAATAAGGGTGTGTTGTTCGGGTACTGCTTGTTCCTGTCCTCGTATAAGCCAGTGGTATATTCAAAGATATTAATCCGTTTTCTGGAATTATTAGTTCAACATCTTTCCCCATTGCGCTTGCATATGCAATAGCATGTGAAAAAAACATAAACGAACGTGAACGTGTAGTATCTTCCTTTCTAACCTTTTTTGATGTGATAACGGAAGCAAAATTCTGAATAAAATAACTTTCGTCTAAACCGAAACGACGAATAAATGCATCCTTTAACATTTCCTGATATTCAATTGTCCCCTTTCCTCCTCCATAATGACTTACGAAAACAAGATTCGAGATATCTTTTGTATCACAGAGCAAATTTAATGCACCTATACAAGAATCCAATCCCCCGGAAAACATACAGATTTTTGTTATTTTCGAGTTTTTCTCGGCAACTTTTCCGTACTTTTTTCTTGCTTTCATCTCTATTTCCGTTAATTCTCGTTTTCGAAAACAGATTTTCCACCTATCTCCTGTAAGAAAATTTAACATTCTTTCCACTAGCAACTGACAATCATTCCATTTTTCAATACACAATACGGGCATAAATAACTCTATTTCTCTGCACCATGCATCTTCACCATTTTCACGCAGAATTAATCTGTCCGCTGCAAATACTGCTAGTGATAAATACAACATATCAATTGCTTCATCTTTATAAAACTCAGGATATACATTCTTGTTTTTCCAAAATGTATATTTAAACTCTGTTTTACAATTTAAATTTATACTTTTACTCCCCTCCATTTCAAAGTCATCCTCTGAAAGTTTACAAACAAATTTCATACCATATCCTCCAATACTGAATAGCACTTCTTATATAATTGTTCAATTCCAACTTCTATTGATTGATGTCCAAAAATTTTGTCTCTGATCTCCTTAATCTGAAAAGTCGTAGTAACTTTACCCGAAACATAGTCCTTTATTTCCTGTTCAATTTTCACTGTTTTATCTATATCATCAGAATTTTTTTCTAAGCAAAATTGCAAATCATTTAAAATTCTTCCGCTAATATAGCATTCAACATATGTGCTAAGAATTTGTTCTACCATTTCATTCTCTACCTTATCCAAAGACTGTATTTCTAAATTATTGTTTTCCATATACTCATATATTGTCGCCATTGCATTGACCGCTGCAATCTTTGCCACTGAATCTTCCTTTGAATCTGATGAATTTACAATATAATTTACCAAGCCAGAACATATTTCTTTTACACTTTTACCCTGATATGCAATTCCCAATTCATCAAATGTTCTCTGATAACCATGCTGCTGAATATCAGAAAATAACCTTCCGATATTTACAGCACCCCTAACACCTGACTTTGAGCTTCTAAATAACTGCTCTGTTCCGCCAGATGCTTTGACATAATTTTTTACAGTTTTTCCAACACTGCCACCATGACCATTTATATATTTGGAAAAACCTATTTTCGTTGTTTTCCAACTCACTTCCGGTTTTGACTGTTGTTCTCCAAAATCACTTGGTAAAAGTCCTTTCTTATCCTTATTTCCTGAATGACTACTTGATGTTCCCATGATAAACTACCTTTCTGTACTTTTATAAAAACTCATCTATTGCTTTTTTTAACACCGAATTTTCATTCTTCCACTGTTCAAGTATTTTGTACATTTCTTCATTTTTTTTGCATTCAACATAAAATGCCTCAAAGTATGGCACATGTGATATTGAAATGCTCTTAGATGATAGATTCTCACAATATTTAATCGTATTTTCCTGTAACTGTTCGTTTAATCCACCCCATAATAAGAAAAATCTTATTTTATTTTTATCATATTTTTCATCACTAACCACATCTTGATATAAACCATCTAAAATTTGATTTTGATCAAAAATTGTCATCTTATCAATGTGTTCTTCTGCCTGTTTAAATGCTACATCCGAATGTTTCAATAATGCTTCAAAAATTTTTTTTGCATCCTCACTCATTTTCTCAATACTTGTAAACATATTGTCCTTAACCGAAGCACGCATAAAATAAAAATAATCTTCCAACTTTTCTTTTGCTAAAAATGGCTTTGCCTTCATCCATCGATTAACCCATAATTCATTTTTCCATGGCTCCAGTGCATTAATTTTTTCTTCTTGATCTGTCTCAAATCCTTCTAGTTCTGTTCCTAACTTGTTCTCTCCCAATAAGCTGATCATTTTTCTAAATAAAGATGTCTGAAAATACTCAACTTCCATTATCTTAGCCAAAACATCACTCTTTAATGTAACATTTTTATATTTTGCCATTCTTTTTCGCATATCCAACGTATTTAAAAACCGTTTACATTGACGTGGGTTTCCATTTAACCCTTGTGTCAATATCTCTGACAACTGCTTAGATAAAATTAGGCTTTCATTTAATCTTGTAGCAATCGAATCACTATGTGTCCTCAACACTTCCATTGATAAAACAAACCCTAATGGATTTTCCCATCTTTTCGTTTGTAAAAATTTCAACAAACCCTCAAACTCTGTTTTACTCAATTTTTCCTCTGCTAACAAACACATTATATAAAATTCAGTTTCATCTTTATTCATGCTGGGTATTCTTATAGGATATTGAATAAGTTTTTCCTGATACTCTTTCCCAATGTCCATATTAATTCCCTCAATATCGTCAAACTTTGATCTGATTGCATATGTCACATGTCTCTCATCAGCACCTAAAACAAATGATACATTTCCATTGAACAAAAAAAGCCTCATTGCCTCTAAAGTATCCAATATCGTTGCTGGATTACATCTATCCAATTCGTCAACAAATATTACTAATTTTTTTATACCAGCTTGTGTTATTAATTCTGCAAATTTTTTTCTAAAATCACGTATATCTTCACGAACTTCTTTATAATCTAACTTATCTTTTATAGCCTGAAACATAGACTCTTCGTCAACATCTTCACCAACTTTTTGAACTTTCTTTACAACTTCTTTTATTGTCAAATTCGTAATAGCACCCAGACCACCTGTAACTGCCATATCTATGCCAAATTTTATTCCACCTTTTATAGCTTTAAATTTATCGACACTATCATACAAACCTTTCAATATCAACAATGCCGTATCAGACAATTTTCTATTTTCTTTTATTCCGTCCAAAATAGATGCTATAATAGCCGTCTTTGCGTCATCATAGCTTTCATATAACCATCCATTAAAAAGCAAACATACAGTTCCATCATCTTGCTGCTCCAACTGACGTTTACACATATGCATCAAACTAGATTTTCCACTGCCCCAATCTCCATATAAACCAATGCACGATGGTAACAACTTCTCATCATTTATCGTATCTTTCATGATTTCAACAATATATGAAAAATCTAAATAATCAATTTCTGTTTCACTATCTTTCCACATTTATAACCACCCCATTTCTTTTTCATATAATTGTAAATATTGCCGAACTTTGATAGATTTTCTTTTTATTCTACCACTCGACATAAAACGACACAATGAACTTACGTCAAATCGAAAGTTTCTTTTCAATTGAAAAAGAATTGTATATTTATAAGATATCAGCTAAAACAAAAAAGTCTGCTGACAGGCAACACCTGTCAACAGACTTTTTTCATGCACCATACAGTGCTCATTTTTCATTACAGATCTGATAAAGATTATTCCGCACGGGACATAGCTTCTTCGTAATCTTTTGTGCCTTTCCAGATTTCATCTTTGTAAGGATTCTTCTTTAACTTCATAGAACGTTTAATGATTGCAGCGAATACAACAACGTTGACTACAAGTGAAAGAACAGAGATTACACCCTGAGCTGTAGGATCTGCTGCTGTTGGATGTGTAGCTGCATCCATGAATCCATCTGCGTAAAGTCTTGGGATAACTGCGAATTTACCCTGATCCTGGAATAATGGGAATACCTGGGCAAACATACACCATAATGCTAATGTGTTAGCACGGTTCTGAATCCAGCCACCTTTGTTCCAGAATGCTGCAGCAAATGTAGGTGCAAGTAATAATGCAACACCACAATACCAAGAATGAGTCGGAAGGTTTAAGTAAGTATACTGGAAGTTCCATACATCATAAGCTAAGATGAACATCCATGTCATATCCGGCCATAACATATCATCTTTTTTCTTGGATGTGTAGATTCCCCACCAGCCTGTCATACATAAGATATTGATAATACCTGCAAGACCGTTGAGAACGTTCCACCATCCACCGTATAACCATACGCCTTCAGATGATAACCACCAGCTTGTTCCTGTCTCTGCAAGTGCATGTGCACCTCTGATTGCAGATTCGAAATCGCTGCATACTGCGATCAAAATGTTGATTGCTACGATAACAAATGGGAAAGCCTTAAACCACTGTGTTTTACCAACACCCCATTTGTATTTGAGCATCATAAAACCAATACATCCAGCTGTAGCTGCATATAACTTCGCATAGTGGAACCAGCTTGTCATATGTACATATGTATTGTTATTGAGTGCCCATTCAGCTCCCGCTGCTGCTGAAACGTAAATTGCAATAAAGTAAACTGTCAGAATGATCGGAAGAACAACGAAACATAACATTCCGCCGGCTTTTGTACGTCTGGCAATTTCATTTGCAAGTACGAGACAGGCAAAAACTAAAATCCAGCCAAGAAACTGCCATGCAGCTCCCTCGCCGTAAACCTGAAACAACAGTCCATGATTTAACATATTGTTTCCTCCCTTATAAAATTATTATTTCTGGTCATACCAGTGATTGTTATGATTTTAACACTTTTTTTATAAAGTTTCAACATTATTTACATTTTCATATACTTTTTGACAAAATTGTATATTATTTCCATCTGATCATTTCCCTTTTTTTGGGGATTTCTGGAAAGACTCTTCAAAAATGTTCTCAAGAATATTCTTATATTACCTGATTTTGCATCAAAAAAGATGTTCTGTGGTACAACCAGTCCCACGAACATCTTTTTCCTTATATTATCCATTTGTACAAGCTTATAGATATCAATCTCTCAAGGGTTATTTTTCATCCTCGATCACAAGTTTTCCTGCTGACACTTCCATAAATACACTCTCCGGGTCTGCCTTTTTCATCGCAAGCAGTAGTTCCCACAGATTGTGGATCTGATTTGCCAGCACACCGGACGCCTGAACCGCATATGGCAGCAGCATTGGCAGCTGGAACACACGGATTCCAAGCGGTGGAAGGAAGATCATGTTGGTCGTATGTACCTTATCTCCGGCGGTTTTGATCATCTCATAGGTGATCATCAGAAAATCCTGTCCCTTATATTTGCAATAATAAGAAACATAACATTCATCGATCGTCCAGGAAACACCATCCTCCACTTCGACCGGTTTCTCGGATACTTCATTATTTTCCGTTGTCTGCACACTGAGGTTCCAGCGGATTTTTCCATCCTTCGTATCATTGTACATCTCTGTCAGCATATGACTCAATTCTTCTGGTCTTTTCATTGTTTTTCTCCTTATGTTGTTCTTTTCTATTTCTCCAACGCATGTTCCCCGATGCGCACTGCATGCACTACAAAACGTTTTCCCGTGGTGGAACAGGTCGACAGTGTCATAATATGATCGTCTTTCGTCACGTTCACTCCTGTATCATCATAGGACTTTTGCTTCATCTTATCAATAAATTTTTGAAAAGTCTCATCCGGCGCAAAGCCAACCGTGTAAACTTCGTCCGTCTCCGGCACATCATAATAGGCAAAAATCTGATAACGATACGCACACTCTGATGTATAGATCGTAAAAAACTGATGATCTTTATAAAAATCCTCTGTTTTATATTTTTTCAGGCTGCCAAACATACTTAAGTTTTTCATGTTATGTCCATATAGGATTGTATGGTAATCCTGAAAATCCGGTGTGTTCATCCCCTCCATAAAAATACATCCGGCAATCGTCTGATTTCCGTAAATATCCGTGCGAAGGTACTTCTCATCATCCCCGGAATATAAAATCGGATAACTGAGCTGCTCCAGATTGTCAAACCGTATCCAGCCGATAATATCTGCATTGACCTGCTGCAGCTCTTCCAGATTCACATCCACATCTGTATACCACCACGAATCATCCCCGCCTGTCTCCTCTGCCACTTCCGTATTCTCCGGTTTCTCTGAAACATAGGTGTCCTTTAATGCGTCATAGGTGTCGTTGGACTGTTTGTAATTCAAAAGATCCGGCACCAGCATAATGAGTGCTGCCACGATCAGCGCTGCGCCAAGAAGAAAAAGAAGAACCGTTGACCGGCTGCTTTTATTTTGTTTCATGCCCGTTTCTCTCCCACTTTACTCTGCTGTGCACGTAAAAAACTATCTGCACTGTTTTAGATTGTACCACAAAATGAGCAGACCTCATAGTCCCTATGAAAAGTCTGCTCAGATGTTTTACCTTTTATTTAGTTGAAAGAAACCTGTGCAAGTGCGTCTGTGTAATTTTCAAAACCGGCTGCCTGAACTGCACATGCAGAAACTTTAATATCGGTAAATGTGGTATCCTCTGTCACATTGTTTCCAACCGTTACTTCTTCAAAGATAGTTGAATGAGCGGATTTAGAAATCACATCTTTTTTTGCATATACTTTGTAGTCAATGTCGTTTAAGTTCTGTGCTGTTTTATAAGCGTCTGTCACATCTACCCAGTCAGAAGCATATGTGATCGTAAGTTCCGGGTTTTCATTCACGATTTTCGCAAATACCCATGCGTCCTGTGAATCATCTGCCATGTGTACGGTCGGATCTTTGTATACCACTTCTCCTGCAACCAGATCCTCGTACTTATTTTCTTTTACCGTCCACTCTCCGGTGCCATCAGCATCCACATACAGACCGCTGTTTTCATCTCTTGCCACTTTGGACTCGGATAAACCGCCTGTCAGCGGATTATCATCAAAGTTTACATTGCCGACGGTAAAGGTGTTGGTGACAGTTCCGGTTGTGCTCGTCAGGTAAGCGAATGTGCTGCCTGCGCCAATTGCTCCGATCAGGCTGATCGCTCCAAGCAGTGTGACTAATTTTGTTTTCTTCATAATTTCTGATCTCCTTTTTCATTTCATGATAATCTTTTCATTCTTATGTACTTTCCATTCTGCAACTTGCGGTTCCTGCCTTATCAGAAACCGTTTTGTTACGATACTGTTTTATCACTCAATGGTCACACGGCGGTCATATATCAGAAATTTCAGCAACTGTTCTTCATTCCGTATTTAAATTTTTCTTCTTATCCTCCTCTAAAATATCCGGGATGAAGTTTAAGAGGATCAGCACGATCAAAACACCGCACACCACCGCAATACCAAGCGGTGTCTTTGCATAAATGGAAATATATCCAAGATACGGGATATGAAATGCATACACCCCGATGATCTGCTGCCATGCAACAGGAGCTGCATCTGCAATATTATTAGCGTCTCCCTGCGTGACAACGGTCTGTTCCTCCTTATCCACCGAAATGATCCTGTGCGTCACCAGCGTTCCCGCCGGAAGCTGATAAGTGACGACTACTCCATCCCTCGCCTCACTCCCGGTAAAATTTTTATCGTAGACGATCGCCCCGACCGGGATCCCGGGTTCCATGCTGCCGCTTAAGACCGCATACTCATCATATCCAAGCATTTTCGGGACAAACAGAAAGCCTGCGATCACAAGCAGTCCGAGAAATACCACCATTGATAATACACTGCAAATTTTCCTTGTCATTTTCTTTTGGGCCTTTCTGACTTATTTGGTTACTTCTGCAAAAAATCCCTTCAAAACCGGAAGCTCCGCTTTATCTCCTGCCTCATAACTTCCGGCAAACACTGCCTCCTGATAAACCGTGATATCGAAATTTTTTGTAACATCTCCAAGTTTTACTGCATCAAATAAATTTTCTGTGTTCTGCCCCGGTGCAACCGGACTGTTGTAGTAAAACCAGCCGTCCGTGCCCTGATACCAGCCGATTCCATTACTGTCAGGATCATACAGCGTACGCTCGGTTGCAATGCCGTCCACTGCCTTACCTTTCTCCGAAAAAGCAGTACCGTTCCAGGTACCGTTTAACAGCATCACTTCGGTCTGTTCCGGTGAGACCGTGATTCTTGCCCGGACAAACACATCCGAAATTCCGGTATTTTTCACACTCGGATTTTTTTTCACGGTGCTGCCTGCTCTGATTCCGCCTTCAAACTCTTCCTCAATCTCAGTTGCCACTTTTGCCGCCTGAAACGTATTGGTCACCGTTCCCGCTGTTGCTGTGATAATTGCAAATGTTGCTGCTGTTCCAATAATTCCAACAATCAGTGCAATTGTGATCACAAATATTTTTTTCTTTTTCCATATTTCTTTCATACACACTGCCTCCGATTATTTACGCACATCTGTTGTGGAATGATTATCAACATCTGTCGTGCTATTTGCTTTTTCATGGATCACAAATTGATTTTTCACGGCATCTGTATCCGTGAGTTTTCCATCGCTTCTGGTCTTATTGTTTTTGGCTGTAACATTCACACAGTCTGCCTGCAAATGTAAATCTGCCGCTGTTGTGACAAAGTCCTCTGCGTCAAAGCTGCAGGTCTCGTCTCTGCTGCGGATACCAACCGCAAATTGTGCGCTGTTTCCGGCAATCTGTGACGCACAGTTTGTGTCTGCGGTAAACTCTTTTAACGTAAAGCCCATCGTGTCAAGTTCTTCTACTTTATAGATTCCCTGCGCAAGTCCTTCCAGCGTCGTCTGCGCTTTCACATTGAACATTCCGGCTGTCGTGGTCTGATCCTCTGCGCTGTTCTCTCCAAACCTTAACGTCTTATAATAAACATCGCCTGTCGTCTGATTGGTGATCTTAAATGTAAAAATCGGATCCCCCTCACGCGCTCTGATATCTTTTTTACTGATTTTCTTTGTGAGTATCAGCGTTCCTGTTTTCACTTTTACATCATATTTTCCTGCATAGGCTTCCCCGTCCGCGTGCGCTGCCTCCACCTGTGCCTCATTTTTATAGATCACATCGTTTAACGTGGAGTTTGCGTTGGAATCGTCTGTCGCTTCCTCCACCGGCAGAAATGCTTTTGCGTAATACGTGGTATCCTGTTTAGGTCTCTCTTTTTTCAGGTTTTCCTGCGTGATCTCCTCACGGCAGCCTTTGTCCGTGTAGAACGTCAGATACACCTGTGACATTCTGGCGCTGTCCGCATCTTTCATGCGCACTGCCGCATCATCTGCATAGTTTTCCAGATTTTCCCCGAGAAAAATCGTATCTGCTGTGTCTGTGATCTGATACGCAATTCTCACATTCACGGTCGGCTGCGGCAATTCCAGCTGTGTGCCGCCAAAGCTTAAAAAGGAATTCGGATTTACATTTGTAGTCATATTATTTCCACCCAGACAGGATTCTTTTGCCACGATATGGATCGTTTTCTGCCAGCCGGAGGCGCCGTTTTCCTTCGGCTTTACTTCCTGATCAAGCCAGCTGACCGTCGTTGTGCCATCCTCATTGACCGTTACCTGTGCGCCATCCGCTCTCAGACGTTGGATCTCGGCATCTGTCAGCTCAAATTCCGCATCAATAATGTCCGTCACCTGCACTCCGGTCAGGGATCTTGACTGTGTGATCGTGCTCTGGATGTTCTGAAAGATTTTGTTTAACTCCTCCGCAGTATCCGCCGTAAATGCACAGCCGGCTGACGCCACTTTCTCTCCCAGCCATGTGGCAGTCTCGTTATTTAAACCAAGCCCGACTGTGATGACCGTACAGCCTGCCTCTTTCAGCTTCACCGCTGATGCTTCTGTCTCCGTTTTGTCATTGCTGTCCGAAGGCTCTCCGTCGGAGAACAGGATCACATATTTTTTGTTGTCATCTTCTGCCTTCTGCAATTCGCTGTATGCATGCTCCAGTCCTTTCTGTGGAGAGGTACCGCCGTCCGCAAAAAGCGCATTGACGGACTTTAACATCTCATTTTTATTTACTTTCGAAAGACCGTGGTTTAATTTGCCCTCGGTACTGCTGTTCCACCCATTGCCAATGCCATAAAAGGTGGCGATTCCGACCAGACTGTCCGGTGATGTATCGGAAATACCTGTCACAAATCCGCTGGCAGCGTCTTTTAACGCAGAAATCTTAGACGTCCATGCTGCCATCACATCACTGTCTGAAATGCTCTGATAACTGCCGTCCACATATTTTTTCCATTGTCCGTCGATATATTTTACCGGATACTTCGCATACACATTACCGGATACAGCCGCCGTTCCCATTCCGACACTCCTATCATACGTCCATGGCCACCAGCCACTCTTTTCATATTTATTCCAGTAGTATACTTTATTGATATCCAGATGATTCTTCACACTGCTGAATTCTCCGATGTCCTTTAATTGATTTTCACCGGACAAAATTTCATTCATCGAGCCGGACAGGTCAAATACCATCATGGCATCCACTGTCTGTATTTTTTCAACTGTGCTCTGCGAGGTTGCGAGCGAACTTGCGTCAAGATCGATCTGATACTCTCTGTTCTCCCAGTCAGTCAGTTTCGCTGTCTTATGATATTCCACATCCTTCTCCGTAAAATCAACCGGCTTCTCCGGCGGGATATCCGGCACGTCATCGTCCACCACTTTGATCACGTCCGCATTCGGAAGCGTAAACTTCATGTTACAGTTTGCCTTTCCTGCACCGCGCTCCATATATAAAATGGTCAGATGATGTTCTTTGTTTTTGTCTGTCCTGTCAATATATTTCCAGAGATCGACCGTATCTGTCAGAGCGTCATGGATACCGCCAAGATCGATGACCACCTGTTTCCCATCCAGAATCACCCAGAGATCATCATCCCCGGTAAAAGAATAGTTCAGTTCCCCGATATAATCTCCAAGTGTAAAGGTAACGTCATAGCGGAGTCCAAAATAAAAATTATTATTTCCAAATGGCAGGAAATCCGCCCCCGCAGTTGCTGCCACGTTGTCCTCTTTGTCTAAAACTTCTTTCAGTTCATAAGTGTCACCACTTTGTGAAAATTTTAACCTGTATCCTTCTTTTACTGTCAGTCCTTTTGTCCCTGCCGCAGCTGCTCCGTCTTTCGGAAAAACGCCCGGTTCATTCACACTGAAAAGAACTTCTTTGTAATCATCACTTAACCCGGTAACGATCCCTGTTTTTTTTGCATTTTCTCCAGTTCCTCCGGTATACACGTTGATATGCTGGTCGTCTGTGGTTCCGTTTTGACCTGTTTTTTTCGTGACGGTGTCATATTGATTTTCACTTAAATTCTGGGATACCGTTCCGACCGTGAAACGGTTATCTTTTTGCTCAGACGGATAGTTGGAATCTGCATTGATACTCAGATCCGCCCTCTGCTGTCCGGCTGTGTCATAAGGGATCACCTCGTAGTCATAAAACGATGCCTCACCGATATAGTCCGTATTTTTTGCCTGATAAAAAACTTTTACAACACTGTCCTCATGGATCTCAATGTTTTCAAGTTCACTTTTGGAAAATGCTTCTCCGTTTACCTGCACATGATCCACATCCCAGTTTAACGCCTTATTGTAGTCGTTGATCTTTGCTCCCGGTGCCATCGTGCGGACGTCATCGCTGTAAATTTTTGCACTCTGCTCATCCTGCGCCTGATATTTATGATTGTCATAATGTTCGATCGTCACAGTCACGTCGTTGTCCCCGTGATTGACGATGACATATTTTGAAAAATGATCCGTGCCAAATGTCACCTCGCCGTCGGCAGAAGTGTTCGCATTCATATCCAACATCTCATTTTTTGTCTCATCAAAATGATACACGCTCGCCGAATCGCCCTCTTTCACCTGCGCAAGCGATAACTGCACCTGCACGGTTGCCCCGGGCTCCACTTCTTTTCCATCTTTTACAAAGGAGATGTCATACGCCACAACCTCTTCTTTTTCTTTCGACTCGCCCTCCATCGCTTTATCGATGGATGCTTCCATTTCTGCTGTGACGGCTACCGGTGCCACGACAAGCTCTGCGCCTGCCGGAAGATCGGTCTCATTCGAAAGTGTCACGACCACGCGGACTGCGTCATTGGAATAGTCGAAGACGGTTTTTAATTCTGGTTGTTCTGTCTCCTCTGTTTTCTCCGTCTCCTCGATTGCTTCAGTCGCCTCAGTGCTCTCTGTGTTCTTGACTTTTTCTGTATCTCCCGTTCCGTCTGAATCTGATGATTGCTTATACTGCCCGCTTACATTACTCTCTGTGTCTGACAGATTCGCTGCATTCGAATCACTGTCTGCCTCTGACACATTCTCTTCCTGCCCTGCATTTTTTGTCTCCTTCAACATCTCTGTGGAAACTTCCGCAAAAACATCCGTGGTGTCTACACTTGTCGCATTGGTGACGGTCACATTGGATGTCAGCAACGTCAAACATAGCAGGAATGCTAAAACTTTTTTTACAATGGATGCAAATCTCATATAATCCTCCTTGCTTTTGCCCTTTGATCTACTGTTTTCTCTTCCAAAGATTTCATCCGGTGTATTTGCTTAAAATATTTTCTGTTGTTTTCACTTTTTCTATATTGATCTTGATTTTCAGATTTCGGTAAATTTTATTGTCCTGATAAAATTTTGAAATAATCCGGTTTGCGACCAACATTCCACCCTCATAGGTACATGCGGAAAGCAAAATCACATACTGCGAATCGCTGAACTGTGCCACCGCGTCCCCAGGACGGAGCGATTTTTTCAATGTCTCCACAAGATGAGGCATCGCATTGCGGATGCGGAACAGATTGACATCACTGACCTTGCTTCCGGTATACTCCCCCGCCTTTAAGGTCAGAAGCAGAATATATTCATTTTCATCAAAACGCGCTGTCTTTCTCACCTGAAGCCTGCAAATTTCCCGAAAGACCGGATACCCGCACAAAAACGCTCCCGCTGGATTCTGTTCTGCAATATCCTGATGTACCTGTGCAATTCCCTGCACATTTCCGCTTTTATTCTGTCTCAGTAATTTGTCATAAACGCCCTTTAATTTTGACAGTTCACAGATTCCGAGCTGCTGCTGCAACGTCCGGCATGCATTCTCGTACACTTCCAGGGCAGAACCAATTTTATTTTTTCCTGCCAAAGCCTTGATCAGATAACAATATAACTCTTCATCAAGACTTTCCCATTGAAGTGCCTGACTGCAAAGCTGCTCCAGATTCTCATATTTTTCCGCGCGGACATAACATTCGCACAGATACCGGACGCAGTTTAAATACAAAGAGTGATAATAAGTATTCAGCATCATCACCCAGTGCATATCTGCAACTTTTGTCATGAAATCACCCTGATAAAGTGCAAGCGCCGCTTTTAGTTTCTGGATTGTCTCACCCTCTGAAATAGGTTTCTGCTTTGCCAATTCAAACATTTGTTCGAATCGTTCTGCATCCACTGCCACTTCCAGTCTGGGATTCCAGCGATAGGAACCATGATCGGTCAGGATAAAGTCCTCTTCTCCAAAGTTTTTCTTCAGAAGAACTCTCAGACGATACATCAGATTCTTCAATGCCCCTGCCGGATTTCCCGTTTCTTCCTCCTGCCACAACGCATCCGCCATGTCATAAAACGTCAGTGTCTGATTTCTGTGAAGAATCAGATACGCCAGTAAATTTATCATTTTCGGAGATCGTATTTCTTCCTCATTCACAATATGTTCTTCATTCCTTATCTGAAATTTCCCCAGAGTACGAATCGTCAGCATGCAGTTCTCCTCCTCTTTTCCGGCTCTGACTGCCAGATTTTTCCTGTAAGTCTAACATGCATGTATTGCTATAAAGGTCGAATACTGTACCTAAAAATCCTGGTTACTTCGACTTTTTTCTATTTTTATATATAAGGAAAACAATCAGTCCCACAACAAAAACTGCCGTGATACCGCCAATCACCGGCACTGCCACAGGTACGGATGCTGCATCGATCTCCTGCGCTGCAAGGTCTGCATCGTTCCCGTTCACATCACCGGAAGCGGTACTCGCATCCTCTGCTGTGTTCGCCAACGGTGTCTCGCTCTCTTCGATATCGACAGCTCCATCATTCCCATCTCCATCCACCAACGGTGTCTGCTCCTCCGGAATTTCAACATTGCTATCGTCTACGGTCTGGTCTTCATTATCATCTGCCGGAGCATTTACCGCATTGTCCGCTGCATTATTTGCTGTATTGCCTACCGGCGCATTCACTGCATTTGACGCATTATTTACTACATTTGCAGTAAATCCTGTCGGCTGGGAGGTTCCGGGAACGATGACCGTCTCCTCAACCTCGTTCACAACTGTCTCTGTCCGTGTTGTGCCCGGAACCACATTTGTCACTGTGCTGGTGATCGTCTCCACAGCCCCGGTGTAGCGGTATTCAAACGTTGCCGTGTTCTCTTTCCCTTTTTCCAGTTTTATAATTTTACTGCTCTCCGTCGGTGTATAATCCGAAACGGTCACCGGAGTGACCATAATGGTTTCTTCGGCATTTCCATAGATGATCTGTGGAGTTGCAATCTGTTCCTTCGTCTGACTGTCTATGAAACTCACCGTATAGGAAACCGGATCGATCAGACGTTTATAATCCAAAACATACTCTGTATTCCGCTCCACCACAGTTCCCACAACACCGTTAAAAGCTTTCAACCCATATGCTGCCTCTTTTTCATAGTGCAGGCAGTTAGAAAACCATGATGTCAGCCTTGCATCACTTTCCCAGCCAGGCACTGTGAAAGCAAGTGTATCTCCCTTTGCAACTTTTACCTTAATATAATTTTTTGTCACTTCCATCCCTTCGGAAACAGTGATCTTATCTATATCAAAACAAGCAATATTTCCTGCACGGAATGTCACTGTATACATTCTTTTTTCCACCACTTCTTTCTCTTCCGAAGCTTTCACCGTTGTCATTGGAAGCACCAGCGCCATGAAGATAAAAACCGTAAGAAAGCCCGTAATTATTTTTTTTACTTTTTTCATGACTTGCGCTCCACCTTTCTTTTTTTCACTGCTATACTAACAATCACTATACCTGCCACCAGAACTCCTGCAGATACTGTCACTGTCAGAGTATCTCCTGTCCTGACACCGTTTGCCAGTGGAACCAGCTGTTCTGTAACTGTCTTTGGGATCACTTTCTTTACAATCTTTGTCACCACATTGTCTTCTCCGTGCTCCGTCACATAATTTGTGACCACCACCGGCTTTCTGTCGTCTGCATAGTACGCCCGGAATTCAAATTCCATCGCACCGGCTGTGTGCGAATAATCAATTCCATCTGCGCTGTCCATACCCTCTCCATCTAAGGTCAATGTCACATAGACATCCGCCGACTCCCCCGGATCCAGTGCTGTCATATAACGATACTCATTCAATTCCGTAATTTCTGCTAAACCTTCGGCACTTGCCACATTTTCCGCATATCCACCGGCATCTGCATCCAGCAAAGATATCCTTCCGGTATCATTGCCGATCTCCACCTGAAACTCATATGCTCCGCCAGACGCTTTTCCTGCTTCTTCCAAAGCATCCGTTGTCTTCTGCGAAATAAAAAAAGATGCCTTATGACTGTTTTGATTCTCAATTTTAATGACAACGGTCCTGCTGTCTCCGGGTGCCATGCCATCAAAAGCACCGGCAAGCTCTGCCTTATCTTTTGTATACACAAGCTGGTTTTCCTCTGTCAGCTGCACAGTATGAATTTCCGCCGCACTGACTACCGATGAAGATCCACAAGTCCAAATAAGCAACAGAACGGCTGCTATGTTTTTTATTTTCATATGCTCCAATCTCCTTCAACCGTTATCTTGTTTCTGAAACAGACAAAATCGTTCCATTTTCATCAAACTCCGGGAACACACCAAGCTCTGCTGCGATCGCATCTTTTGCGTTATTCGCCTGAACTGCCGTAACTTCGTATTCTAACGTATAGACTGCATCTGCAAATCCATTTCCCATAGATTCCTTAAAATAAATTCCGTCCATAAAGTTTGTTGTCGTCTGTTCTGGAGCCAGCGGCTTTGTGTAGTACATCACCATCTGCTCATCATCCTCATACCCGATGATCCAGTCCTGATTATGTACATAGATATCATCCGCCTCCCCTGCACTCACAAGTCCGCCGCTTTTTGTATCCCATGCATGATAAATGACTACTTTTACATACACATCATAACCATCCGGGATATCGTTTTGTACTGCCTTCGGCATGATGATCGTTTCCCCCGGCACGATCGTAACCGGTTCTTTTTCCCCGCCGTCTGCCAGTGCCACAGGTTGATCCCCGATCACCGTGACTCCCACACTCTTAATGGAAATATTTGCCACTGCCTTTTCACTTTTTGTATTCAGAGCTGCAAGCGTTCCGCCAACCATCGTTGCCAGGATCAATACTGCAGCGATTCCCATAAGCATGTATTTTTTCTTCACTCTCCATCTCCTCCGCTCATCCATTGAATTTTTTATAAATCCTTGTGTTATTATAGGTATCCCCGGTCACACAATGGTCACACGAATATTTTATGCAGCAGACCGCACGAAAAATGCACTTTGTTTCTTCAAGTACGCAAAAATACCTCCCGGCAGGTTCGGGGTTGTTACCCGTATCTGCTCAGGAGGTATCCTGTCATTTCAAAAATATTGATTTTTCTTCACATTTTAAGCAATCATTTTATATCCACTATCTCACATAGATATTGGAAAGATTGTCTAAAATCTCTCCTGCAACATCCGGTTTATTCATCGTGTAAATATGCACATGATTGACACCGTTGGCGATCAGATCAATGATCTGCTCTGTTGCATATGCAATTCCCGCCTGACGCATTGCTGCCGGGTTGTCTCCAAACCTGTCTACGATCGCAAGAAATCTCGGTGGAACCATATTGCCGGACAAAGATGTGATGCGTTTGATCTGGCTTGCGTTGGTGACAGGCATAATACCTGCTACAATTGGAACATCTATTCCTTTTTTTAATGCCTTGTACATAAAATTGTATAAAATGTTATTGTCAAAAAACATCTGTGTGGTGAGGAACTCGCATCCTGCATCCACTTTCTCTTTCAAATGGTCGAGATCTTCAAAAATCGTTGCTGCTTCCGGGTGTCCTTCCGGGTAGCATGCACCACCGATACAGAAATCACCCTGTGCTTTGATATCTGCGATCAGTTCACTTGCGTGCTTGTACTGATCCGGCAGCGGAAAATCTGCATTTGCAGGAATATCGCCACGGAGTGCAAGGATATTCTCGATATTTGCTGCCTTTAACTCCTCAATGACAGATGCCACCTTTTCTCTGGTGGAAGAGGCACAGGTCAGATGTGCCAACGCCGGAATGTTATTGTTACGTACTTCCTCTGCAAGCTTTACCGTATAATCAGATGTTCCACCTGTTGCGCCGTAAGTGACACTCATATATGCCGGCTTTAATGCCGCCATATCTTTTACGATATTTTTATAATTTTCCAGCTGCGCACCCTGTTTTGGTGGAAAAAGCTCGCAGGAAATCGTCACTTCATCTTTGTTTAATAATTCTGTTAATCTCATCTTTTTGTTCCTCAATCTTCTTTCTTATATATTAAAAACTTCTCAGTTTATCCGTTCCATCATCCACCGTATTCTCGATTTTTCGTATCTCCACAAAATAGGAATAGTTATCGTTTACTTTTACTTCACAGCGGTCACCTATTTTGTGTCCCAACAATGCTTTTCCGAGCGGCGATTCGTTACTGATCAGATTTTTCAGGGAATTGCCGCGGATGGTTGTGACAATTTTATAGGTTTCTTCCTCGTCATCATCCTCAAAATAGACCGTAACGGTATTGTTCATTCCGACTTCATCATCCGCAGAATCCGTAGAAATAATCTTTGCTGTCCTGATCATTTTCTCCAGATAACGGATACGGCTCTCATTCTGATTTTTGTCTTTTTTTGCTGCATGGTATTCAAAATTTTCACTGAGGTCGCCATGTGCACGTGCCTCTTTGACTGCTTCCAGCGCATTTTTTCTCACAACCAGCTTCCGATACTCAATCTCTTCTTCCATTTTTTTTATGTCCTGTTCGGTCAACTCGTCATACATGAATCCCAACCTCCATTTTCCATCTCTATCGGTACTGATCCTGTACCATTCTCATTATGATCTGCAGATCTGTCTCTTATAAAAACACCTGTTCTAATGCGATTTTCTCCGGCAGACAGCGTTCGATCACACTCCCTTTCCGGCAGACAGACAGCCAGACATCCCGTTTGACATTCCATGTTTTCAGATAATATTCTCCCACCTGTTCTTCCATCGTGGAAAAAGAATCCAAAGACATTGCGATCCCTGTTCCAACCGCCTTGATATAGGCTTCCTTCCTCGTCCATATTCCGGTAAAAGCCTCATCTGTCCAACATTTTTCCAGATATTTCCTCTCATCTTCTGCAAAAAAACGCTGTGCGATCTTCTGTTTTCCGGTGCGCATCAGCTCCACATCCACACCTATATCCTCTGTGCCAAAAGCTGCTGCCACATACATGCCCGAATGGCTGAGGTTAAACATAAGCGGAAGCCGTTCTCCCTGTCCTGTCCCAAGATATGGCTTCCCATTTTCACCATAAACGAATCTTACCTGCTGCAAAGACCGTGTTTGTCCGGTCTGCTCCAACTCTGCTGCAGCAGACGATCCCATAGGTATTGTCTGCGTGTAACCATACTGCCGCAGACCGTATTCCAATAACAAACCTGCCCCAAAGGCACGAAGCCTGTCATCTTCATTTTTACATTGTTTTATTTTCTGTTGTCTGGCGCAGCACAAAAACTCCCACAACTGTGGTTGATCTGATCTGTCACGCAAGGCACTGATATCTGAATAAAACACACGCAGTTTTTTTTGCTTATCCACTACTTCTGATGCTCCTGCAGAACTTCTTTTTTTCGCCTTGTGGAATCCCAGACATTCTGCACACGTCTGGTCACGATCTCCGGAATAAATGGTTTTACAATGTAATCGCTCGCTCCTAATTCCATCGTCAACACCTGTTGTTCTGTTGTATCATCCGCCGTGATGATCACCACCGGAATATTTAAGATCCTTGGATCATTCTTCCTTTCCTGCATAAAAGTCTGTCCATTCATGCCAGGCATCATCAGATCTAACAGGATCATATCCACTTTATAATTCTGTTCCTCTAAAATACGAAGTGCCTCTTCCCCATCTCCTGCCTGCAGGATACGGTAATCTGTTTCAAAAATACTCTCCAGCGATGCCCGGTTGATCTCCATATCATCCACGACAAGCATGATTTTCTCGTTTACCTCTTCTTCCATCAGTGCAAGACGGTACTTTGCAAGTTCATTGTCCATCTCCCGCTGGACCGTGATATCGTCAATGCAGCCAAAAATAATATGGCGTTCCCCTACCCTGTTAATATACTTCAGGCGGAGCTTGATCCAGATTTCCCTGCCAGACTCGAGAAAACGTTTCACTTCACATTCCGCAGTACTTTGATTCTCCACAACCTGTGCAAAAGTATCCATAAACCTTTCTCTGTCAACATGATCAATGGATCCCTCAATCTCTTTGTGCACACGGTCTGTGTCATGATAACCAAACATGTCAAAATAAGCGTCATTTACACGCACCACTTCAATATTTCCGTCGCTGTACTCATAAATTGCGGCTGCCTGCATCATGTTGGAGAAAATCATTTCCATCTGCATATTCGCTGTCCAGATGGCATTCGTATCGTTGGATGTTCTCCTTGTCTCATCATCTTCAAAGTATGGCTGTTCATACAACAGCTTTTCATATTCTTTTACCGGCATTGGTCTTGCAAAATAAAATCCCTGCACATATTCGCATCCGATGCTGTGCAGAAACGATACCTGCTCTTTGCGCTCCGCACCCTCAGCTACGACCGACATGTTCAGCCACTTTGCCATGCGGACTACCGATGCCAGAATGTTTTCACTCCTGCCATCATCTCCGGAGCCATCCAAAAACTTCATATCAATTTTCAGGACGTCAACCGCAATATCTTTTAGTACATTCAGCGAGGAATAAGCACTTCCAAAATCGTCCATCAAAATAGAAAAACCTTTTTTCTGAAGCTGTTCCATCATCTCTTTGATTGCTTTTGGGTTTCCTGTATATGCACTCTCTGTCAGTTCTAACTGCAGCCATTCCGGTGGAATATTGTATTTTTCTGTCAGTCCACAGATCACATCCACAATTTTGGGATTATAAAGACTTACACGCGAAATATTGACGGAAACCGGAAATATTTTTCTTCCCTCATCTCTCCATCCCGCAAGCAGCTGGCATGTCTTTTCCCAGACATACTGATCCAGCTTCAGGATAAAACCGTTCCTCTCAAATACCGGTATAAATTCTCCCGGCGATATCATCCTGCCATCTGCTGTGATCCATCGCACCAAAACCTCTGCTCCTGCAATGGAATTTCGCTGAAGTTCATATTTGGGCTGCAAATACAGCACAAACTCTTCGTTCTTCAGCGCATTCTTCATATTGTTGATGATGTGCTGCTCCTTGATGATCTCCTCGCTCATCTCTTTTGTGTAAAAGAAATAGTTCTGGATATAATTTCCCTTACAGTTTTTGGATGCAAGATTGGCTTTGTCATACATTTCGTTGATGGAAAGATCACGGTTTTTCACAAGATATACCCCAAAGAAAGGCGTGATGTCAAAATCCAGAGGATATTTTTCCATCTGATTCGTGAATTTCTTCACAAAGTCTGTGATCTCTTTCTCATTATCATAAGAAAAGCATACCGCAAAAATATCTGCCTCAATTCTTCCATAAGTAATATAACGATATTCTTTTTCCACATTCTGCAGATAATCTGCCATATACTTTAATAAATGATCACCCTCATCCATTCCAAAAAAGGAATTGATCAGCTGGAATTTTTCAATATCGATCCTGATGAATGCAAAATCTTCCGTACCGAAAATATTCAGCATATTTCTCGTATTATAAAAGAACTTTGATTTGTTCAAAATGCCGGTAAGCACATCATACTCCGCACGGTACTTTAATTCATCATCCACTCTCATCTGACTGCGATCGATCACATTCTTTACACGAAAACGCACGATCGTCGGATCATAAGGTTTCCGCATAAAATCCCATGCTCCGTATTCCAGACACTTGCACTCGATCTCATCATTGATGTCTCTCAACATCGCGATCACAGGTATATTCTGATACCTTGCATCCCTGTGAAAAATTTCTAAGAGTTCCAGTCCGCTCATGTCCGGCATGATCAGGTCAAGAATGATCACAGTTACCGCCTGATACTTCTCCTCTAAAACTGCTAATGCATTCTGTCCATTTTCTGCTTCAAGCACGATATAATTGTCATTTAAAATTTCCCGCAATGCAGTCCTGTTATGTCTTGCATCATCCACAACTAATATTGTATGTTTTCTTGTCATAAACCTTTGTGCCAATCCTTCTCCATTTGTAGTGGTTTCAGCCACCTGTCAAAATCTTTTTTCTTCCGTACATACCATATACTATATGATAACAGACTTATTTTTCCTTTTCAATACAAGAATTTTTATCTGTCGTTTACTTAAAAATCCATGTAAGAGAGATACATCTCCTCAAAATCATTTTCTTCTGCCAGATTGATGACATCTGCCATGGTCTGGATTTTTTCAAGTTCTTCTTTTGAAATTTTGCCAAGTAAAACCTCTTTTGTCCCTGCAAGAACTGTATTTCCGGCCGGAATCGTTTTCATCTCCAGTTCTTTCGGGATCAGGCCAATCCCTGCCGCCTTTTTGATATCTATCTTTGTTCCAAATCCACCTGCAAGATAACAGTTGTCCACTTCGTCAAACGCAATACCCGCCTTTTTTACTAAAATATCCACTCCTGCACGGATCGCCGCTTTTGCCATCTGAAGTTCCCGGATGTCATTCTGTGTGAATTTTACTTTTTCTGCCAGTTCATATCCGGTGTCAAAATAAAGATCCGAATATGTTCCATGTTCATCGATCATCTGATGCTCCCGGAGTTCATACACCAGATCGATCATACCTGTTCCGCAGATTCCGATCGCCTGCTGTTTCTTATTTTCTCCATCTGTTTCACCGATCACCTGAAATCCGGCTTTCCCTGTCTCTTCCATGAAAACATGTGAGATCACTCCCGGAATGCTCGCCATGCCACAGGAAATATTTCCACCTTCAAACGCTGGTCCCGCAGACGTGGACGTCACATACATATGACGGCAATTTCCAAGCACCATCTCCCCATTCGTTCCAATATCCAGCAGCAAATGATATCCTTCGGATCTGTGCATATTCATTTTTGCAATGCCAGCCATGATATCAGCCCCTACAAACGCTGAGATTCCAGGCAAAATCACAACTTTTGTATCCAATTCTTTCATTCCAAGAAAATCCGCAGCACTGCCTTCCATCCATGAAAGGTCAACTGGCAGAAAAGGCGCCACACCCAGCGTCTCACATGAAAATCCGCGAAGCAGATGACACATCGTTGTGTTTCCTGCGATCACGATCCTTTGTATCTGTGCCACATGGATTCCCTCTTTTTCTGCAAGTTCACCGACCAGCTTCTGTAAATCCTGCCGGATGCAGCGCTGCATCTCCCATTTTTTCCCATTGTTAGAGGCATCTATCCTTGAAATCACATCTGCACCGTAGGTTCTCTGATGATTGACCGATACTGCGGTCTGACAGTCCGCTTCGGTTTTCAGGTTCACTAACAAGGCCGCCAGAGTCGTTGTTCCGATGTCGATGCAGATTCCATAAAGTGCATTTTCTGTTTTCTCTGCCGTTCCTTCTGCTGTATTTTTCAGAATTTCTTCTGTTCTCTGATTCTCCCACTGCGAAAGGACTTCTATCGTTTCTTCCAGTTCCGGAATTTCAACTTTGTATTCTTCCGTTGGATATGACTGGCATGCCAGACGATAGCCTTGCTCCAACTGCTTTTCCGATAAAAACTCTCTATCCTGCTTCGTCGGTTCTGTTGCTCCGCTTTTGTACCGCACAATACATTTTCCGCAGATTCCATTGCCATTGCATGGAGCACTGATGTATTCATTTTTTTCCTGTAACATTTCCAGAAGATTTTTCTGTTGTTTTGATCTGTCTATAATCATTTTTCCTTTACCCTGAAAAATCAACAAATCAGCACAGCTTCCTCGATGGAAACAGTGCTGATTTTTGTATTTTATAGTTTTTCAACTACGACTTTGCAACGTTTTTTACAGAATGCAATTCCGTATGCAAGAAGATCGTTTCGTCCATCCTCACGGAGTTCTGCGTCATATCTGTGATTCTTAATCTGCTCCATAGCTCGTTCACACGCCTTGTCAAGTTCATTCATGGAATGTGCGTATTTCAGTTCTATCACGATTCCAACATCTGGATTCTTAGGCTTAAGCAAAATATCTGCATATCCATCACCAGATTCTCTATTCGATTTAACCGCCCAGCCCGAATAATTTTTTAAAATACCGATCAGAATACCATGATAAAAAATCTCTTTTTCTTCGTTTCTTGCTTTCGTATCTAAAACGCTGATTGTTTCGCCAAGAAACATTGTAAGTTCCCGCTGGATGTCATCTGTCTTTCCTTCAAGAAAACCCCTGTTGATTTTTTCCGTAGATGCGTGGTCATTCGCAACTACCTGGTCAAACCAGTCACGGATTTGTAAAAGAAAGACTTCCCTGACTTCCTTGTTTGGAATGATCAATCTATACATCCCATTTTCTACATCACCATTTTTTGTGAGATATCCGGTTGTAAAAAGAACACTCCACAAATTATCAATGCTGTTATCAATCTCGTCGTAGGTCAGATCCAAACGGATTCTCTTTTCGACTGCCTCTCCCACAATCAATTGTTCGATTTCATCCTTTGTAGTTTTATCTGCCATGTCGATAAATCGTTTTACAAGATCATTTCCACTACTGTTAATCCAATATGCCTTTGGCTGCGATTTAGCCTCACTTACCAAATCGTCAACATAATTGATTACATCCCATGGGCAATAAATATCTGCATTACCAAAACGATAGCCATCATACCATTCCTTCACTTCTGTGAAATGCTTCTGCAGATTGTAGTCTTCCAGCAATTTTTTTACTTCTTCATTCGTAAAGCCGAATTCTTCATCATATCGAACATCGTCTGCCGAATAAACCTTAAAATTATTCAAGCCAGTAAAGATGCTCTCTTTGGAAACCCGAAGGCATCCTGTTAATACAGCAAACTGTAGAAAATCATTTGTTTTAAGTGCTTCACCGAACAATCCACGAATAAGTGCCACCATTTCTCTATAATAGCCATGCTGAAAGGACTTATCAAGTGGAACATCATACTCGTCGATCAAAACAATCGTTTTCTGACCATAGTGTTGATATAAAAGTTCTGAAATTTTCTTAAGTGAGAATTTCAGCTTCGTTGCAAGAGTAGTTTCCTGTTCCCCTTGAAGTGAAATCAAATCACGATATATATTCTTTTCGTCATTGTCCAGTCTGCTACTGTTCAGCAAGAACTTAAATCGTCTCACCTCGCCAGCAATCAACTCACACAGGGCAGACCGTGCTTCTTCAAATGTTAGTCCATCTACACCTTTGAGAGACAGAAATATAACGGGATACTTTCCCATATATTCCTTACAAAGTTCTTCATTCTGCGAAATATAAAGGCCATCAAATAATGCTGTGTCTGTTCCAATCTCGAAAAAGCTCTTAAGCATACTCATATTTAAGGTTTTTCCAAATCGGCGTGGTCTGGTGAATAAATTCACTTTACTCCAATTTTCAAGAAGCTGCTCTACCAATTTTGTTTTATCCACATAATAAAAGTCTAACTTCCGAATTTCCTGAAAGTTCTCAAAACCGACTGGAAGCTTTTTTAATTTCTGCATATTTTACACGCTCCTCCGAGGCTTTAGTCTTAGGATTGGGTTACATACAGCAAGGTAGACCTGTCCTAGTGTGGTTTAATTTTACCATTTAGTTTGACAAGTATCAAGCCGATAAGTCGTTGCTAAACAAAAATAACACCGATTTCATATGTTAGTTTCTTTATGAACAAAAGCAAACGAGACATTTAAATGAATATTCAAAGAATCCGAGATTTGAGAGAAGATTCCGATTATACACAGGAATATATTGCAAAGCTGCTGAATGAAAACCAGCGCACTTATTCCAGATATGAAAATGGAGAACATGCAATTCCACTTACAATACTTTCTTTTCTTGCAGGCAATCGAGTAGGAGGCGGTGCCTAACCGCCGTCCTCTCACACCACCGTGCGTACCGTTCGGTACACGGCGGT
>ERZ860148.206-NODE-206-length-51396-cov-8.880037_pt1 | contig 51396 bp, 43 predicted proteins | sample MGYA00509981_ERZ860148 | MGnify/ENA primary metagenome ERZ860148 (study PRJEB30046, sample SAMN00715199) | human gut metagenome | study: EMG produced TPA metagenomics assembly of the A metagenome-wide association study of gut microbiota in type 2...
TACTGCAAAATATCATCAGTTAGAACCTCCACAGCTTGCTGTGAAGAGTAGTCAGGTTCAATAATATCTTTCATATTGCCAATCATAAGACCACTGAAAAAACAACATATAAGGCTGTATCCCGTTGTTAAGGCAAACTGAATATTTGCATTTTTGGCTAATATTGCAATTAACATTCCAGAAGAAGCACCTATAATATCACCAACTAGTCCCGTTAATAAAATAAATGGAATTCTTGAACCAATGTTAATTTTAAGCACAAATTGAATATAAAGCACAAGCAATATAAATGCTAAAAAGCATACATTTATAACTACTAAAAAATTAGTAAGTAATAGTTTAAATTTATGTATGGGAGAAATATTACATCGTATTCCTACCTCAGACTTATTAGCTTGTATTTCATTTACACAAGAAGCTCCAGAGTGTGAAGCATATAAACACACCATTGCTATTAAAGCATAAAAATATTGAATATAAGGGTCAAAATCTCCTTTTGCAAGAGATATTTGCTTTCCATAAGTAACATTTTTAGAAAGTGTATCAATTGTGGCTTGTAACTTTTCTGGATGATTAATGAATACATCTTTAATGATTTCAGCTTGTGTAATATATTCATTTAAAAAACTTTGTGTAATACTTTGGTTTATACCATTTTCAAGACACTTTGCAAAAGGTGTAGTAGCTTCATAAATAATAACTTTAACATCTCCATTTTTTAATAAGTCTAAGGCGTTGTCTTCATTGTCACAATAAGAAATATTAAAAAGTTTAGTTGAATTATTTTCGTTATCATCATCAAGACTTTTAATGATTTCTATAAATTGTTCGTTGGTATTATTAGTAACTAATGCTACATTAATAGTGTTAAATTTGTTTTCATTTCCATTCATAAGACCACCAAAACCTATATAAAAAAGTGTGGCAAGAATTATAGGAAATGTAAGAGTCCATAAAATGTAATTTTTATTTTTTATTGTCCATAAGAATTTATATTTATATAAATGTGCAAACATATTTCCTCCTGATAAATTATTGTCAATCTCTTAGTTCTTTTCCTGTAAGCTCAAGGAACACATCATTAAGTGTTGGAAATTCAGAGTGAATTATTCCAAATGCAATATTATTTTCTTGAAAGTAATTAAGTAAATGTATAAGATTGTGAGTGCCACCACTACATTTAACAATAAGCTGTTTGTCATCATAAGTTACAGAATAAATGTGGTTCATTTGCTTTATATTATTTATGTGTTCTTTATTAAGGTTAAGTACATCAATGTAAATGGTTTCGTTGTTTTTAATAAGTTTCTTTAATTCGTCAGCAGTTCCATTTGCAAGATTTTTGCCTTTATCCATAATCACTATTCTAGTGCATATCTGTTCAATTTCTTCCATATAGTGAGAAGTGTATATAATTGTTGAGCCTTTTTTGTTAAGTTCAATAATACCTTCAAGAATGTTGTTACGGCTTTGTGGGTCAACAGCAACAGTAGGTTCATCAAAGATAATAAGCTTAGGCTTATGAGCTATTCCACAGGCAATATTTAATCGTCTTAAGAGTCCGCCGGACAATTTTTTAGGATAAAATTTTTTAAAGTCATTAAGACCGACAAATTCAATAGCTTCATTTACATATTGTTTTCTAAGCTTCTTGTCATTAATATAAAGCCCACAGAAATAATCAATATTTTCATAGACAGTAAGTGTATCAAGTACAGCTACATTTTGATTAACTATTCCAATCTGACGTTTAATATCGTAACTGTCAGGTGTCATTTTTTTACCAAATATTTCAATAGTTCCTTTATCATATTTTAATAGTGACAATATGCAGTTAATAGTAGTTGTCTTACCAGAACCGTTAGGTCCTAGAAGTCCTAAGATTTCCCCTTCATTAACAGTGAGTTTGAAGTGGTCAACTGCTAAAAAATCTTTATAACGTTTTACAAGATTATCAACTTTTACAACGGGTATCATAAGCAATCCTCTTTTCTTTGTTAATTCTTTTATTGTATAATATAATAAAAAAATAATCTTGAAATTAGAATTGACAGCAGTAAGAATATAATGTGACATTTGTAATATTTAATACTATTAAGAATTAATATGGAGCAAAGATGAAGATAATTAATAGAGTGTTTATAATAATTTGTTGTGGTGTTTGTATATGTCTGCAGGGTATAGATATTAAGTCAGTATTTGCAATACTTATGTTAATATGTGTAGCAAGTTGTGGGATATATTTTAATAAGTCTTACAATATGTGCATAGTATTTTGTGGATATGTGGTATTAACTGCATATATAAAACAAGCTATTTATGGCTTGCCATTAATAATATATGAAGAATTAAATGTTTGTAAGCTGATAAAAATATTGAATAAATCGGACATGAAAAATAATGGCATTACATTAAAAGAAGAATTAAAATCTCCCAATAATATTAAAGTTTTTGTAAAATGTATTTTGTCATTGGTTGCGTTATTAGTGCTTATTATAAGAAGTTGCTATTTTATTTTTTATTATAAAAATGCAAGTTATAATAATATTTTACAGGAAAAATATATTATAATAATAGAGCTTATGATAAGTGTAGTTGCTGTTATGTTTAATTATTATGCTTGTAAAGTAAATGAACTTAATACCGATATTAAAGAAATAAGAGATGATAGTAAAGAACTTAATATGACATTGATTATGAATACGATATTACAAATGACATTCCAAGAAGTGTTAAGTATTGTATTATTTCAGTGGTAAAAGAAGCAACAGTAAATATAGTTAAACACAGTAATGCAAACAGTGTTAATATAATATTAAGAGAACATCCGTCATTTTATCAAATGCTTATTAAAGACAATGGAAAATGTGTTAATAGTGGCGATGGGACTGGAATAGGGCTTGAAAATATTCGTGCAAGAGTAGAAAGTCTTAATGGAATTATCAACATAGATAATAAAAATAGTTTTAAGATATTTGTAAGTATACCTAAGGGAGAATTAAGTTGAATATATTATACAAGCTTTAAGTATAGGTGTTAAGGGGTATATTTTAAAGCAAGATTATGAAAGTATAGTTCCATCATTATAAGCCGTTATGTTAGGTCAGACAGTATTTGGTGGAAAGATAGTTAATAAGATACCAGAACTTATAAAAGAGGGTGGTCAGTTTGACTATGTGGCACATAATATTACACAAAAAGAATATATGATAGTACAGCTTGTAGCGCAAGGATTGAGTAATAAAGAGATTGCAAAGAAAGCATTTTTATCAGAAGGAACAGTTAGGAATTATCTTAGTATAATTCTTGAAAAATTGGATTTAAGAGATAGAACACAACTTGCAGTATTTTATTATAAAAATGGCGGAAAATAAATATTTAGAGGTGACGTGTTTATGGGGAATTTAAGTGATTATATACATTGGCGTGGAGATTTACAATTTAACAAAGATAAATTTAACGATGTTGATAACCTTGTGCTTTCGCAACTTGCCTATGTGGATTTTACAAATATAATTCCATCTGACAGTTCGCAAAGAAGAATAACTCTTGCAAGAGCATCGGCAGAATTTTTTGAAACACATTCAGAAGATGAGTTAAGAAAGGTTAATACTTTTATTAAAGATGTTCCATTTTTTATGAAAGAAGCAGCAACAACAGCTAGATTTAAAGATATAGAACTGTCTAATTATATTGATATAGTTGATGATAAGGCACAAATGCAGTTTGCGGCGTTTCATGTTCATTTGCCAGATGGAACAATATATATTGCGTTTCGTGGAACAGACGATACAATAGTAGGTTGGCGAGAAGATTTTAATATGAGTTTTATGAGTCCCGTTCCATCGCAGATTGCTTCTGTAAAATATGTAAAAGAAACTCTTAAAAATAATGATTGTCTTGTAAGATTAGGTGGTCATTCTAAAGGTGGAAATCTTGCAATATACTCTGCTGTCAAATCAGAAGATGATATCAAAGAAAGAATAATAGACGTATACAACAACGATGGACCGGGCTTTGATAAAAATATGATAGAAAGTAATGAGTATCGACAAATGCTTCCAAAGATTAAGACAATAGTTCCGTATCACTCATTTGTTGGAATGTTACTTGAACATGAAGAAGATTACAAAGTTGTAAAGAGTAATCAAAAGGGAATTATGCAGCATGACGCAATGTCGTGGCAGATTATGGGAAATGCTTTTCAGACGCACTGTAAAGTTAGTAAAAGCAGTTCTATAATTCAAGAAGCTATGAGTAAATGGATTAATGGAATGAATATGCAGGATAGAGCAAAGTTTGTTGATACATTATTTTCAATACTTACAGCTAGTGGGGCTGTTAATCTTTCAGATGTAAATTCTGATTTATTTAAAAGTGCAGGTGCGGCAATAAAAATGTTTAATTCACTAGATGCGCAGACAAGAGGAATGTTAAGTAATATGCTTATGTCACTTAGAGGAGAGATATCAAGAGCAAGAAAAAAGAAATAAATATTGGATGTTAGAACCGTTAAAATCATTGTTTATAATAAGGTTTAATTGGTGTTTAGAGAAATTTTGTCAGATTTTTAATAAAAAATAGTGCAATAGTTAGAAAAATAATGTATAATAATACTACGATAGTAATACGTGAAAATTTCACATGGCTTTAATTACAATAATGGAGAATAGCTTATGGATATAGGAGTTAAAAATCAAATCAAAAAATGTATAACTATGGCTGAAAATGGAGATCCAGATATTCTTAAAAATAGCCTTTCAAAATTGGGATTTAACAGACTTCAGATTGTTGAAGCAGAAAAGGGTATTAAAAGTAAGGTTAATGTTTCCGCATATTGTGATAATATATATGATGCGGCACAGATGAAGTCCATAAGACTTGCTTTAGAAGATGGTATGGATATATCAGCATTTTGCAATCCTGAATATGATTATATGCAGATGGAAGAAATTAAAGCTGCAATTAAGGAGAATATAGAACTTGAACATATATGTAATCCGTCATACGATTATACTGTAATGAGAGAGATACGTTTAAGTGAAAAGATGAATTATGATATTACAAGATTTGTCAAGCAAGGTTGCTCAGGTGATATGTTAAGACAGATAAGAAAAGCAAGACAAAAAGAGATAGATATAGCTTTCTTTGTAAATGAAGGTTACGATGTATATCAAGTTAATGAGATAAGACTTGGAATAGAGCATTGTGTTGATATTAATAAGTATCTTCTACATGAATATAATGGTGACCAGATGAAGCAAATAAGGTTAGGTCTTGAAGAAAAGTTGGATATTTCATTTTATGATATGATAGGTTTTTCTTCGGGACAGATGGAGCAGATAAGATTAGGACTTGAAGAAGGGCTTGATGTATCAGTATATGCTGACCCATTTATTGATGCTTTAGAGATGGAAGATATAAGGCACAAGCTTGATGGCAAAGATAATGGTACAAGTCTTAATGAACTACAAAGTCAAGAAGTACTTTTAGGGCTAAGTAGTGGAGTAGATGTTAATATATATGCTGACCCTGCATATGATTTCAAGCAAATGGAACAGATAAGACTAGGACTTGAACATGGTGTTGATGTTATGCAATATCTTAATATTACAATGACAAGCAAGGAAATGCAGGAGAAGAGATTAGAGTTGGAAAAAGCATTGTAACAGTTTAGAATACACAGCCGCAAGGCAGAATTGAGGGACGTATGGATAGACCTGAATTTCGAGATAATAATGAACAGCTTAATAATAAGGAAATACAGATTTCAATTTCTGGTGATTGCATGTCTGCAACTTTGTGTCTTTATATGCCTGTTAATGGTGAAGATACGGATGGGTTATTTACTTATGACGAGGTTATAAGTGAATTATCTGCAAATGGTGTTAAGATGGGAATTGATGATGCCATGCTTCATAAGATGATTGACGAGCAGATTTATAATACAAATGTTATTATTGCTCAAGGTAAGCAGATGGAGAATGGTGAGGACGGAAGGTATGAGTTTTTCTTTGATTTAGATGTTAATGGAAAACCAACAGTTCGTTCAGATGGTTCTGTAGATTATATGAACCTTAAGTTATTTGAAAGTGTTAAAGAAGGACAGTTGTTGGCAAAGTATTATCACCCAACAAAAGGAGTTTTTGGCTTTGATGTGAAAGGAAAGCTTCTTACACCAAAACCTGGAAAGCCAAAGTCAGTTCTTAGAGGTAAAGGCTTTAAAGTTTCAGAAGACGGTGATGAATATTATGCAGCAATATCAGGCAAAGTTGAGTATCGCAATTATGATTTAAGAGTAATTGATTTGCTTGAGATTGATGGTGATGTTGACCTTAATACAGGTAATATTGACTTTGATGGAGATGTTAATATTAAAGGCAATGTTATAACTGGTTTGAGAATTAATGCTATAGGAAGTATCTATATTAGTGGCCATGTAGAAGGTGCTATAATCACAACGCAAAAAGACCTTATTTTACAAGGCGGAATTAATGCAAATGGCGTAGGTAAAGTATATGCAAAGGGCAATATTACAGGTAAGTTCTTTGAGAATGCCGAAGTATACGCAGAGGGTGATATTAATGCTGGATATATTCTTAATAGTAATATGACTGCAATAGGAAAGATTATTATAGATGGTGCAAAAGGTGTAATATATGGCGGTGAACTTACAGGAGTTATGGGAATAGAAACTCCATTATTAGGCAACAACTCTCATACAATTACAGCAGTAAGAGTAGGCCCATCTAAAAAGTTACAGACAGAATATGCTAATCTTTTAATTAAAATAAAAGAAATTGATAGTGAGATTAGTATGTATGAAAATGTACTTAGAAAGTTTGATTTAATAAAGAAATCAGCACCTGAAAAGCTTGATAAGCAGGCATATACAAAGGTATTCCAGTCTAAGATTATTAAGACAGCAGAAAAGGCTAAGTTTCAATCTGAGAGTAAAAGACTTTTTGACATTATAAGAGAGTCAGGAAGTTCTGGTGTCAGAATTGAAAAGGCAATTTATCCAGGAGCTAGAGTTTATATTGATGATGTAGTATTCCAGCCAAATGAAGAGATGAACCATCTTACTGTTAGAAAAGTCAACGAAAAGATTGTTGTGCGAGATTATGATGATTAGATTAGGAGAGAGTTGTCTGAATGATAGAAGAAGTTGTATCAGTTGATTTACCTGTGCATGAAAGGCTTGTGATTAAGAAAAATCGTTTAATGCCAGATAATGCAACAGGTAAAGAAACAAGAGTTTCTATAGTTACAGGAACACATGGTGACGAATTAGATGGTCAGTATGTGTGTTATGAAATAATAAGAAGAATTAAGGAACACCCAGAACGATTAAAGGGAATTGTAGACGTATATCCAGATATTAATCCTCTTGGACTTGATACAGGTTCAAGAGGAATACCTATGTTTGACCTTGATATGAATAGAACATTTCCGGGTGATAATAATGGCGCAATGAATGAATATATTGCTGCGGGGATTGTTAATGACATTATAGGAAGTGATTTTTGTCTTGATATTCATTCAAGTAATATATTTGTCAAGGAAGTCCCACAGGTACGATTAAATAAACCAAATGCTGATAAGCTTATTCCCTATGCTAAAATGCTTAATGCTGATTTTGTGTGGATATATTCATCAATTACAGTGCTTGATGCTACATTAGCATATAGTTTAAATCATATGGGTGTACCTACACTTGTAGTTGAGATGGGAGTAGGTCATAGAATTAATACTAATTATTGTCAGCAGTTAATAAAGGGTATATTTAACCTTTTAATTAATATGGGGATATGGGAAGATGAACCAGTTGATGTTAAAGACCCTATTATTTCTACAGAGGGTCATGTTGATTTTGTTACATCGTGTGGAACTGGAATATTTGTATCCCATATAGAAAAGATGGGACAGATTGATAAAGGAACACATATTGGAGATGTAATCGAGCCTATCGAGGGAAAAGTAATTCAAAGAATAGAAGCGTCAATGGACGGAATTATATTTACATTAAGAGAAAATCCAGTTGTATATAAAGGTACACTATTAGCGAGAGTTTACAGTGATAAAAAATATTAAAGGATTTGATTTATGAAAAAAGAGATTGTTTATACATTAAAAGGATTGTATAGAGAAGATTTTAATATAGAAGGGTATAGATTTGGAAGTGGTGAAAGGTCTGCTTGTATAGTTGGAGCATTGCGTGGTAATGAAATGCAGCAACTTTATATATGTTCACAGCTTATTAATACGTTAAAGAACTTAGAAGCACATGGTGCAATTACACATAATCACGAAATATTTGTTATTCCATGTGCAAATAGTTTTTCTTTGAATATAGGTAAAAGATTTTGGGCATTAGACAATGTTGATATTAACAGAACATTTCCAGGAGATATTCATGGAGATGCTACTAAGCAGATTTCAGCTAGTATTTTTGAAAGGGTAAAAGGATATAACTATGGTATTCAATTTGCTAGTTTTTATATGCAGGGAGATTTTATTCCACATGTAAGAATGATGGAAACTGGTTTTCAAAGTGCAAGTCTTGCTAATCTTTTTGGTCTTCCGTATGTTGTTATTAGAAGACCAAAGCCAATGGATACAGCAACACTCAATTATAACTGGCAGATGAACGGAACAAATGCTTTTTCAATATATACAAATAGTACAGATACAATAGACGAACATTCTGCTAGGCAGGCAGTATCGTCTGTACTTAGATTTTTAACGAGAATGGGTATAGTAAAATACAATAATCACAGTGGATATATTGCAAGTGTTGTAAATGAAAGTGATTTGCACTGTGTAAAGTCTTATGACGCAGGCTTTTATAAAAGATATAAAGCTCCGGGGGACTATGTATCTCATGGAGAATGTATTGCAGAAGTAGTAGACCCTTATGAGGGATATATAAAGAGTCAGATAATATCACAGACAGATGGAATAGTGTTCTTTGCTCATACAGCACCGATTGTTATGGAAAATGAAGTAGTATATAAAATAATAAAGCGTATGCACGAGTAAGAGTGGTGGAGTTTTTGTATTTTACATTTTTATGTATTGAAGAAAGATATCAGTAGTATATATACACACACACCAGTAAAAGTACAGCAAACAATATTTGTATGACATCATCGAACAGTGGTGTTCGCTGTTGTCATACAAATATTGTTCGCAGTTCTTTTAATGGTGCATTTAGTATATATACTACTGATATCTTTATTTAAAGTTTATTGGCTTGCAAAATATAAAAAATTGGTGTTGAGATGGGAGAGAAGATTGAGCATAAGATTATTGTATGATTAGTATTTATGGAATATGGAAGTGAGAATTTGGTGGATATTATTAAAATGTGACAATATTTTTAATAAATTCAATTTTATGTTGTTAATATGTATTTTTTATGCTAAAATAAAATTCTATTCATGGCATATTGATATGATGTGAAAATTATGATTTGAAAAGTGATAATTGACACGCAATTTATATTGTAAAGCGAAATTGTCTATTAGTTGTGATTTATCATATATGTGGGTGATGAATAGGAAAGGCAATTAAAGCCTTGATTAAAAATCTAATACAATTCAAACTAATTCAAATTAATTTGGTGTTATCAGGAGGATGAAAATGAGCGGCGTTAAAAGAGTTTTTGTTGAAAAGAAAAAACCATATGCTGTAAAAGCAAAGGAACTTTACGATGAGATTACAGGATATCTTGGAATTAAGACTATCACAGATGTAAGAGAACTTATTCGTTACGATATCGAAAATCTTTCAGACCAGACTTATGAAAAGTCACTTACTACAGTATTTTCAGAACCACCAGTAGACAATGTTTATGAAATGCAGTTTGAACATAAGGAAGATGATTTTATCTTTTCAGTAGAATTTCTTCCGGGACAGTTCGACCAAAGAGCAGACTCAGCAGAACAGTGTGTTAAGTTTTTTAATGAAAATGAAGTGCCTGTAATAAAGACTGCTGTTACTTATGTTATTTCAGGAAAGTTGACAGATAACGAAAAGACAAAGATAAAGGAACTTTGTATCAATCCAGTAGATTCAAGAGAAGCTTCAAGTGAACTTCCAAAGACACTTGTAACAGAGTTTAAAGTTCCTGATGATGTAATTATATTTGAAGGTTTTAAAGATATGCAGGAAGACAAGTTACTTGAATTATATAATTCACTTGGTCTTGCAATGACATTTAAAGATTTTAAGTTTATTCAAGAATATTTCCACAACGAAGAAAAAAGAAATCCATCTATGACAGAAATCAGAGTACTTGATACATACTGGTCAGACCACTGTCGTCACACAACATTTGCCACAGAACTTAAAGAGGTTAATTTTAAAGACGGTTTCTATAAAGAGCCAATGCAAGCCTCATATAACAAATATTTAGCTGATAGAAAAGAATTATATAAAGACCGCAAGGATAAGTTTGTGTGTCTTATGGACTTAGCACTTCTTGCTATGAAGAAGTTAAAAGCAGAAGGAAAACTCAACGACCAAGAGGAGTCTGACGAGATTAATGCTTGTAGTATAGTAGTTCCTGTTGAAATAGATGGAAAGACAGAAGAATGGCTTGTTAATTTTAAAAATGAAACTCACAATCACCCAACAGAAATTGAACCTTTCGGTGGTGCAGCAACTTGTCTTGGTGGTGCTATAAGAGACCCATTGTCAGGACGTACTTATGTATATCAGGCAATGAGAATTACAGGTGCAGCAGACCCTACAGTTCCTATTTCAGAAACACTTCATGGAAAGCTTCCACAAAGAAAGCTTGTAACTGGTGCAGCACAAGGTTATAGTTCTTATGGTAATCAGATAGGTCTTGCAACAGGATATGTTAAGGAATTATATCACCCAGATTATGTTGCAAAGAGAATGGAAATTGGTGCTGTAATTGCAGCAGCTCCAAGAAGTGCAGTTAAGAGAGAAAATTCTGACCCAGGAGATATCATCGTATTATTAGGTGGTCGTACAGGTAGAGATGGCTGTGGTGGAGCAACAGGTTCATCAAAAGTACATACAGAACAGTCACTTGAAAGCTGTGGAGCAGAAGTTCAAAAAGGTAATGCACCTACAGAACGTAAAATGCAAAGATTATTTAGAAGACCAGAAGTTACTAAATTAGTTAAAAAATGTAATGACTTTGGTGCAGGTGGTGTATCAGTCGCTATTGGTGAATTAGCAGATGGACTTAGAGTGTCACTTGATAAAGTACCTAAAAAGTATGAAGGTCTTGACGGAACTGAACTTTCTATTTCTGAGTCACAAGAAAGAATGGCTGTTGTATTAGACCCTAAGGACGTTAAGCAGTTCTTAGAGTATGCGAAAGAAGAAAATCTCGAAGCAGTTGAGGTAGCAGTAGTTACAGAAGAACCAAGACTTGTGTTAGAGTGGAGAGGTAAAGATATCGTTAATATTTCAAGAGCATTTCTTGACACTAATGGAGCTCATCAGGAAACATCAGTGCTTGTAGATATTCCAGATGAAAGCGACAATTATCTTAAGGGCGAAAAAGTTAGTGATGTTAAGGCAAAATGGCTTGATACATTATCAGATTTGAATGAGTGTTCACAGAAAGGTCTTGTTGAAAGATTTGACGCTTCAATCGGAGCGGGTTCAGTATATATGCCATATGGTGGTAAGTATCAGCTTACAGAAACACAGTCAATGGTTGCAAAGTTACCAGTACTTAAGGGTAAGTGTGACACAGTTACAATGATGTCTTATGGCTTTGACCCATATCTTTCTAAATGGAGTCCATATCATGGTGCTATGTATGCTGTGACGGACTCAGTTGCTAAGATAGTAGCTGCAGGTGGTGATTTTAATAAGATTAGATTTACTTTCCAAGAGTATTTTAGAAGAATGACACAAGACCCAGAAAGATGGAGTCAGCCAGTGTCAGCATTACTCGGAGCTTATGAAGCACAGTTAGGCTTTGGACTTCCATCAATTGGTGGTAAGGACAGTATGTCAGGAACATTTGAAGATATTGATGTTCCACCAACACTTTGTTCATTTGCTATTGATGTTGCAAAAGAAGGTGATATTATCACACCAGAGCTTAAAAAAGCTGGCAATGTTTTAGTGAGATTTGATATAGAAAGAGATAAATACGATTTGCCAGTATTTGAGCAGATTAAGAAGCTATATGATGGTATTCATAAGCTTATCGCAGACAAAGTGATAGTATCTGCTTATGTATTAGATGGAAAAGGTCTTGTACCAGCAGTTTGCAAGATGGCATTTGGTAATAAGTTAGGTTTTGAATTAAGTAGTGATATTAATGAAGATACATTATTTGCACCAGCTTATGGTTGTATAGTTGCAGAAGTACCACAGGAAAGAGTAGCTGATATTGACCTTGATTATGCTAAGGTTGGTGAAGTAAAGGACAATGCTAAGTTTGTATACAAGGATGTTGTAATAACAGTTGATGAAGCACTTAAAGTATGGGAAGATAAGCTTGAAGATGTATTCCCAACTAAAGCTGTAAAGGAAACTACTCCAATAGAAACAAAGCTTTATAATACAGAAAATGTATATGTATGCAAAAACAAATTAGCAAAACCAACAGTATTTATTCCAGTATTCCCAGGAACTAACTGCGAATATGACAGTACAAAGGCATTTGAAAGAGCAGGTGCTGATGTTATTGTTAAGGTATTTAAAAACCTTGATGCGCAGGGAATTAGAGAGTCTGTTGACGAATTTGAAAATGCTATTAACAAGTCACAGATTATCATGTTCCCGGGAGGATTTTCAGCAGGTGACGAACCAGATGGTTCTGCTAAGTTCTTTGCAACAGCATTTAGAAATGCTAAGATGAAGGAAGCAGTTGAAAAGCTTCTCAATGAAAGAGATGGTCTTGCACTTGGTATTTGTAATGGTTTCCAGGCACTTATTAAACTCGGACTTGTGCCAAATGGAAAGATTACAGGACAAGACAGCAATTCGCCAACACTTACATTCAACACAATTAACCGTCATATATCTAAGATGGTATATACTAAGGTGGTTACTAACAAGAGTCCTTGGCTTGCAGGAGCAGAGCTTGGTAGTGTATATTGTAATCCAGCTTCACATGGTGAAGGAAGATTTGTTGCACCTAAAGAATGGCTTGACAAGCTCTTTGAAAATGGTCAAGTAGCAACACAATACTGCGACCCAGAAGGAAATATTTCAATGGACGAAGAATGGAATGTCAACGGTTCATACATGGCAATTGAAGGTATAACAAGCCCAGATGGAAGATGTTTAGGCAAGATGGCTCACTCAGAAAGACGAGGCGATGGTGTAGCAATCAACATCTATGGCGAACAAGATTTAAAGATATTCGAGTCAGGTGTTAAGTATTTTAAGTAATATATTAATAAATAATAAGTAATCAAAGAACCTCAGGATAAGCAAAATGGCTTGTTCTGGGGTTTTTATATATTTGATATTTAAAAGTGTTGATGATAGAATTAATAATGAAAATATATAAATAAAAGAAAGGCTAAAACTATGAAGATTATTAAAAGGTTATGTATGGTTTGTTATCTTATCGTTGCAGTAGTGGCAGGAATATCATTTTTCGCAAAAGATATAGGTGATGGAGCAATTAAAGAAGCAGTAATTTATAGCACAATAAGCTCAAAAGTAGGCGATGTGATATTGCAGGCATATCCCGATGTAACAACAGACCAACTTCTTACAATATATGATGATATTAATGAAAATGAATTTTTAAATGATATAACACAAGAGTATATTCAAGCAATTGAAATAACTGTAGCAGAAGATGGAAGTGGTGGAAATGTAGCTGACCATATTAACACGAGTGATGTTGAAAGTTCAATAAGTAATCTATCCGATGAGATTGTAAAAATTATAACAGATACAGCTAATCTTGAACTTGGCACAATGCAAAAAGCTATAATACAATCAGTTACAAAGTATTTGTCACAAAATATACAAAGTAAAATTACAGAGTCTTGCAATAAAGTAGTAAACTATATGACACCAGATGTAATAAATGCTGTTAAGATATATATTGCAATTACGTCGACAACAGCACAAATTATTCTAGCTATAATACTTGTTGTACTTACAATTCTTATAATAGTTATGAATAGTGTTAAGACAAGAGCAGTATTTGACTTGGGAATATCTAGTCTTTGTGGTGGCATATTAACATGTGTAACAGCATTTGCATCAAAGTCATTATCACTTTCATTAACAAATAAACTTTTAGGCAGGTCAATAACAATAAATGTAGCACCACTATTTATGTATGCAATTGTACTTATGGGAATAGGTGCTGTGCTTGTAGGTGTGTGGGTGGCTGTTTTGAGAAGGCGTTAAAAATTAATGATAAAATATTTTACAATAATCTATAAAGTACATTAAGATAAGAAGGGATTTAATATGTTTATAGATTTTGATATGCTTTCAATTATAGTTGGCATAATAATATATTTAGTAATTGCAATAGTAATTTACAAGAAGAAAAAAGATTTTATGTTGATAATATTTTCGTTTATTATGTTTGTTTATCTAATAAATGTAATAAGATTAACACTTTTTCCAATATACCTATATATAGATATGGATTTGCCTAACAATATATTAAAAAGTATTAATATAATTCCATTTAAAGACAGCTTAAACAAAACAAGCTTACTAAATATTATAATGACAATACCTTATGGCATGATTGTTCCATTTTTATTTAATTTTAAGAAGAATAGAAATATTATAATAAGTGGATTGTGTTTTAGCTGTGGAATAGAGTTATTGCAATTAATAGAAGCTTTAATTGCAAAAGGGTTTTCTTTGAGAATAATTGATATTAATGATGTCATTTTTAATACATTAGGTGTATTAATAGGATATGTAATTTTGAAAATGTTTGCTAAAGTTTATTTAAAGTTAAATATAAAAACAGTTAATACATTTTTCAAATACATAAGTACAAGGTGTGAAAAATTAATGCAGAATAAATTTTGAGATAATAAAAATAAAAACTGTCTACATTCTATTTTGGGGTGTAGGCAGTTTTTTTGTCAATGCGATATTTAAAATTAAAAATGGAAATATGGAAAATTTGATACATCTTATGTTGAAGTTTAATTAAAATGAAGTTTAAAACACAAAAAATCATTTCAAAATATCATATATTATTGTTTAACATTATATAATGATACAATATATTTAAGACGTATTTCAATAGTAATTATAGATAAAAATTATTACTATTTTTTGTTTAGAATTATAGTTGATTAATCTAAGTATAAATACTATAGTTAAAACACAATAAATCTGAAAATAAAATATTTGGAAAACATAATATAAAAAAGTAGAGGGTTATATTATTAAAAAAAGGAGTTTATTTTATGAAGATAAAAGTATACGAAATAAGGTTAAAATTATATGCACTAACTGATATTACATACGAAGATATGCTTTCAGTAGAAACATCATTTATTGATAGTGCATTGGCTCGTGACGAAAAATGGCTTGAATACCATGAAACTAATTGTTACAAAAATTACGTTTTTAATGGAATGTATCCTGTCGAAAAAGATGGTATATATAAAAAAGACAATATATATACAATAATTATTAGAACAGTAAATGAAGAACTTGCGATTTATTTTTCAAAGGTATTAAGAAATCATTATACAAAAAAATTAAAAGGACTTACTGTTGAAAATAGAATAATACCTAAGAAAATGATATCTGAAATATATTCCTTGACTCCTGTGATAATGAAAAGCGAAAATGGTTATTGGAGAGATAAGATATCTTTAGACAAATATGAAAGACAGCTTTTTGAAAATGTTGTTAAAAAATACAATGAGTTTACAAATCAAAAAATAGAAGAAGACTTTGACTTTTATACATATATTAAATTCATTAATAAAAAGCCAATAGCTAATCTTTACAAAGGGAAAATAAAGTTGTTAGGTGATAAAGTTAGTCTAAAAATTGCAGATAATGAAAAAGCACAAGAACTAGCATATTTCGTACTTGGAACAGGGTTAGGTACTTCTAATTCAAGAGGTTATGGGTATTGTAATTATGTGCCAATGAAATAAAAATAACTAGCGCTTAAATAGTATTAGTTTATATGTTTAAAGTAGCTTATTTATTAATACAATTGAGTGATATTATGCAGCTTTATTAAAAATTAAGGAGGTGATGGTTTGTTACAAGAATGTATAGAAATCTTTAAAGAACAGATGGAAAAAGATGCAAAAGAAGGTAAGGATACAATACTAGATGAATATATACCAGCAGATGGAGATTATATTATTGTAAAAAAAGATGGCACAGTAAAATCATGTTCTATAAAATATGATAAGAAAACAAAATTACCAGGAGATGGAATTACAAAAGGCGATGCTTCATATAAAGAAATATGTTTTGATGATTATCACAGCAGACTTGTAAGTATGGATAAACCACAAGACCCTAAAAAAGTAGTACATTCTAATAATTATATGTCATTTTGGGTTAAGTATGATAGCTTTGATAATGGAAAATTAAATATTGAAGCAATAGATAGATACTTTGATGTATTAATTAATCCGAGAGATAAATATAAGAATGCTGACCGAAAAATGTACGATTTTATTTATCAGCAGATAGGTGATGTTGATGTACAACAGCTTGAAAGAAATAGAAAGTGGATAAAAGAAAATATATTTCAACTTGATAAGCTAGGCTTAAATTTGCAGAAAAAGAAATATCTTAAAATATTTTTTGAAGATGATAAGGATACTTATATTAAAGAAGAAAATAGATATGTTATGACTAAGATTTATAATAAAAATGATTATAACATAGAAATAAATGACAATATGTATGGCTTGCCTAATGATAATCTTGGACTTAATTCTAAGAAGCCATATCTTGAACATAAGACAAGAAAGTTACCAGTTCCAAATCTTATAGATGTTCAACAAGTATTGTTACAAAGAAAATTCTTTGACTTTTTAGCAAATAATGCGAATGCAGGCTACACAAATATTTTCTTTGATGATATAAGTAAGCAAATTACGGCATGCCCAAATGGTGAATTTGTTAAGGGTGATTTTTCAGGGTATTTTCTTCAAATTCAAAAAGGAAAATCCGTATTAATTAAATATCAAGATATAATAGTTGACTATAAATATAATCTTCAAAAAAAGTTTAGATTAAAAAAGATATTATCTTCAGGGCCAGATACTATAAAAGATATTTATGGAGATTTTTATAAGAATTATACAAATAAAAATATGATACTTGATGTATTAGATGAGGTGTTATTTTTTAAGTGTCTTAAGAGAAATCTTTTTAATGACGTAGAAGATATTATGGTTGATAACTCATTGGTTAAAAGGAATATAATTATGTCAAGAGATATAATATTTGCTTGGGCTTATAAGGGACAGAAGAATAGTATTTGCAATGTTATAAAAAAGGTTTGTCTTGATATGATTAAAAGCTCTATAAATGAAGGTTATATGGGAAAAGCTGTGTTGCAGTTTAATATGATGATATCTTTTGATGAATATTTTGGAGGAGAAGATATGGAAAATAAATATACTAAAATTCGTTCAGATATTAGAACAAAAATTAATAGTTCTGATTATCATATATGTGAAAGTGATGATGAATACTTATATGCAGTTGGACAGCTTATAAGATATTTTGTATCACTTAGTAAAGCAAAAGATAAATCACATTCACTAGCAAATCCATTTTTAAATTGTACAGATAATAATATGTTAGTAAGAAAATTAGAACATTATTTTGAAAAGTATAATTACAATTTCAGTCAAGGAAATAAAAGAGCTAATAAGTTATACACGCTAGTTTCAAATTATGAATACAACCAAAAAATAGACAAGACTATGGTTATAGCTGGGTATATAAGTGATAACTTAGTATATGAAGCTAATAGTGATAAGGAGGAGAAGTAATATGCAAAAAAGAGTTTATGGAGTATTAGGAATTTCATCAATTATGGCAAATTGGAATGCTGATTTTTCAGGAAACCCAAAGACTGTAGAAAGTGGAGATATATATGGAAGCGATAAAGCATTAAAGTATCCTATGAAAAAAATGTGGGATAATGAGGGAAAGAAAGTTTTATATATAAAAAGTATGAGATTTTCTGATGGTTCTCTTATACCTAAGACATTAAAAGAACGCTATGAAGAACTTTTTGGTATTGAAGATTTAAAAAATTGCAAAGATTCAAAGGAAGTGCTAACAAATTTATTAGATACGACAGATGTTAAGCAGTTTGGTGCGACATTTGCAGAAGCAGGTAATAATTTTTCGATTACAGGAGCTGTTCAATTTGGACAGGGCTTTAATAAGTATAAATATACAAGTGTAGAAGAACAGAACATTTTATCACCATTTAGAGATGGAAAGAAAAAGAATAGTTCAAAAGATAATGACGATAAAAATGAAGAAGCAAAAAATACTACATTGGGAACTAAAATTACTTGTGATGAAGCACATTATTTTTATCCATTTGTAGTTAATCCATTAGCATATAAAGAATTGCAGGAGCTTGGAATAGAAAGTGCAGAGTACACAGAAGAAGATTACAAAGAATTTAAAAGAACAGCAATAGTTTCAGCAACAGCATTTGCTACTAATTCAAAGGAAGGTTGTGAAAATGAATTTGCTCTTTTTGTAGAAACTGATAAAGAATTATATCTTCCTAACCTTACAGAATATATAACTTTTGAAAAAGGTGAAAAACTTAATGTAATAGATATAAGTGGAGTAGCAACAATTCTTAATGAATTTGCAGATAGAATAAAAGATATTGAAGTGTATTATAATTCATATACAACAGAATTAATTTCAGGAATTAATAAAGAGAAAAGGTATAATATAATCACACAAAAAGAGGTGTAATGAATGGAAACTGTTAAATTTACACTGAGTGGACAAACTGCTTTTTTTAAGAAACCAGATGTTAATGAATATTGTTATTTTACTTATGGTCATATACATAAGGTTGCGTTGCTTGGAATGTTAGGGGCAATTGCAGGATACAAAGGTTATTCAGCAAAGTGGCAAGCTGCTAAAAAAAGCAAAACTCTTATTGAAGATTATCCAGAATTTTATGAAAAATTAAGACAGATTAAGGTTGCAATTGTTCCTAAAAATGATAAGGGTTACATTCCTAAAAAAATACAAACTTTTAATAATTCTGTTGGCTATGCTAATAAAGATGGTAATCTTATAGTAAAAGAGCAGTGGCTCGATAATCCAAAATGGGACATATATATATTGCTTGATTGTGATGAGTCTAAACATATTGGAGATTATCTTGAACAAAGTAAATGTATATATTTTCCATATCTTGGAAAGAATGACCACCCAGCAGATATCAAGAATGTAAAGAGATTAAGTGTAAGTAATGTAAGTGAGAATAAGGTTCAAATTTCAAGTCTTTTTTTTAGGAATATAGGTGATACTGTAGAGTTGGAAGAAGATGATGATATTGATGTTGTAAGATATTGTGAAAAGCTTCCTATTGCACTTAATCCGTACACTAATCTTTATGAATATCAAGATTTTTGTTATACAAATGTATCAATCAATGTTAAGAATGGTAATGTGTATAAATGTGAAAATGATATATTACAATTTTTTTAATTTATAATATGTTTAATTATATAATTATAATTGAGCATATAATTAAGGCAAGTTCATAGTCTGAATTGTTTATATATAAGATTATGGACTTGCTTTTTTGTAGGTATTTATAATTTAATAATATGTATATATGAGTTATATTTTTTGATAAATATATAGCAGATTGGAGAAAATTATGGAGTGGAAAAACTTAATGTTGTCAATTGATGAAATTATTAATTATGCAGATATATGTTACGCTCATAGAACGCAAGGGACAGCAGAAGAAAAATCAAAGATAGAAACATTAAAAGAACATACAGAGCTTTGTCAAAAGTATTTTATTATGCTTGCTAATAATAAAAAATTATATAAAATAATGAAAAGGTTTGAGAATGAATATTTGTCAGGGTTTAGTGAGAAAGCAATAGAATTATTTGAATATATGAGCATAAATATTATTATATTTCATGATACAGGAAAGATTAACCCACGTTTTCAAAAGGAAAAAATGAAGAATAAATGGTATTTAAAAATAGATGTAGATGAATATGGAGATATAAAAAGCAATCATTCTATTATTTCATCAATCTTTTATCTTGATTATTTTATAGAAAAGATAGAGCAGGAAAAGTATAAAGAAAATATTACTAAAGATGAGGTACTTGTATTAAAAGATTTTGCATATATATATTCATATATTATATCTAGACATCATGGGAATATGACAGATTTTGAAAATTATATGATAAGTTTTAAACCAGATAGTGAAAATGATATAGGAAGTCAGGCTTACGAATGGTATAAGTTATGGAAAGAGAGTTCTAAGTTAGAAAATAGTGATAATATTATTAAAAAAGATAATTTGTTTAATGAGAGTTTTAAAATAAATGATGTTGTAAAATTGACAAAACAATATAGTGCTTCAGATAGAAGTAAAATGTATATAAGAATGTCAAAAGAAGAAAATAAAAAGAGTGTATATTTATATGGTTGGACAAGACTTTTATATTCATTACTTATAGCAAGTGATTATTACGCAACGTCAGAATTTATGAATGGTGTAAAGATAGCTGAATTTGGTGAGATTGATAATATTGATGATATAGATAAAGTGTATATGGAAACAGAAGTGCAAAAAAGTATAAAGGATTATAAAGAAAATATATATCCTATGCCATCTGAAAAATTAAAAGAAACAAAAAATATTAATGACTTAAGAACAGAAATGTATCTTGATGCGGAAAATGAATTATTGAAAAATTCGGACATGAATATTTTTTACTTAGAAGCACCAACAGGAAGTGGTAAAAGTAATACATCAATTAATCTTAGCTTTAAACTTGTAAGACATTGTGAGGATATTAATAAGATATTTTATATTTATCCATATAACACATTAGTTGAACAAAATATAAATTGTCTTGAAAATACATTTGGAAATAATGAGGATATAATGTCTCAAATAGCAGTAGTAAATTCAATTACGCCATATAAAAATAATTCAGATAAAAATGAAGAGAAGTTAATTGATACAGATTATCAAAGAATTCTTCTCGATAGACAATTTTTGAATTATCCAATAGTATTATCGACACATGTAACACTTTTTAATTCGTTATTTGGTAATAATAAAGAAGATGTATTTGGTTTTCATCAGCTATGCAATTCAGTGATAGTAATGGATGAAATTCAAAGTTATAAAAATTCATTATGGGGAGAAATTATAACATTTTTAAACGCATATTCTCAATTATTTAATATTAAAATAATTATAATGTCAGCCACCCTTCCTAATCTTGACATACTTATAAGTAATAGTGATAAGAGTGTAAAACTTATAAAAGATAGAGAAAAGTACTTTAATAATTCTGTATTTAAAAATAGAGTAATACCAGACTATTCATTATTAAAAGTTGGTGGGGATAAGATAAGCTTAGAAGAACTAAAATCGCATGTATTAGAAAATCAACATAAAAGAGTTTTAGTAGAATTTATTAAAAAGAAAAGTGCGAAAGAATTTTATCAATCAATAGTAAATGATGTTGATAATGGTGTTATAGTAAAATTGATGACAGGAGATAGTAATATTCAAGAAAGAAAAAATATTATAGCAGAGCTTAAAGGACAAGAGTCAGTAATTCTTGTAGCAACGCAAGTTATAGAAGCTGGTGTTGATATTGATATGGATATTGGCTATAAGGATATATCAAGACTTGACAGTGAAGAACAGTTTATGGGTAGAATTAACAGGTCTTGTAAGAAAAAAGGTTGTATAGTATATTTCTTTAATTATGATGATGCTCGAAAGATATACAAAAATGACGCTCGTTTAAATAATGGAAAGACGCTTGAAGACGATGATATAAAAGAAATTCTTGAAAATAAAAACTTTTCAAAATTTTATGAGGCTGTTTTTGAAGATTTAATTCGTGGATATAAAAGTCGTGGTAATTACAATATGTCCGATTTTTTCAAAGATAATATTGGTCATCTTGATATGGAAAAAGTGTCAAAACACATGAGATTAATTGATGATAATTCGTTAAAGGCATATCTGTATCTTAATATAGAAAAAACAGAAATTGATTATAATGCAAAAGAACTTTGGGAGGAATATAAATCATTACTTTCAAATCCCGAACTTATAAATAACAGATATCCAGAAAAAAAGGTAAGATTGCAAGAGATACGAAGTAAAATGAATGTTTTTATGTATCAAATACAGTCTAATTTGAACTGGATTAATGCAGGTGGTTATGATGAACAGATTGGAAATATATATTATATTGAGAATGGAAAAGATTATATTGATGGAAATGGAATGCTTAATGAAGAAATGGTGGGGAATAATGAGGAACTGTTTTTATAGTAAGTAGAATTGGGTAAAGTATTAAAATATTTAATATGGTGACACGAAATACAAACATTGTATTTTTACAGAATATTATAAGAATTTACCAGCAAAAATTTGTTTACGATATGCTTCAAACCTAGTAAATAAGCGGGGATGAAGCACTTTTTAATAATTATAAATAATATAACAAAAATTGCTGGTAATTTTTAACGAAATAGTGTATAATACAGGCATGAAAAAGAATATACATTTTAAGAATGGCTTAAAATGGTGGGTTAAACAACAACATAGGATGTTTTGAAATTGCTTAATGCTTATTGCAGACCGAACAATAAAGATGTTAAACAACAACATAGGATGTTTTGAAATGTTAGGCAACTACTATTGAATTTATGTGAAAGTTATAGTTAAACAACAACATAGGATGTTTTGAAATTTGCTCATGAGACTCTGAATCTTATCTCTTGTGACAGTTAAACAACAACATAGGATGTTTTGAAATATGAATGGCTTGAGCAATTTGAAAAATACATGAAGTTAAACAACAACATAGGATGTTTTGAAATTATCTAAAGTTTACAAAGAGATAGTTTCAGGCGAAAGTTAAACAACAACATAGGATGTTTTGAAATCCATTACTGTCTTCAATCTCTCTTTGTACAGCTCCGTTAAACAACAACATAGGATGTTTTGAAATATTTGAAAGCTGTATTTAATGTGCCAGTGGAAGAAGTTAAACAACAACATAGGATGTTTTGAAATCTTTTGCAGGCTGTTGCTTGGCTTCTTTCTGATACGTTAAACAACAACATAGGATGTTTTGAAATCTAGGGTGTCCTTTGCTACCCTTTTTAAATTCTATTGTTAAACAACAACATAGGATGTTTTGAAATGAGCTTACACTTCTAAAGAAGCTATAAGAATGATGTTAAACAACAACATAGGATGTTTTGAAATATTTTCTCCTGAAATGGAAGAAATGCTTATGAAACAGTTAAACAACAACATAGGATGTTTTGAAATAGTTCAGAAAAATTGTTAAGAAAATGTACAAGAAATAGTTAAACAACAACATAGGATGTTTTGAAATCCGAACTTTCGTAGGTTCTTCCGGCGACCGAATCGGGTTAAACAACAACATAGGATGTTTTGAAATAGCTGTAACTATAGAAGTGGCTAATAGTCAATATGGGTTAAACAACAACATAGGATGTTTTGAAATTTGATAGCATAAGAGAATATGTAAACTCCCCAAGGGTTAAACAACAACATAGGATGTTTTGAAATTTCGATGTTTACTCTAGTACATCTGGAAAAACGTCGTTAAACAACAACATAGGATGTTTTGAAATTAGACTTAGAAGTATATCAATATTATTGAAAATTAGTTAAACAACAACATAGGATGTTTTGAAATCTAATTTTCTCTACGTTTTTAGCTACAGTTGCACGTTAAACAACAACATAGGATGTTTTGAAATACGTCTGCTCTTGAATATACTCCTGCTTGAATCATGTTAAACAACAACATAAGATGTATTATAAAATAAGTATATTTTCATTATAAAGGCAGGTGATAAATTGATGAAAGTTAATGGAACATTAATAAATTATTATTTCCATTGTAAAAGACAATGTTATCTGCATGGCAATAGAATTAATATGGAAGATAATAGTGAACAGGTAAAGATTGGAAAAGCGATACATGAGGAACGTGCAAAAAATAAAGATAATGCGGAAATTTCAATAGATAATATAAAAATAGATAAAATTACAAAAGATTATCTCACAGAAATTAAGAAGTCAGATGCTGATGAAAATGCTGCAAAATGGCAACTATTATTTTATCTAAAAGTTCTAAAGTCCAAAGGTATTATAAGAAAAGGAAAATTAGAATTTGTAGAAAAAAATAAAAAAGATAAAAAGACATTAATTATTGAATTAACAGATGAATTAGAAACAGAGTTGGATAAATACATAAGTGAAATAGAAGAATTATTAAGTCAGGAAAAAATCCCCCAGTGTATTAATAAAACAACTTGTAAAAAATGTGCATATTATGAATATTGTTATGTATAGGAGTGATTGAATGGGAAGTACGAAATATATAATGTCTATGGGTGAGCTTACACGAAAAGATAATTCGTTATGTTTTAGAAAAGATGGTAAAAATGTATATATTCCAGTAGAAAATACTAAAGAGATTTTTTGTTTTAATGAAGTTAGTATTAATACAAAACTATTAGATTTTTTATCACAGAATAATATTATAATACATTTTTATAATTATTATGGTGGTTATAGTGGTACATATTATCCTAGAAATCATTATCTTAGTGGTAAACTTTTAGTAAAGCAAGTTAATAAATACAATAATGATAGAATGAGTATTGCAAGACCTATTGTAAAAGGGATAGGTTTAAATATATGTGAAATATTATATCATTATTATAAGCATGATAAAAAAGAAGTAAAAGAAACCATTGATTGGATTAAAAATGATTTTATTGTAGCTGTTGATAATGCAAAAGATATCAATGAGTTAATGGCGTATGAAGGTGAAGTTTGGTTGCGTTTTTATTCAGATTTTAAGTATTTTCTTCCAGAAGATTTTGTAATGAATAAAAGAGTAAAAAGACCACCAGATAATCCAATTAATGCGTTAATATCTTTTGGCAATACTTTATTATATACAAAAACAATTTCAGCAATATATCAGACACATCTAGACCAAAGGATAAGTTTTTTACATGAACCATCGGAGGGAAGATTTTCGCTAAGTCTTGATATTAGTGAGGTTTTTAAACCAGTTATAGTATTTAAGACAATTTTTGAATTAGTTAATAATCATAAGTTAAAAGTGGAAAAGCATTTTGAAAAAAATGTTAATTATTGTATACTAAATGAAGAAGGAAGAAAGATATTTATTAATGCTTTTGAAGATAGAATAGAAAGTGTATTTACACATGAGAAGCTAAAAAGAAAGACTACTTATAGAAATGCGATAAAGTTAGACTGTTATAAACTTATAAAAAGTATTTTAGAAGATAAAGAGTTTATGCCTTTTTCATTAAGAGAGGGAATATAATGAAAAACTATAATTATGCGTTTTTGTTTTATGATGTAGGAGAAAAGAGAGTGCAAAAAGTATTTAAGATATGTAAAAAATATTTGTCTCATTTTCAAAAATCGGTTTTTAGAGGGGAAATGACACCATCAAAATTGATAAAACTTAGAAATGAACTTAAAAGTGTAATAGATGAGGAAGAAGACTTTATATGTATAATAAAATTGATGAATGATAATGTATTTGGTGAAGAAGTTATTGGTAATAATAGTGAAAGTACAGGCGAAGACTTAATGATATAATATATTTAAAAAATATTGAAATTAGCAATCAATCTTGTTAAAATAATAAAACTACTAAAATTAAAAATATGATATATAAAAAATTAATTAATATAAGGAAATAACGTATGTATTTTATATGGTTAATATTAGCAATTATATGTATTATATATTATGCTATATGTGCCACCTATGCAGGAGCGGGTTCATCATTTATTTTTGTATGGTTAATACTCACAGCATTTTTTGCCATAATATTTGAATTAAGATGGCTAACAGTTAAAGGTATAATAAATATTCCATCAGTCGTTACGAAGTTAATGATAGGAATAATTATTGCAGGAGCTATTTGTTTTGCTGGATTAGAGGGATTGATAGTTTCAGAAATGGTAAAAAAGCCCGATACTGATTGTGAATATGTTATAGTGCTTGGTTGTCAAGTAAGGGGACTTAGAATAACAAAGTCCTTGCGTAAGCGATTAGATAAGACAATTGAATATGTTAATGGTATAGAAAATGATAATTCCGAAAAATATATCACAATAATAGTTTCAGGTGGTCAAGGAAATGGAGAAGATATTTCAGAAGCGCAGGCTATGTATGATTACCTTGTACAAAATGGAATATCCAAAGATAGAATTATACGAGAAGATAAGTCAACAAATACAGAAGAAAACTTTAGATTTAGTGAAAGTTATATTCAGAATAAGTCAGCAAAAGTAGGAATTGTTACTAATAATTTTCATATATATAGAGCTAAGAAATTAGCAAGAGCAAAAGGACTTGAAAATATAACGGGTATACCTGCTTCAAGTGATAATATCTTATTTATAAATTATATGGTTCGTGAAAGCATAGGAGTAATAAAAGATTTCATATGTGGCAATTTTAGAAATTAAGAAGTTACATATTTTTTAGTTTTAAAATTGACGCTTGCAATAAACTTTTTTAAGATAGCAGGAGTTTATAAACTAATGCACAATTAAAAAGAACAACAGACTATATTTGTGTGTCTATAGCAAACGCATTTGTTTGATGGTGGCGTACAAATATGGCTTGTTGTTCTTTTTTATATGTATATATTTTCAAAAACTTAAGTTGACTAATCCTCATAGTAAGAAATGTCTTTTTTGCCACTTATTTACAACAAAATATTGCAATATCATATTTTCTTAGTATATAATCAAAATTGTGCTGTATCCTTAAGGAGCGGTAACATTTTGAAAGGGCTTGCAAAGGCAAGTATGGTAGTTAAAATGACACAAAAAGCAAAAACACACAAGATGGTTCTGACAGCGATGTTTACAGCAATTATTATTGCTATGGCATTTGTACCTTATATGGGTTACATACCGCTTGGTTTTATGAATGCAACTATTATTCATATCCCTGTAATAATCGGAGCAATCGTCTTAGGACCAAAAATCGGCGCATTTCTTGGCGGTATATTTGGATTGACAAGTATGATTAATAATACAATTAATCCTAACCTTACATCATTTGTATTTTCACCTTTTTATAGTGTAGGTGAAGTACATGGTAATTTAAACAGTGTAATAATCTGTATAGTTCCTAGAGTACTTATTGGAGTAGTAGCTTACTATGTATATAAGGCTGTAAGTAAGCTTATAAAGAAAAATGGAAATGTAATAGCGCTTGCAGTTGCAGGAGTTGCAGGTTCACTTACTAATACAATTCTTGTTATGAATGGAATATATTTCTTATTTGGTTCAAGTTATGCTGCGGCAAAAGGAATAATGACAGAAGCTTTATACGGTGTAATATTAGGTGTAATAGGTACACAAGGAATACCAGAAGCATTAGTAGCTGGAGTACTTGTTTCAGCAATAACAAAAGCAATATTAAAAGTTGCTAATAAATCATCATTATTACCTAATTAAGTAAATATTAAGATTTTACATTTGAATAATATGCTATAATAAGTATTATATATATAAAAATAACGAAAAGGTTCTTCGCATTTATAAAATATTATAATTTGCAAAACAGATTGTAATGTTTGCTTTAATAAATGTGTAAGAACCAATAATTATATAGAAAGAGAATATTATGAATAAAAATAAAAGATATAACAGCAAGGGAATGGTACTTGCTATTGATATGGGAAATACCAATATAGTAATTGGTTGTATAGATGATAATAAAGTATTATTTGAGGAGAGAATGTCAACAGATATTTCTAAAACAGAACTTGAGTTTGCTGTGTTATTTAAAACGGTTCTTGAATTGTATAATATTAAAAGTGAAGATATAAAGGGAGCAATAATATCATCAGTTGTTCCACAGCTTACAAGAATTATAAAAGAAGCAGTTGAAAAAGTAACACAAATAACTCCATTAATAGTAGGTCCAGGTATAAAGACAGGGCTTAATATTTTAATGGAGCAGCCAAGACAGTTAGGAAGTGATTTGGTAGTTGACGCAGTTGCAGCAATAAATGTGTATGGTGCACCTGCTATTGTAGTTGATATTGGAACTGCTACAACAATCTCTGTTGTGGATGAGAAAAAGAATTATATAGGTGGAGTTATTATGCCGGGTATAAGAGTTTCGCTTGATTCACTCGTTTCAAGAACTTCACAGCTTCCAAGAATAAGTCTTGAAGCACCATCAAAAGTTATTGGAAAGAATACAATTCAATGTATGCAAAGTGGAATTGTGTATGGAAATGCTTCTTGTATTGATGGTATGATTGAACGAATTAAAAATGAAACTGGCTTTATAGATGGTTCACCAAATGAAGCTAAAGTTATAGCAACTGGTGGGCTTGCAGAAGTAATAGTACCTAATTGTAAGACAAATATTATTCTTGATAATGAACTTTTGTTAAAAGGTCTTAAAGTTATATATGATAAAAATATTGAATAAATCGGACATGATAAGGAGAGAAAAATGCTTAAAGGTAAAAATGTTATTTTAGGGGTAACGGGAAGTATTGCGGCATATAAGATTGCAGGACTTGCTAGTATGCTTAAAAAGCTTAATTGTAATGTTGATGTAATAATGACTAAGAATGCACAAAACTTTATTAATCCAATTACTTTTGAAACACTAACAAGTAATAAATGTTTAATAGATACCTTTGATAGAAATTTCCAATATAATGTAGAGCATGTTTCTTTAGCAAAAAAGGCAGATGTATTTCTTGTAGCGCCTGCTAGTGCAAATGTTATTGGTAAAATGGCTTCGGGGATTGCAGATGATATGCTTACAACAACATTTTTAGCCTGCAAATGTAAAAAAATAGTTGCACCAGCTATGAATACTAATATGTATCTTAATCCTATAGTTCAAGATAATATCAAAAAGTTACAAAATTATGGAATTGAAGTTATAACTCCAGATAGTGGACATCTTGCTTGTGGTGATGAGGGTGTTGGAAAAATGCCATCAGAAGAAGTGCTTTTAAGTTATATTATGAAAGAGATTGCTTGTGAAAAGGATATGAAGGGGCTTAAAGTATGTGTTACAGCAGGCCCTACAAGGGAAGCGATAGACCCCGTAAGATACATTTCTAATAATTCTACAGGTAAAATGGGATATGCGCTTGCAGAAAATGCTATGCTTAGGGGGGCTGATGTAACTCTTATTTCTGGTATTGTGAATATAAAGCCAGTTCCATTTGTTAAGATGGTAAATGTTGTATCAGCAAAGGATATGTATGAGGCTGTAATGGAAAATGCCCCTGATAGTGATATTATTGTTAAGGCGGCAGCAGTTGCAGATTATAGACCAGAAGTAGTAAGTGATAATAAGATAAAGAAGTCAAATGGTTTTACAGAAATTAAGCTTGAAAATACAGATGACATTCTTGCTTCATTAGGTAAGTACAAAGCTGATAAGAATAATAAATTATTTTTATGTGGCTTTTCTATGGAAACGCAAAATGTTTTGGAGAACTCAAAGGCAAAGCTAGAAAAGAAAAATCTTGATATGATAGTAGCAAATAATCTAAAAACAGATGGTGCAGGTTTTGGAACAGATACTAATGTAGTAACTATTATTACTAAAGATAACTGTGTAGAACTGGAAAAAATGAGTAAGTTTGATGTAGCACAAAATATATTTAACTGCATTTTAAAAAGAATGTAAGAATAGGGTGTTAAAATAGAAGTGGGGAAATAAAGAGGATAATTTTTCTGTAAAAAAATATATAATGATTAATGTATCAGTGGAAAATACAGAACATTTATCTTATACTACGCTTATCAATAAAAAAGCCATGTGTATCGCTTATTAAAGAAAGAGGTTTATTATGACAAAAATATATTTTGATAAACTGTATAGATATGAAAGAAAAATGGAGCATTGCAATATAGCAATACCAGTTAAAGCAGGGGAATTAAAAAGTGTTGATAATGTAGCAATATTTCAAAATGGTAAAGCCGTTCCAGTGCAGACAAAGGTAACAGCAACACATAAAGATGGTTCTGTAAGATATATGTTTATAAGATTTATGGCAGATTTACCAGCAAATAAAGGAACAGTACTTGAGTGTGATTATAATTCAGATAAGAAGAATGATTACAAAGGAATTGTAGTAGAACAAAAGAAAGATGGTTATTTTGTAGATAGTGATGGTTTAATATTCTCAGTAAAAAACAATAGCAATCATATATTTGAAATACTTGATGATGGCAGAGAATATTATGACGCAAGTCAGTTTGAAGGTCCATATCTTATAGACAAAGACAATACTTGTTATGATATGCACATAGATAATTGGAGTATAACAGAACAAGGAAGGCTTTGTACAATACTAACTGGCAAAGGAAGTAATATTGTAAATACAAATACAAACGACAAGCAAAATGTTGATTTTGAAATAACAATTACAGCTTATGCAGGAAAACAATGGGTTGAAGTTGGTTACAGAATAATTAATACAACAGATAGTGTTCTTGAGATAAAATCGCTTGTATTTTATCTTAAAGCTAATAAAGATAGTGTTATAAATGCAAATATACATGATATGAAATTAGATACACTTACAGACTCGACAGGTTGTGGTGATGGTATCCTTGATAATTCTAGTAATGAAGGTCCAATATTTCACACAAGGGGAATTACAGAGCTTGAACTTATAGAAAAGAAAGCACCGGTAGAAAATATTAGAACTTTTGTGGGAAGTTCTAACTATAAGACAGACTTTTACATAGGCAAAGATGGAACTTCTGTTAATAAATATGTAGATGCACACTTTCTTGTAAAAGAAGCGAATGAGCATTTTGCAGAAGTGTTGTATGGAACATTTATGGCAGATAGAACTGATGAAAAAGATGGTGTGTGCATAACTGTATTTCAAGCTCAACAAAATTATCCAAAGGCTGTAAAAGCAGATGAAAATGGAATTGCTGTAATGCTTGTACCAGAAGGAATTGACAGTGTAAAAATGCAATCAGGTATGTTAAGAGAGCAGAAGTTTTTAATACATTTTCATTCACCTAAAGAAGGTATAAAAGAGCTTGACAATAGAAGTCTTATATATCAAATGCCAGATAGACCTTATATTTCACCAGAAGTATTTAAAAATTCAGGGGTAATGATAGATGTTTTCCCAGATGAAAAAAATGATGATGTTGAAATTGCACTTATTGGAAAAGCTGACAGTCATTCAAGATGTTTTGGCATGATGACTTGGGGCGATACTTGGGACGCAGGATATACTAAGCAGGGGCGTGGTAATGGAAGATATGTGTGGAGTAATAATGAATATGATTATCCACATTCCTGTGCGTTACAGTATGCAAGAACAGGTATAAGAAGATTTCTTGACTATCTTTTTGTAAGTGCTAGACATTGGATGGATGTTGATGTGTGTCATTATAGCAAAGATCCTTTAAAGCTTGGTGGTCAGTGGGAGCATACCGCAGGACATTGTGAAAATGGAGTGATGGTGTGTTCACATGAATGGGTTGAAGGGCTTTTTGACTATTATCATTTTTCAGGAGATATAAGAGGATTTGAAACAGCAATAGGAATTGGAGAAAATGTTTTAAAACTTCTTGATACACCTATGTATGCGACACCGGGAGAAGCTAATGCAAGAGAAACGGGGTGGGCTTTAAGAACACTTACAGCATTGTATATTGAAACACATGATAAAAAATGGCTTTCAAAATGTGAATGGATAATAGACAGTTTTAAGGTGTGGGAAGAAGAATATGGCAATTGGCTTGCACCATATACAGATAATACAACTATAAGAGTGGGTTTTATGATATCTGTAGCAGTTGGAAGTTTAATGAGATATTACAGAGAGTTTCCATCAGAAGATATTAAGCAAATGCTTATAAGAGCTATAGACGACCTTACTCAAAATTGTCTGCTTGACTGTGGCTTGTTTTATTACAAGGAGTTACCAAGTCTATCTCGTTTAGGAAATAATACACTTTTATTAGAGTCACTTTCAATAGGATATGAGCTTACGGGAAATGCAGAGTATCTTAAGTATGGTTTTAAAACTTTTAAAAAGGCAATAAATGATAATCCAGCCTCAACAAATGGAAGTAAGCAAATTGTTGAAGACGCAGTATGTTGTGCAGGTGGAAGCACAAAGAATTTTGCACAAAGTTTTATACCACTTATAACTTATTACAAAGACCTTGTAAATGCAGGACTATGGAATGATGAAATTTTAAAATAATGAGAAGTTGTGTTTTTGTATATTTAGGTTTTGAGGCTATCAGTAGTATATAAGCAAGCACACATCAGTAAAAGTACAATTGCTTGTATTTATATGCCATTATTGAACAAGTGTGTTCGCTACTGTCATATAAATACAAGCAATAGTTCTTTTAATGGTGCATTTATTGCTTATATACTACTGATAGTTTATAGAAGTTTTTTAAAGCAAAAACACAAAAAGTAAGTGAGTGGAAGTGGTGACAATAGAAAGTTATTATAAGAAAAATAAAAAAATTAAAGAGTAGTCATAATTGACTATATAAAATATTAGTAGTAAAATTTTTATAGCAAAGCGGTGTTTTGCAAAAATAGTATTAAGAGCGTAAGATACGCAGAAATGAGGTTTTAAATGAGATTAGGTATTAGAGCACATGACACAAAATATGCACCACTTGATGAGTTAATTCCAAACATACATAATATGGGTTTTAAGTGTATGCACATAGCGCTTACAAAGTCAATTAAGGAGTTTACACCAGATATATGTACAATGACTCCGGGGCTTGCAATGCACATGAGAGAGCTTTGTATTGAAAACAAAGTTGATGTTGCAGTTTTAGGCTGCTACCTTAACTTATGCAATCCTAACCCAGAACAGCACAAGAAGATAGTTGAAAAGTACAAAGCAAATATAAGATTTGCAAGTATTCTTGGTTGTGGTGTTGTCGGTACAGAAACAGGTGCAGTTAATGAAGAATATAAGTATGAGCCAGCTAACCATACAGAAGAAGCACTTAATCTTTTTATTGAAAACTTAAAGCCTATTGTTAAGTATGCAGAGCAATTTGGCGTAATTATAGCAATTGAGCCTGTATGGAAGCATATAGTATGTACTATCGAAAGAGCAAGAAAGGTATTAGACGCAATTGACTCACCTAACTTACAGATAATATTTGACCCTGTAAATGTATTATATCCAGGAAATATTGACAGACAAGATGAAATAATTGAACAAGCTTTTGATTTGTTAAGAGATGAGATTGCTGTTGTTCACTGTAAAGATTTTGTTGTTGAGGGAGATGACTTAAAATCAATTGCAGCAGGAACAGGTGGACTTAACTACCCACTTCTTCTTAAGAAGATTAAACAGTATAAGCCTTATGTACACTGTACACTTGAAAATACTGTTCCAGAAAATGCTATTGCAACAAGAGATTTTATGGAGAAACTTTACGCAGAAGTATAATATTAATATTATTAAGTAAGATATATACCCTTTTTACTGGAAAAAATGTTCAGTAAAAAGGGTATTTCTTTGTGTTGTTTGTCAGCTCACTATCACCTAACGGTAGTGAGTTTTTGCCTATGACAAACGAAAGTATTTTTATGAAAGCTTAGAAAAAGTTAAAATATATCTAGCTTTTTATTTCAAAATATAGTACTATCTATAAAGTAGTATTAAAAACTACATAATGTAGAATTTAATCTTATTAAGTAATAAAAAGTAACTTAGGAATGAGGATAGTTTTATGGAGTATAAGATAATTGCAGATGGGGCGTGTGACCTTTATGGAGAAAATGCAGATAAGATTGGTGTAAAGATAGTACCTTTTTATGTTTCATTTGACGAAAGCACTTATAAAAAAGAGGGAGAAGAAGTTGGTATAAGAGAATTTTATAAAGAAATGGTTGATAATTCAACAGTATTTCCAAAAACATCAATGCCATCTGTTCAAGATTATATAGATGTATTTGAGCCTGTTATAAAAGCTGGAGAAGCTGTGCTTTGTATATGTATAACAACAAAGTTTAGTGGCTCTTACAATTCAGCAGTTAATGCAAAAAATATGCTTATGGAAGATTATCCAAAAGCTATAATTGAAGTTATAGACTCAACTCTTAATACAGTAGAAGAAGGTATATTTGTAAGAGAAGCAGCAAGAATGAAAGCTGATGGCGTTTCTTTTGAAGAAAATGTAAAGAACTTAGAGCGAATAAAGTCAACAGGAAGAATAATATTTACAATTGGAAATATGGATTATCTTATTCATGGTGGCAGAGTTGGTAAAGTTTTAGGCGGAGCTGTTAATATGCTAGGAATTAAGCCAATGATACTTATGAAAGATGGAGAAATATTTTCAAGTGGAGTTGCAAGAAGCAGAAAGAAGTCAATTGATAAGCTACTTGTACAGATAAAGGAGCATTTTGTAAAGAATAATCTTGATGCTAATAAATATGAGATAGTTGTAGGTTATGGTTACGATTATGAAGAAGCAGTTGCCTTTAGAGATAGAGTGTTGGAATCTGTAAAAGAATATTCAGATATAAAATCAATAGACATATATCAGATAGGTGCAACAGTAGGAGTTCACACAGGTCCATATCCATTAGGAGTTGGACTTCTTCAAAAGTATGATGCGTAATTACAAAAGGTTGCGTAAGGCGGTGTAAGTATGGCAAAGTTTACAAGAAAAGCCATTATGGATTGTTTTCTGGATATTTTGAAAGTAAAGAATATTGATAAAATAACAGTAAAAGATATTTGTGAAAAATGTGAGATTAATAGAAATACCTTTTATTATTATTTTAAAGATATATATGATGTTATTGATAGCATATTTAGAGATGAAACACAAAATATGTTACAGCTTGAAGAAGAATTGACATTTTACGAAACATATAACAGAGCAGCTTCAATTATAATAGAACATAGAAGTGCTATTATACATCTTTATAATTCAAAAAATAAAGAAATTGTTGTTAATTATATTGATGAGATTTCCAATATTCTTGTAAGAAAGTTTGTAGAGAAAAATGTTAAGAACCGCAATCTTACAGATGGTGATATACGATTTATTACAAGTTTTTACAGCTATGCGATAGTTGGAGTGACTTCAAAATGGATTGAAGAAGGAATGCCACCATATAACGTAGACTTAATTAAAAGAACTTCCGACTCCTTTGAAGCAACTATAGATATGATGATACAGACTTGTGAAAAAAATAATGTATAGTAAAATATACTAGGTGTTGAAGATATCAGTAGTATATATACTACTCATATCTTACGGGAGTTTATTAAAATACAAATATGGAAGTTTAATATAATAAAATCAGACATTTTAGGGATAGTGTTGGAATTTAGGACACTATCCTTTTTTTGACCATTTTATTTGACAGAAAAAGTGGTATAATAAATATATTAAATTGAAAACAGCTATTTATATTACAAAAAATGGTAGATTGATATTATATTTAGAAAAATGTTTGAAAATTAAATATTTATTGCTAAAATATATATAATAACTTATAGAAAGGCGGTAATAATATGTCAAAGAAATCATTGAAATTAGGTGCTGCGTCAGTGCTTGCTATTGGTGCAGGTGTTGCGGCTGTATCAGCTAAAACAAAAGAACAGAAAAAGAAAACTAGAAAAATTCAAGCAAAAGAGCATGAAGAATTTAGAAATACTGAAAGAGGAAAAAACGAAAAGAATAGCAAAGGTATATATTACTCAAATGGTAATTATGAAGCATTTGCAAGACCTGAAAAGCCAGAAGGTGTTGATGAAAAGAGTGCATATCTTGTAGGTAGTGGACTTGCTTCTCTTGCAGCAGCTTGTTTCCTTGTAAGAGATGGTCAGATGAAAGGCGACCATATTCATATCTTAGAAGCTATGGATATCGCAGGCGGAGCTTGTGACGGTATTAACGACCCAACAAGAGGATATATAATGCGTGGTGGTCGTGAGATGGAAAATCATTTTGAGTGTTTATGGGATTTATTTAGAAGTATTCCATCACTTGAAACAGAAGGTGCGTCAGTACTTGATGAATATTACTGGTTAAATAAGCACGACCCTAACTATTCACTTTGTAGAGCAACAGAATTTAGAGGTGAAGATGCTCATACAGATGGCAAGTTTAACTTAAGCCAAAAGGGTTGTATGGAGATAATGAAGTTGTTCTTTACAAAGGACGAAGACCTTTATGACAAGACAATTGAAGATGTATTTGACGATGAAGTATTTGATTCAGATTTTTGGTTATATTGGAGAACTATGTTTGCGTTTGAGAACTGGCATAGCGCACTTGAAATGAAGTTATATTTCCAAAGATTTATACATCACATTGGAGGTCTTCCTGATTTCTCAGCACTTAAATTTACTAAGTACAATCAGTATGAGTCACTTATTCTTCCTATGCAAAAATATCTTGAAGCAGCAGGAGTTAAGTTCCAGTTCAATACACAGGTAACAAATGTTGTGTTTGAATTTAAAGATGGTAAGAAGATTGCTAAGACAATTGAGTGTACAGTGGATGGTAAAGAAAAGGAAATTAGTCTTACAGAAAATGACCTTGTATTTGTTACAAACGGAAGTTGTACAGAAGGTACAATTTACGGTGACCATACTCATGCACCAGTAGGTGATGCAGAAGTAAGAACAAGTGGTTGTTGGAGTTTATGGAAGAATATTGCAAAGCAAGATGACTCATTTGGTCATCCAGAGAAGTTCTGTTCAGATATTGAAAAGACAAATTGGGAGTCAGCAACAGTTACAACAAGTGATGAAACAATTATTTCTTACATTAAGAAGATATGTAAGAGAGACCCTAGAACAGGAAAGGTTGTTACAGGTGGTATTGTAAGTTGTAAAGACTCTAGCTGGCTTCTTAGCTGGACAATTAACAGACAGGGACAGTTTAAGGAACAGAAAAAAGACGAAGTATGTGTATGGGTATACAGCTTATTTACAGATGTAGATGGCGATTATATTAAGAAGCCTATGAAGGAGTGTACTGGTGAAGAAATCACAGCAGAGTGGTTATATCATCTTGGAGTACCAGTTGATGAAATAGATGAGCTTGCAAAGAACCATTGCAATACAACACCTACTATGATGCCTTATATCACAGCATTCTTTATGCCTAGAAGAAAAGGTGACAGACCAGATGTTATACCAGATGGTTGTGTAAACTTTGCATTCTTAGGACAGTTTGCAGAAACACCACGAGATACTATATTTACAACTGAGTATTCAGTAAGAACAGCTATGGAAGCTGTATATGGACTCTTAGGTGTTGACAGAGGTGTACCAGAAGTATGGGGAAGTGTCTATGATATTAGAGATTTGCTTGATTCATCAGTTAAGTTAATGGACGGTAAGTCACCACTTGAAATAGAACTTCCAGGAGTTCTTGAAAATATTAAGAAGCCACTTCTTAAGAAGATTAAAGGTACAGTGGTTGAAAAGCTTTTGAAAGACCATAATGTAATAAAAGATTACATGGAATATTAAAATAGATTATTAGTTATCATTTCTCCTCAAAATAAATACTCCGTTACATTTATTTAAGTAAGTGTAGCGGAGTATTTTTATATTTAGTGATAAAGGCTAAACTTTTTTAAGTTGTGCGATATAGTGGAAATGGACACAACTAAAATCAATGCGATATTATGTGAGTACATTTTAGAGTTTTTTGTTATAATAAAAATATCAAAATTTAAAGTTTCTTATGTATGATAAATGTGGTATTATTAATATCAGTACTTAAAGAAATGAGGAATAAAATGAAAAAGAGAGAGTCGTTTAAGAGCAGGTCGGGATTTATACTTGCCTGTATCGGTTCAGCGGTAGGAATGGGAAATATTTGGATGTTTCCAACAAGGGTATCGCTTTATGGTGGTGGTTCGTTTCTAATACCATATCTTATATTCGTTGTGCTTATAGCTTCAACAGGTGTAATAGGTGAAATGAGTTTTGGGCGTGCTACAAGGTCAGGCCCTATAGACGCATTTGGTTATGCTTGCGAAAAAAAGGGCAAAAGAAAGGTGGGTGAACTGCTAGGTGGAATACCCGTTATAGGTTCACTTGCAATGGCAATAGGTTACACTGTTGTGATGGGGTGGATATTAAGATATGCAGTAGGAGCATTTACTGGAGCAACACTTGCACCAGAAAATACAGGTGCATTTGCAGAAAAGTTTGGTGGTATGGCATCAGCCTTTGGCAATAGTATATGGCAGATTGTAGCACTTGTTATATGTATGATAATACTCATGCTTGGCGTAGGTGGTGGAATTGAAAAGGCTAACAAAATAATGATGCCGATATTTTTCGTATTATTTGTGATTTTAGGAATTTATGTTGCATTTCAACAAGGAGCAGTTGATGGATATAAGTACATATTCCGTATTGACTCAGAAGCACTTGCAAGTCCTAAAACTTGGATATTTGCATTAGGACAGGCGTTCTTTTCGCTGTCTGTAGCAGGAAATGGTACTTTGATATATGGTTCGTATTTATCTGATGATGAGAATATACCATCGTCAGCAGGTCACGTTGCACTTTTTGATACAATAGCAGCGATACTTGCAGCTATAGTTATTATTCCAGCTATGGCAACGACTGGCGCACAGTTAAATCAAGGTGGCCCAGGATTGTTATTTATATACATTCCATCACTTATTAAATCAATGCCTGCTGCTACAATAATATGTATTATTTTCTTTGTTGCAGTATTATTTGCAGGAATGTCATCGCTTATTAATTTGTATGAAGCACCAATTGCCACAGTACAAGAAAAGGCAAAGGTAGGACGAGTACCCGCATGTGCAATAATTGGCGTTATTGGTATTGTAGTTTCAGTTCTTATTCAAGGCATTGTATCAGATTGGATGGACGTATTATCAATTTATATATGCCCATTAGGAGCGGGACTTGCAGGAATTATGTTTTTCTGGGTATGCGGAAAGGCTTATGTAGAAGAACAAGTCAACAAGGGGAGACAAAATACATTTACAAAGTTGTTCTATCCAATGTGCAAATATGTATTCGTACCAGTTTGTTTTATCGTGTTAATATTGGGTATAGCACTTGGAGGAATTGGCTAAAATGATAAAAAATATCATTATTAATAATTGATTTTACAAAATTATTGTGATAGACTTTCCATACTAAAAATATTAAATAAAAGAATAAAAATAATAAAATTTTGCATAATAAAGACAGTGAGTTGCTGACAGGCGTAAATCCGACTGAGTCAGGCTTCTTGCTGTCTTTTTTTGCGCAATTTAAGAAAGTGTAATGGAGTGCTTATGGAAAATCAAAACAAATATTCAAAAATAAAATTAAGTTATACTTGCCCGTTTAATATGATTGATGATTTGATTGGCGGAAAATGGAAGTTAAGGATAGTATCACATATTATTAATGGAGATAATAGATTTTCGATGCTTGAAAAAAGTATTAATGATATCTCGGCTAAAGTGTTGATGTCGCAATTAAAAGAATTAGAAGCAAGTGGGCTTATAATTCGTAAAGTGTTAAAAGAAGAGCCACCAAAAATAGTTGTATATGAAATAAATTCAGATTATAAGGCGTTAGAACCACTAGTGCTTGATTTGCAACAATTTGCAGTAACATATGCTACAAAAAATAAAATTAAAATATGCAACGATATTAATTAAGAAAGTAAATTTTAAATGTGTACTAAAATAATAATAAAGTTAAAAATAAACTTACATAAAAGTAAGTTATAGACATTTACAAAACTTGTGTTATATAATCACTTGCAGTTAGATATAACTAATACAAGAAAGGCGAAACTAACATGATAAAAAAATATAAATTGGAGATTATTTTGGGTGCAATTCTTATAGCACTGTCTATAATTTCACTTTTTGTAGGTGTTATAGATGTGAGTATTAATGATATACTAAATGGTAATTCACAAGCATTAATGATATTTATAACATCAAGACTTCCACGTTTACTTGCAATACTTTGTACGGGTATGGGAATGAGTGTGGCAGGGCTTATAATGCAGCAGCTTTGTATGAATAAATTTGTATCACCGACAACAGGTGCGACTATTTCATCAGCTCAATTTGGTATACTTCTAGCACTTCTTTTTATGCCTAATTCAACATTGTGGCAAAGAGCAGGTTTTGCGTTTGTATTTGCAGTACTTGGAACTTGGATATTCGTGTGGTTTATACAAAAAGTCCATTATAAAGATGTTGTTATGGTGCCATTAGTAGGTATTATGTTTGGAAATGTAATTGGAGGAATTACCAATTTTTTAGCATACAAATATGAAATGACACAGGCACTTTCTACATGGCTTGTGGGACATTTTTCAATGGTACTTAAAGGGCGTTATGAGATAGTGTACATGGTAGTACCGCTTATAATTATAGCATTTATCTTTGCTAATCATTTTAATATTGTTGGAATGGGAAAAGATTTTTCAAAAAATCTTGGAGTGTCATATAATGCAATATTATTTATGGGACTTACAATAGCAGCAATGATTACAGCTTCAATAGTAGTTGTGGTAGGTTCAATCTCATACATAGGACTTATCGTTCCTAATATAGTAGCAATGTTCAAAGGTGATAAGATTAGAGGAACACTTATTGATACTGCATTATTTGGAGCAATATTTGTACTTGTGTGTGACATGATAGGACGTATTGTTATTATGCCATACGAACTTCCAATTGAATTAATAGTAGGTATTCTTGGAAGTATTATATTTATAGTAATGCTTTTATACAGATTAAGATATGGAAGAAAAGCAGTTAATATTAAAGAACTTTTAAAACAGCATTTTGATGTTGCTTAATTAAGGAAATTGATATTATATTCCGCCTATAAAAAACGAAAGGATTTTATTTATGAATAGTAAAGCATACAAAGCAAATGTTTTAAAGCTGACAATGCTTGCTGTAATGATGATTGTTGTAACATTAGCATTTTTATTTGTCGGTGTAAAGTTTCACAATGAAAAATTACTAAGATATGCTATGAAACTTAGAATACCTAAAGTATTAGCAATGATTATAACAGCATTTGCAATCGGTGGGGCAACAATAGTATTTCAATCGGTAATTAATAATACAATAGTAACACCTTGTCTGCTTGGTATGAATTCATTGTATACACTTATACATACGTCAGTTGTATTTGTGCTTGGTTCAGGGAGTGTTATATTTACTAATTCAAATCTTAGCTTTCTTATTGACCTTGTGCTTATGGGAGTTATAGCAACTGTGGTTTATAGTTGGTTGTTTAAAATGACAGGCTATAATGTACTTTATGTATTGTTAGTGGGAACAGTTATGACATCATTATTTTCAAGTATACAAAGTACATTGACAAGAATAATGGACCCTAATGAATACGATGCACTTCTTACATCACTTGTGGCGAGTTTTACAAATATTAATTCTGAAATAATTATATTTTCTGTACTTGTACTTGCACTTATAATTCTCATATTTAGAAAAGAACTTGCTTTATTAAATGTAATAACACTTGGTAAAGAACAAGCAATTAATCTAGGTGTAGATTACGATAGATGTATAAGAAAATTACTTCTTTCAGTTACACTTTGTATAGCAGTTGCAACAGCTATGGTAGGACCGATATCATTTTTAGGACTTATAATAGCAAATATTTCAAGACAACTTTTAAAGACTTATAGACACTCACATCTTATACTAGGTTCAGCATTTATTGGAGTTGTTGCATTAATTGGTGGTCAGTTTGTTGTGGAGAGAGTATTTGTTTATTCAGTGCCTATAAGTGTATTTATTACAGTAGTTGGTGGTATATACTTTTTATATCTTATTTTTGCTGGAAAGAAAGCATAATATTGGAAAGGAGAAGTGGTTATGAAGATAGAAAAGCTTGTAAAAAAATATGATGGTAAAACTGTTGTAAATGATGTTTCATTTGACATTCCAAAAGGTAAAGTAACTTCTCTTATTGGCCCGAATGGTGCAGGGAAATCAACAGTAATGAGTATTATTTCAAGACTTATAGCTGCTGATACAGGTATTGTATCGTTTGAAGGAAAAGCATTATCAAAATGGGAAAGTAAAGAACTTGCAAAACATCTCGCTATACTTACTCAAAGTAATAATGTTCAAATGAAACTTACAGTAGAAGAACTTGTGGCGTTTGGAAGATTTCCACATTCAGGTGGTAGAATAAACGAAATAGATAAAGCAAAGATAGATGAAGCAATAAGTTATATGGAGCTTGATGAATTTAGAGAACGTTTTATAGATGAGCTTTCAGGTGGGCAAAGACAAAGAGCATACATAGCTATGGTAATAGCTCAAGATACAGAATATGTTCTTCTTGATGAACCTACTAATAATCTTGATATATATCATGCTGGCAAACTTATGAAAACAATAAGAAAACTTTGTGATGAACTTGGAAAAACAGTTATTGTTGTATTACATGATATAAATTATGCAGCCGTTTATTCAGATTATATATGTGCATTTAAAAATGGTAAAATAGCAAGTTTTGGAACTGTAGATGAAGTTATAACAAAAGAAAATTTATCAGCTATATATGATGTTGAATTTGAAATTATGAGGATAAAAGGGAAACCATTATCAATATATTATTAAAACAGAAGGAGAGCCTAAAATGAAAAAACTATTATTAACATTTATTGCGGCAATAATGGCTGTAGGTCTTATTGCTTGTGGAAGTAGTTCGTCAAATAATAGCGAACAGACAACAACTGAAAATACTAGCACACAACAAGAAAAGACAAGTGTTACAATTAAATCCCTTAATGGTTCAAAAGAAGAAGTTGATTTAGAAGTTCCATATGACCCTAAAAGAATTGCAATTCTAGACTTTGCATCTCTTGATATTATTGATAGTCTTGGAGTTGGTGAACGTGTTGTAGGTATGGCATCAACAAGTATTGACTATCTTAAGAAATATTCAGATAACACATCAATTAAAAGTCTTGGAACAATAAAAGAAGCTGATTTTGAAGCCGTAATGGAATGTGAACCAGATATTATATTTATAGGTGGACGACTTTCAAATAGTTATGATAAGTTAAGTGAAATAGCACCAGTTGTATATCTTTCAACTGATACAGAAATTGGACTTGTAGAAAGTGTATCTAAAAATGCAAAAACAATAGCATCTATATTTGGTCTTGAAAGTGAAGTTGACTCAAAATTGGCTAACTTTACAGAAAGAATTAATAATTTAAAGAATTTTGCACAGTCAAAGACAGCACTTGTTGGAATGACTACAAGTGGAAGTTTTAATCTTTTAGGGAATGATGGAAGATGTTCAATTATAGGTCGAGAGATAGGCTTTAACAATCTTACAGCTGCAAGTTCAACATCTACACATGGAAATGAGTCATCATTTGAAACAGTAGTAAGCCAAAATCCTGATTATATATTTGTAATGGATAGAGATAGTGCGATTGCAACATCAGGAGCAAAGACAGCGAAGGAAATTATGGAAAATGACCTTGTAATGTCAACTGATGCGTATAAGAACAATCATATAGTATACCTTGAACACCCAAATGTATGGTATACAGCAGAAGGTGGAATACAAGCACTTGATATTATGTTACAAGACCTTGAAACTGGATTAAAATAATTAATAAAATAGAAAATTTTTAAAAGTCTGGTATTGATAATTCATTAATACCAGATTTTTGCTATATAAAATACAGTTTATATAAGTAATATTTCAATGTATAATTGAAATATAAAAAATGATAAAGTTTATTTATATTTTGGAAAGAGGGTGTTTTAATGTTTGCTTTACAAGGCTATTATTATGGCAATTCAGTTCAAACATTAGATAAAATAGTTGTAAAGAAAAGTATAGGTAAGATAAAAGCAGGTAGGGGATTTTCTACCTGCTTTTGTCTGTAAATAATTATTTATCAAAAATTATTTATTATTCTTATTTTCAAGTTCATTATGCTTCATAGCACGAACTCTAAGTGAAAGTCCAAAGAGATTAATAAATCCTTCAGCATCATGGTGGTCATAAAGGTCACCTGTTGTAAATGAAGCGATTGATTCATTGTAAAGAGAATATGGAGATGTAGTTCCAGCCTTAATAATGTTACCCTTGTAAAGCTTAAACTTAACTTCACCAGTTACATATTCCTGAGTCTTTTCGATAAATGCCTGAACAGCTTCACGAAGTGGAGTTTCCCACTTTCCTTCATAAATTATCTGAGCGAACTTGTTAGCCATGTTAATCTTCATAGCAGTAGTATCTCTGTCAAGAATTAATTCTTCAAGCTGCTGATGAGCTTCATAAAGAATAGTTCCGCCAGGAGTTTCATAAACACCACGAGATTTCATACCAACAACACGATTTTCAACGATATCAACGATACCAATACCATGCTTGCCACCGAGTCTGTTTAATTCTCTGATAATATCAGAAACTTTCATTTCCTTGCCATTAACTGACTTTGGAACACCCTTTTCAAATGTCATTGTAACGTATTCTGGTTCGTCTGGTGCTTCTTCTGGAGTGTTTCCAAGAACAAGTAAATGCTTGTAGTTAGGTTCATTAGATGGGTCTTCAAGTTCAAGACCTTCATGGCTGATATGCCATAAGTTACGGTCACGGCTGTAGCTTGTATCTGTTGAGAAAGGAAGGTGAATACCATGCTGTTTGCAGTATTCGATTTCATCTTCACGAGATTGAAGTGTCCACTTTTCATTTCTCCAAGGAGCAATAATCTTGATATCTGGAGCAAGAGCTTTGATTGTAAGCTCAAAACGTATCTGGTCATTACCCTTACCAGTAGCACCATGACAGATAGCTGTAGCACCCTCTTGACGAGCAATTTCAACTAATCTCTTAGCAATAAGTGGTCTTGCCATAGATGTTCCAAGTAAATACTTGTTTTCATAAACAGCATGAGCTTGAACACAAGGAACGATATATTTGTCACAAAATTCATCTGTTAAATCTTCTATGTATAACTTAGAAGCGCCACATGAAGTAGCTCTTTCTGCAAGTCCATCAAGTTCTTCTCCTTGACCACAGTCAGCACATACGCAAATAACTTCATAGCCATAAGTTTCCTTTAACCAAGGGATAATTGCAGTTGTATCAAGTCCGCCTGAGTAGGCTAAGATAACTTTTTCTTTCATATTAATAGTCCTCCTGAAATAATTTATCAAATGTATATTGATATTTTAATGATTGAAAAAATGGATAATAAATCCATAACCAACTGCAAATAATAATAATCCAATTTCAATAAAAATGCAATAGCCAAAAATGAATAAAATGTAAAAATATACATTATTTATGAATATTTATAAGAAAATTCAAAATAACTCTTTACATAGAAAAAAAAGTTGCTATAATAAAATTTGCAATACATCACAAGTTTAATCAAGATTTGTTGCTTTTCGCAATACAAGTAAGGACTTGCTTAATATTGTTAAATTATGATGTTGTGGTCAAAAGTTCAAAAGCTTGGTGATTTTTAAATATATATTTTGCAGACTAACTTTTTGGATTTTTGAGCGAGTATCATAATGAAAGAACACATTTAAAATACTTAAAGTATGGAGGATTAACATGGTAAAAGTTGGAATTATTGGAGCTACAGGTTATGCTGGAAATGAATTAGTAAGATTGTTATTAGGACACAAAGACGCACAGATTGTATGGTATGGCTCAAGAAGTTATATAGACCAAAAATATGCAGATGTTTATAGAAATATGTTCCAGCTTGTAGATGATGTGTGTATGGATGATAATATGGAAGAACTTGCTAATCAAGTTGATGTTATATTTACAGCAACACCACAAGGACTTTGTGCTTCACTTGTAAATGAAGAAATATTATCAAAGGTAAAGATTGTTGATTTAAGTGCTGACTTTAGATTAAAAGATGTAAATATATATGAACAGTGGTACAAGATTGACCACAAAGCACCACAGTACATAGACGAAGCAGTATATGGACTTTGTGAAATTAACAGAGATAAGGTGACTAAGGATACAAGAATTATAGCTAATCCGGGTTGTTATACAACAACATCAATCCTTACATTATATCCAATGGTTAAAGAAGGACTTATTAATCCAGATACAATTATTATAGATGCTAAGAGTGGTACATCTGGTGCGGGCAGAGGAGCTAAGGTCAATAACCTTTTCTGTGAAGTTAATGAAAGTATGAAAGCCTATGGAGTTGGAACACACAGACATACTCCAGAAATAGAAGAACAATTAGGATATGCTTGTGGTAGAGATGATTTAAAGCTTATATTTACTCCACACCTTGTACCAATGAATAGAGGTATTCTTGTAACTGCTTATGCTAATCTTAACAAAGAAGTAACTTATGAAGAAGTTAAAGCCGTTTATGATAAATATTATGCAAACGAAAAGTTTGTAAGAGTTCTTGACAAAGATGTATGCCCAGAGACAAGATGGGTTGAAGGAAGTAACTTTGTAGATATCGGCTTTAAGATTGAGCCTAGAACAAATAGACTTATAATGATGGGAGCGCTTGATAATCTTGTTAAAGGTGCAGCAGGTCAGGCTATTCAAAATATGAACTTATTATTTGGTTTACCAGAGTCAGAAGGACTTGAATTAGCACCAATGTTCCCATAAGAGTAAAAAATGTACATAAGAGAGCCTTGAGAGCTATGCTCACAATGGTTTTTGCTATGTCAATATTATAACAGAGTAGAATATATATTTTTAAAATTTAAAGGGCGTTCTCACATTGCCTAAAGGCGATGTGTTTTTGCCTATGGCAAACGAAAGGAGAACTTATGAATATAATTACAGGTGGCGTAACAGCAGCAAAAGGTTTTAAGGCAGCTGGACTTAGCATAGGAATTAAGAATAAGACAGATAAAAAAGATATGGCAATGGTATATAGTGAAAAGCCATGTACAACAGCAGGAACATTTACAACTAATAGAGTGTCAGCAGCTCCCGTAAAGTGGGATAAAGATGTTGTGTATAATTCACCATTTTCACAGGCAGTAGTAGTAAATAGTGGTGTTGCTAATGCTTGTACAGGTAAGGAAGGACTTGATGCTTGTAAAAAAGAAGCTGAAGCGGTATCAGCAAAGTTAGGAGTTCCTGCTAATTCAGTACTTGTAGCTTCAACAGGTGTAATTGGTATGCAGTTGCCAATGGATAAGATTTGTGAAGGAATTGACAAACTTCCTGCACTTCTTGATGGAACACTTGAAGCAGGAACAAGTGCAGCAGAAGCAATTATGACAACTGATACAGTATCTAAGCAAGTCGCAGTTACAGTTGACATAGCTGGCAAAGAAGTAACAGTTGGTGGAATGTGTAAGGGAGCGGGAATGATACACCCTAACATGGCAACAATGCTTTGCTTTATTACAACTGATGCTAATATTGAAAAGCAAACACTTCAAAAGATGACAAGTGAAATAGTTGATGATTCATTTAATATGATATCCGTAGATGGTGATACATCAACTAATGACACGGCACTTGTTATGGCAAATGGTATGGCAGAAAATGAAATTATCACTGAACAAAGTGCAGATTATGATAAATTCTATGAGGCTTTAAAATACATTTTCACAGAGCTTTCTAAAAAAATCGCAGGAGATGGTGAAGGTTGTACTTGTCTTTTTGAAGCACAAGTTATCAATGCAAAAACTAAGGCACAAGCAAAGGTACTTGCAAAGTCAATAATTACATCTAATCTTACTAAAGCAGCTATATTTGGACATGATGCTAACTGGGGTAGAATACTTTGTGCAATGGGGTATTCTGGTGCAGAATTTGAGCCAGAAAATGTTGATATTTACTTTGAAAGCGAAGCAGGGAAGTTAAAGATTGTAGAAAATGGTAATGCTACAGATTACAGTGAAGAAGTAGCAACACAAATACTTTCAAAGAACCCAGTCAAAGCTATAGCTGATATAAAAGAAGGTAGTGAAAGCGCAACAGCTTGGGGTTGTGACCTTACATTTGACTATGTAAAAATTAATGCAGATTACAGGTCTTAATATTAAAAACTATGAAGTTGTCGCAATAAGAGAATTTTGTTAATGCCACAACTCCTATGTAATGCGAAATGTAAGTAGGGACTTTGGCTTGGTATTTGTGTAAATAAGAGTCAAATTCTGTGCTTATATAAGAATTAGAAAAGAGAATGGAGAAAATACAATGGCAGCAGATATGAACGAAGAATTAAAAAAGGCTCAAGTCTTAGTAGAAGCACTTCCTTATATTCAAAAATTTAATAGAAAAATTATCGTTGTAAAATACGGCGGAAGCGCAATGGTTGATGAAGAACTTAAAAGAAAGGTAATTCAGGATGTAGTTCTTCTTAAATTAGTTGGTTTCAAGCCTATTATTGTACATGGTGGTGGTAAGGAAATCAGTAAATGGGTTCAAAAGTCAGGTATGGAGCCTAAATTTTTAAATGGTCTTCGTGTAACAGATGAACCTACAATGGAAATTGCTGAAATGGTACTTAACAAGGTTAATAAAAGTCTTGTATCTTTAATAGAAGAATTAGGCGTTAAGGCTTGTGGTATCAGCGGTAAAGATGGTGGAATGTTAAAGGTTGAAAAGAAGTTGTCAAAAGGTGAAGATATTGGTTATGTAGGAGAAGTTACAGAAGTTGATACAACTTTGATTAACTCTCTTTTAAAAGATGATTTTCTTCCAGTAATATGTCCTATAGGATATGATGACAGCTATCATGCTTATAATATCAATGCTGATGACGCAGCTTGTGCAATTGCAAGAGCTGTAAAGGCTGAAAAGCTTGCGTTCCTTACAGATATTGAAGGCGTATATAGAGATTATGAAGACAAGGACTCATTAATTTCAGAACTTACAACAGATGAAGCAAGAGAACTTCTTGAAGGCGGTACAATAGGCGGTGGAATGTTGCCAAAGCTTAACAATTGTATAGACGCAATTGAACATGGCGTATCAAGAGTGCATATTCTTGATGGTAGAATTGCACATTGCTTATTACTTGAAATCTTTACTAATAAGGGTATTGGTACAGCTATTATCAACAAAGAAGCAGAGAGATTTTTTCAAGAATAATATACATAAAAATTAATAAGCGATTTAAAGGTAAATACATAATAAAATTATTAGTTACTGTTTGCATATATCTTGTAAACAGTAACTTTATTGAATTTAGTTCGGTAGTTAATACTATTTAGAAAAATGATATTTTTCTATTGCCAACAACAAGTGAGAATATAATAAATTAGAAAATTAGTAAGTTATTTTTAATAGAATGGAGAATCAAATGAATACACAACAGTTAATTGATACAGCAGAACAACACCTTATACATACATATAACAGATATCAGATAGTATTAGATAAAGGTGATGGTACAAGACTTTATGATACAGATGGAAAAGAATATCTTGATTTTGGTGCGGGTATTGCTGTATTTGCATTAGGATATAACAATAAAGAATATAATGACGCATTAAAGGCTCAGATAGACAAGCTTATACACACATCTAATTATTTTTACAATGAACCAGCAGTTATAGCAAGTAAGATGATTACAGAAGCTTCTGGTATGGATAGAGTATTTTTTACTAACAGTGGTACAGAAGCTATTGAAGGTGCTATTAAGCTTGCGAAAAAGTACGCATTTTTAAAAGACGGAAGTACTGACCATGAGATTATAGCAATGAAACATTCTTTTCATGGAAGAAGTATGGGTGCGCTTGCCGTAACAGGAAACAAGCATTATCAAGAAGCTTTTGGTCCTATGATTGCAGGAATAAAGTTTGCAGATTATAATGACCTTGACAGTGTGAAAGCACTTGTAAATGATAAGACTTGTGCAATTATTTTTGAAACAGTTCAAGGCGAAGGTGGCATTTATCCAGCAAAGAAGGAATTTATTGAAGGCGTAAGAAAGCTTTGCGATGAAAAGGGAATACTTCTTATTCTCGATGAAATTCAGTGTGGTATGGGTAGAACTGGTTCGATGTTTGCATATCAGCAGTACGGTGTTAAACCTGATATTACAACATCAGCTAAGGCTCTTGGCTGTGGCGTGCCAATTGGAGCATTTCTTGCAACAGAAGAAGTAGCAAAGGCACTTGTTCCGGGTGACCACGGTACAACTTATGGTGGTAATCCATTAGCTTGTGCGGCAGCAGTTAAGGTACTTGAGCTATTTAAGAAGCAAAATGTACTTGAAAATGTAAAGACTGTATCAGCATATCTTGAACAAGAGTTAGACAAGATTGTAGCAGATTATGATATTGCAGTTGAAAGACGAGGCATGGGACTTATACAGGGACTTGAATTAAGTATTGCACCAGCAAAAGTAATTAATAACGCCCTTGAAAATGGTCTTATTGTATTTTCAGCAGGAAGCAATGTAATAAGATTTGTACCACCACTTGTAATTACTAAAGATGATGTAGATGAAATGATAGTGAAGCTTAGAAAATCTTTAGATGAAGTGTAAATTAGGTTGCAAAATTTGTCATAAAAAAGTGGCGAAAAACCCCATAGCTCGCTGTGGGGTTTTTCGCCACTTTTTTCGACTTAACATATACATATATTAAGTGCATAATATATGTATAAATATTGTAAGGAGAGTATTATGGCACGACCAAGAACAAATAATGTACAAATAAATATAGCTATTCCTATTGAATGGAAAAAGGAACTTGAAAACCTTGCTCGTATCTATTCAGTTGAAGAAGGAAAAGGACATATAAGTGAAGCTACTGTCAAAAAGTATATAGAGGAGCAAAAAAATGAAGATTAACCAAAACATTGAAACAACTGAATATAAACAGTTGCTGAATACAACAATTAATGCTAAAGGTAAGATTAATCGTAAAAAGCGTTTTGGAAAGTCAATAAAAAATAGGTGTCAGGGATATTTTCAGTTACAAATAAAGAATAAATTTAATAATACAAATGGTGTATATATAGAAGTGCCAAATGATTATAAAGCGAGTCAATATGACCATACTGCTGATAATTATATCAAGAAAAAATTATCTGATAGAATGTATAAACTTTCTGATGGAAC
>ERZ860148.209-NODE-209-length-50907-cov-11.405018_pt1 | contig 50907 bp, 38 predicted proteins | sample MGYA00509981_ERZ860148 | MGnify/ENA primary metagenome ERZ860148 (study PRJEB30046, sample SAMN00715199) | human gut metagenome | study: EMG produced TPA metagenomics assembly of the A metagenome-wide association study of gut microbiota in type 2...
TCTTATCATCTTTTTCCAGTAATTTGATCGCAAAGAATCTCTTCTGTTCTTCCGGCATTCCTTTTAACTTGCCTTCTACTTCTGCAATAATATCCTCAGCCTCTTTAGAAAACTCATGGGTTACAACTGCTGCTTTTCTGCTCTCTGCAAGCTTTACTGCTTTCTCAGCTGCCTCTTTGATCCCGGTTCCTTTTAAAGCGGAGATCTCAACGACTTCACAGCCTAATTTTTTGCTTAATTTATCTGTGTGGATTTTCTCACCGCTCTTCTCCACAACGTCCATCATGTTGACTGCCATGATGACCGGAATACCTAATTCCATAAGCTGTGTGGAAAGGTAAAGGTTACGCTCGATGTTTGTACCGTCGACGATATTTAAGATCACATCCGGTCTCTCAGCGATGAGGTAGTTTCTTGCAACTACTTCCTCAAGTGTGTATGGAGATAAAGAATAGATACCCGGTAAGTCCATGATAACGACATCTTTATGTCCTTTTAATTTTCCTTCTTTCTTTTCTACCGTAACACCCGGCCAGTTACCAACAAACTGGTTGGAACCTGTCAGCGCGTTAAATAATGTTGTTTTACCGCAGTTTGGATTTCCTGCGAGTGCAATTTTAACTGCCATGATCAACTCTCCTTTTCTGCTTCTATGTAAGTCCGTTTCCATGTCTGGAATCCGTATGCTGCATTCCGCAAAAGTATGCCAGCACTACTCATTTTCATAACATTTTTATCTTTTGAGTTAGTCTTATGTAACCCATGGACAAAAAAAAATTATTCCACTTCGATCATCTCTGCATCTGCTTTGCGGAGTGATAACTCGTATCCGCGCACAGTAACTTCTACAGGGTCGCCGAGTGGCGCTACTTTTCTGACAAAAACATCCACACCTTTTGTGATCCCCATATCCATGATCCTTCTCTTAACCGGTCCCTCGCCAGTCAACTTTTTGACTTTTACTGTCTGTCCGACAGCTGTTTCTTTTAATGTCATTTCCTAACGGCTCCTTTTTTATTTTTTAATCATTTATCAGCAGGCAGGAAACGCCCTGCCATTGCTTACAACTTACAGGCTGGCACACCTAGACCATAATCTTATTTGCCATGTCTTTTCCGATCGCAACCCTCGAATCTTTGACATTCACGATCATATTGCCACCGATCTCAGATACGACCGTAACAACGCCTCCTACTACAAATCCGAGATTCTCTAAAAATCTTCTGGTTTCTTCTTTTCCGCCAACTTTTTTAATTGTATTCTCTTCACCTGTTTTCACCATTGTTAAAGGCATCATATCTTCCTCTTCCTTATCTTTCCAAAGACTATTGATAATCTTTTTCGTTTCTACGTTGGTTAGTATAATCTAACGATAGTTAGTTGTCAATAACTTTTTCACATATTTTTCTAAAATATTTTCTTTTGTAGGGCTGCACAATTTTTCATTATTTTAAGTCACTATTTTCAGTGAGATGTAAACCTCCTCAGACGTATGGTCATGAAAAAAAGAAGACATCACACATTTTGCTGTGCAATGCCTTCTTCCGCATCATTTCTTACTGTTTATTCTGCTTATTCTGTTTTAACTCTTTTTTCCATGCCATATAGCTTGTGTACTCTTCACTCTTTTTGAACTTGCGTTTTTTCAGAATGAACATCACGAGTGAGAGGATGAATCCTACTACACCGATGGTCGCAATTGTCTTTAAGATCACAAGTAATTTTGGCTGTACAAATTTAATGGTTGTATTTTCACCAACACCGTTCATAGCAACAGAGTTTGCTAATACATACAGGTCATGGTGGCATGCCTCACGCATTGCTGTTACCATAACCGGATCATTTTTATATGCCGGTAATTCTTTGGTCACATACGGCATCATGGCATCATAGGTTGTAACACCACCTGCCATCACTCCGTCCGGGCCATTGACATATGGATTAAGAACGTTGTCTGTGATGGTAAGTCCATTGCTGCCCCACTCATTTCTCATGATTCCGGTCATCAATCCTTTGTTACCGCCGGACCAGATACATCCCCAGCGTGTGTAAGCAACCATGGTTCCGTTTGCATTTCCTTCTTCAAATACATCCTGGAATGCTTTTAAATATACTTCACGTGCTGCCTGCTCAGAGAGCCATACGCCAAGACCAATACGATCCTGCTCGCAGTCATTTAATGCAAAGTGTTTCATTACGACATGAACACCTTTTTCCTGGATAGCTGCCACTTCGTAAGCACTCATTTTTCCGGAAAGGAATCCGTCTTCACTGTAGTACTCGAAGTTACGTCCGCCATAAGGAGTTCTGTGGATATTGTTACCCGGTCCGTAAAGAATCGCAACGTCTGCAGACAGACAGTTATTACCGATCACTTTACCAATTTCTGTCATAATATCCGTATTGAAAGTTGCTGCCATCACATCCTCAGATGTAAATGCAGTTGCTGTCAGTTTTTCTTTATCATTATTACCGAATAAGGAAGCGGTCAGTCCCTGTGGTCCGTTCTCATCACGGGAACCCGGAGCCTGGATCGATTTGATCGGCATTGTCCAGTGGAAGGAGTCGCCAATTAAAGTTACCATCTCGTCATAGGTAAGCTGGTCTAATAAAGTATCCCAGTCAGCATCGTCATAATCTTTACCGATCATATCGTATAAAGTAAGACCATTTTTAGCGCCTAAAGTCGGCATCTCTACGGTATCATAATCTGCTGCATCGTACTGTACTAACTGCAGATCATCGATCATTGTATCTGTCAATGCAAATACCGGGGACTCTGTTGGGAAAGTTCCCTCCCAGTCATTACGTGAAAGGTAAGTTACGGAGTTATCTCCGGCACCTTCGTAAAGGTTCATATCAGAATCAGATAACTGGTTTGTTACCTCTGCACCACTCTTGGATACTGCGTAAGTAGTGGTATCTAATGTATCATTTGTCCACTGGAATGTAAGCTCTGCGTTACCTTCTGCATCCATTCCATTCTCAGTTGTGAATCCTTTTGCTGCAAGAATGTTATTTACAGCATTGTGTGCATCTGTTGCTGCTGTGAAATAGTAATCACCGGCATCTAAGATATATGTTTTTGCACCATATGCATCATAAGATGCGATATCTGCTCTGTCCACATTAATTGTTAATGTCTGGGACTCACCCGGAGCCAAAATATCAGTTTTGCCAAATCCGCATAACTGTACTGCAGATTTCTCTACAGAATTTTCTTTGTCATACTCTGTATATGGAGACTGTGCGTAAATCTGAACGGTCTCTTTTCCGGAATAAGTATCACCTGTATTGGTGACTGTCACATTAAAGTTATAAGAATCTGTCGCAGCATCATAAACACCTGTCATGTCACTGTACTCGAAATCTGTATAGCTTAATCCATAACCGAATGGGAATGCTACATCATCACTGTATACATAGCTTCCTGCATTTCCGGTTCCCATAACCGTGTCTTCATAACGTGTCTCATAATATTTGTATCCAACGTAGATACCTTCCTGATATACCATGTAGCTTTTTGCTTTTTCAGGAATCAGTTCTTCTGAATAACCTTCATAAATCATCGGTGTGAAGTTTGCCATGGCCGGTGAAGAATAATTGTCATAGCAGTAAGTATCCACAAGGCTTCCGGATGGATTGACGTTACCTGCAAGGATATCAGCCACTGCATTGATACCTGTAATTCCGACATCGCCGATCCACAGACAGGCATCTACATTATAAGTATTGTCTTTTAAGAAATCTACCTGTAATGCATTTGCAGAGTTGATCAGCACAATGATCTTGCTCACTGTTCCGTCTGCTTTCATTGCTGCCACATTGGAAAGCATTTCTTTTTCATTGTCATCTAATGCAAGGTAATTGACATCGCCGTATGCAAGGTCGGCACCCTCACCGCCTACACGGGATAATGTGACGATTGCCGCATCACCATAAGAGCTTACAGAATCTTTCACTTCGTCTGTGTACTCATTCCATGGAACTTCAGTTACAACGGCACTTGCAGTTGCGATCGTACCACCGTTTCCACGTTTGTACATTCCCATCTCTTCGGATTCATAGAAGTTCCAGAGTGTTTCGTTTACATTGAAACCTGTTTTTTCCATCGCAGTTTTTAAGGTATCTGCTGTGGAAGCGTCAATGTTACCGGATCCTGTACCACCATACACAAGGTTTACAGATGAATTGGAAAACAGACTGACATTGTCCCCTTCTGCCAGAGGAAGTGCGTTATTCTCATTCATAAGAAGCGCTGCACCTTCTGCCTCCACCTGCTGGACAAGCTGTAATCCGTAGTCAACCATATCTTCTGTAGACTCAAAGTCAGAGGTAAAGTACTGTGCACTTTCATCCTCGTTCTGTAATTTCCAGAATGTTCCTCCGACGAAAATAGCCAGTGAATTATCAAAAACGTTTAATAAACTGTACAGCGGCACAAAGATCACTGCCAGAATCGCACATACGATCGATAATCCTTTCCATGGACGGATTGCTCTGTGTTTTGCTTTACGGAAAGCCTTCTTGCGGGCTTTCACTTCTTTTTTGTTCTCTCCCATAATTTTTCTCCATTTCTTTTTTCAAATTCCGTCATTTTGACGAACTTTGTTTACTTTGTGTTTTCATTTTATTAAAATTTTGTTAAAAAATCAACAAACCCGCCCTAGTCGGTTCTTTTTATGACGTAAGTGGTCATTTGAATTCTTCCGGCACATCCTCATAAGTTTTCCATTTTTCCATGGCTTCTTCCAGTGACGTTCCCTCACTTACCGCGTGTTTTCTCACAGCATTGACAGCCTGGATCTCTTTCATTCTGGCTCCTGTTAAAGTGTAGCCTTTCATTGCCCAGAGTGTTGCAAGCCATGCGATCATCGGAACAATACAGAACAGAATCAGAACAACTCCATGCATTCCAGAAGAATATGGTGTCTTGCTGTCCGGTAATGTCTGGATACCGATCATTGCAACTGCTGCACCAACGATGGTAGATCCAAGAGAACTTACTAATTTATCTACAAGTGAGAACAATGTTCCCATAATACCTGGCACATACTGTCCGGAACGGTATGTCTCATAATCGGAACAGTCTGCAACCATCGGAATCGGCATATCTGCTGTTGCATAATATGCACCATAACCGATACCAAAGAATAACACAAATAACACCGTGTATACATTGATGGATCTCAGGCTTAAGTTAAATGCCGGAACCCCCTGCTTCCATAACAGTAACAATACTAAAACTCCAATGTACATGACCAGCGCAAGCATTGTATAGCGCACCAGTGAAGCTTTCTGTCCATGCTTCTGTGATGTTTTTACTGTCAAAAGGAAGAACGGAACAGAGAAAATATATCCGACGATCATCATCGGAAGATACAGTCCGCCGTAGTCTCCCATCATTGCTCCGTAAAGCATACAGAGTACTGTCATATTCGTTGCAATGGAGAAAGCGAGCTTGCATCCCGCTCCTGCGACCATAAGACGCTGCAGCTCTTTGTTTGCTTTTAAAATAGCAACATATTCTTTTAATTTTACTTTTTCCTGTTTATTGCCAACACCGAAAAATTCCGGTCTGTCTTTCTCCCAGATACCGATCACTGCAAGAAGTGTCAGCACTGCAGATACCACGATGGCAAGCGGGATCATAAAATCAAAAAAGTTTGCGCTGTTATAGCCGCCAAGACGGTCACCTAAGATCGGTGCCAGAAACTGTACAAGTCCCATACCGATCAGGCTGGCGATCGTATTAAAAATAGTAAACATCGGGCGCTGTTTCGGATCGTTTGTCAGACAAGTCTGTCCGGAACGGGTACAGGCTGTCTGGAATGTGTATCCGATAACATATAATGCATAAAATAACACAAAACATGCATAGCGCAGCCACTGCATGTCCGGTGCGATGATCCTCGTTCCAAAATACAGTAAAATGGAAGAAACGATCATGATCACATTTCCGATTACCATGTATGGACGGAATTTACCGAATTTTGAATTTGTCCGGTCGATCAAAGCTCCGATGATTGGATCCGTCACGGCATCAAAAAGACGCATAACGGTTACCATTGTCGTTGCAAACATAAGCGCAAGTCCTAACACTCCGTTTGCATAATATGCGATAAAATTCATGGTAAGAATATAATAAACATTTGTCGCACCATTGTTCATCGGGAACAGCACAAGCTGATACGGTTTTGCCCGGTTCATTCCGGCTGCCTGTGCAGTGGTTTTTTCTTTTTGATTACTCATTATTTCTTCTCCTTTGGAATATCCTGCTAAAATCTATACCCAGTTTTCACTCTTTTTCGCTTCTTTTTTCAGCTTATAATCCGGATTCTCTTTTTCTGTGTGATGAAGTACCATCGCATCCTTCACACTTCCGGCTACAGCTTCGATCTTATTCTCTTTTTCCATAGGAAGCTGGAAGGTAAAAATATGATTTCCGCTCTTCTGCTCGATCAGCTCTCCGTTATTGTATAAGGATACGACCGGCTGGTTTGTGTAAACTTTAATGGTCGTTGTATCCTCAGAACGGTCACTGCGGCGTGATCCACACAGATGTACAAATGGTTCGTCACTCCAATATGCTTTATATAAGAAGAAACTGTCTTTCTTTGTCTTGCGGTCAAATGTCACAAGTCCCTTATGGTTCATGCCCGGCTCGCCGCCCTGATTTCTAGCATCTGCCGCAAAATCAAACATATTCCACACATAAGTGCTCCACATAAATGGATGACGCTCGAAACATTTGATCATATACTCATGATATTTTGCCTGATATTCCTCAGTATGGTCTCCACGTCTCGGTCTTCTGCTGTGAAGGTTTGGCATACCTTCCGCGCCATACTCGGAATAACCGATCGGGCGGTTCGGGAATACAAGGTGGAAAAATCTTAAGAACAGATCATTTAAGAAAAATCCCGGTACATACCATCCCAGATATAAATTCCATCCAACCAGATCTGTGATGTGTGCAGAACGGTTAAATGGTCCGCACATTGCATAACATGCTAACGTTGTCAGTCTTGTCGGGTCCATCTTGTGGCAAAGATCATTTAACACATGATGATTGTCCAACATATCTTTTTTGTCCTTTGTACTGATGGTAATCTCATTGGATACGCCCCATACTACAATTGACGGATGATTGTAATTCTGAACGATCAGCTCTCTCATCTGGCTGATGGTGTTCTCTCTTCCGCCCGGCATATGTTCCGAAATGTATGGAATCTCTGCCCATACGACCATACCTCTCTCATCACAGAGATCATAAAAATACTGGTCATGCTGATAGTGTGCGAGACGAATCGTATTTGCCCCAAGTTCGCAGATCATATCCATATCTTCATCATGGTTTTTTGTTGAAATCGCATTTCCTAATGCTTTAAAATCCTGATGTCTGGAAACTCCGTGAAGTGGATAATGCTCTCCGTTTAAGAAAAATCCCTTCTTTGGATCTACCGAAAAAGTACGGATACCAAAACGGTTCGTGATCTCATCCTTCACTTCCCCATTTACGGTCAGCGTTGCAACTGCCGTATAAAGGTATGGATTTTTTCTTCCATGCCAGCGGATTGGATTCTGGATATTAAGATTTACGTCACATCCGTTCCCTTCTGCAACTACTTTTCCGTCCTGATCTTTGATCTGAACGTTTACCTGTGCTTCCTCTGTATTGGTAAATGTTTCGATATGAACATTCGCTTCGTTCTCTTTTACTTCCGGTGTGATCTTAATTCCGTTACTTCCGAGGTAATCTAAGTCAAAATGCTCTTTTGACACGATCAGGAAACGGACATCGCGGTAAATTCCGCCATAGAACGTAAAATCGGCTTTCTGCGGATATACTTTTCCATTGACGGAGTTGTCCACGGTCACTTCCAGTTTATTCCGGTCTTCTAAAACCTCTGTGATATTGATGCGGAATGTGGAATATCCGCCATCATGATGTGCAAGTTCTTTTCCGTTCACAGTCACATCACTGCTTGCATTTACACCAAGAAACTCCAGATATACTTCCTCTGCCTCCGGATCAAATTCCGGTTTTTCAAATGTTTTCTCATAGTGGCAGGTTCCTCTGTAGTAATCATTTCCTCCATCCTGTCCGTCTTTTGCATTCCATGTATGTGGCAAGTTCACCTGCTCTTGTCTGTTGTCAGGTCCAATGAAAAGCCACTGCTCCATCAGATTTTGAATTCGTCGCATATAACACATCCTTTTTATTATTTATGGTGCCTGTCACTTTGTATCGTTTCAGGCTATTTTTATATATTGTTCCAATTTCAATACATAAATAATAAATAAAATTCGTTAATTTTTCAACGAACCTGACTTAGTCGGTGCTTTTTGTGACGTAAGTGGTGTTCCTTTGTAAATACGAAACCGTCTATCCAAACTATATGTATAATTCAGACAGACGGTTGTTCTTTTACTTCACCGGGAGCAGCACTTCCAGATTGAAACAGTTCATCTCTGTGGATACTGAGATATCCCCCCCGTATTTCTCTGCAATGTGCCGGATACTCTTTAACCCAATCCCGTGATACTGCTTGTTTTTCTTCGTGGTCTTTGGCAGATCATTCTCATACTCCGGTGCCCGCTCGATTGGATTCGAAAAACGGATATATAAAAAATGCTGCTTTTCTGCGACACAGATATCGATAAACCGCATCTCTTTCTCTGAAAACTTTTCCACACACTCGATCGCATTGTCAATAGCATTTCCAAACAGTGCATAAATATCAATGGAATCCATAAAGAAAAGCTTCTTTCCATCGATCACACAGTGCATGGTAATATCTCTTGCCTCACAGATCAGGCTCTTCTCTGAGAGCAATGTATCCAGAATCTCATTTCCTGTTTTTACGATAGAGTCGTAAATGCGGATTGACTGTTCCAGTTCTTTTAAATTTTTCTCCCGTTCTGTCGGGTTTTCAATATGCCGCATTGCAGCCACCTGATACTTCAGATCGTGACATTTGCGGTCGATCACCTGCATCTGGTCTTTCGCGATCTCGTACTGCTTCTTCTGCTGGTACCACATGCGCTCCATCAGCGCATACTCCTGCTTTACTTCGCTTTTTTTGAAAAGCTCTGCCTGCAGATACAAAAAAGTCACGCAATATAACTGAACCAGAACCGCAAGATTTGATTCTCCACGGTTCTGGTAAAAATTGTAGTAAGAAAACAAGGATAAGAAAAGCACTGCTGCTGCTGAGAGTGTTCTTCTTGGTCCTGCCTGGTAAAATCCATTTCTCGGAAGCCAGCGGAACAGCGTGATGGACAATAGCAGATATACCGCTGCAAAAAACAGAAGTGAAAAGAGATATTGCAGCACCCGCGGCTGCTGCTCAATGGCAGAAACGCGATGTAGACTGTTCCAGATAATATTGATACAATGATATACAATGAGCGGCCAGACCGTACAATAAATCATTTCCCAGCTTATTTTTTTGCTGATCAGTCCAACAGCAATCATCGTGATCACAAAACGCATGAAAAACTCTGCGATCAGATGTTCCCCGATTGCCGGAATGAGCAGTCTTGCTGCAAGCATGACACACCAAGCCCCACAAAGTATCAGACCGTTTTTTATTTTTTTCTTTTCCATGACATGCAATGGCATGAGAAACAGATACACACATACCAGCAATAAAAAATCCTGAAAAATCATGATACCAAAATCACGAACCATTCTTAACTTCTCCCTACACTGCGGATGAGTGCCGTCATAAAGTTTTTCTTACTGCGGCGGCTGATCTGCAGTTCCTCTCCTTCTACGATCACCGTGTCATCCTTAATCTCTGCAACATGTGTCAGACCTACCAGACACCAGTTGCTACATTTTGCAAACAGCCCCTTTGGAAGCTCCTCTTCCACATTTTTCAAGCTTCCGCGCACCTCAAAATTGCCCTGTTTTGTGTGATAGCGCAACACATGATTCTGGATCTCCACATAAAAAATGTCTCTGGAATCAATCTTTTTGACGCCGGTTCCCGTCTGGATCATCACCGGTTTGCTTCCGCGGTTCTCCACCAGCTGCATGGCACGATCCATCTTATTGGCAAAATTCAGGTACTGGATCGGCTTTAAGACAAAGTCCAGTGCGCCCACTTCATATCCTTTGATTGCATAGTGCGCCATGTTCGTAATGAACATGATGACTACCTGGGCATCCCTTTTACGGATCTGCTCTGCCGCATCCATGCCGTTTGTTCCCGGCATCTCAATGTCCATCAGGATAATATCATAATCTCCGTTATAAACTGCCAGAAAATCATCCGCTTTCTCAAAAGGTGTCGCCTCAAATGCTGTATCACGTTCCTGTTCATATTGTTTTATATAAATAAAAAGTGTGTCACGATAACCCTGATCGTCTTCCACAATTGCTATCCTGTTCATGTCTGCTCCATCTTTATGAATCCTGCATTTTGGCAGTGTTCTTCACTACCTTCTTTTTTCCGTATCTCTTATTATAACAATTCACATTTGCAGTGTCTAGGTTTCGTATGCAAAAAGATTGATGAGCCCGCCAAAAGGTATTGGGCGACAGCAAAATCCCACCGGCAGATAGGATGTTCCTGTTCGCTTCGCTCACGAAGGAAATCATATCTGCCGGTGGGATTTTTCTATCTTGTTGTATCGTTGCTGCCATCATCTTCGAGGTCAAAATGTTTGACAAGCGCTTCGAGTGTTGCAGCCTGTGCAGCCAGCTCCTCTGATGTTGCAGAAGTCTCTTCTGCAGATGCAGAATTATCTTCCACTGCCTTGGAGATTTCTTCGATACCAAGTTTGATCTGCTCAATGTTTTGATTCTGCGTCTGGTTATTCTCTGCACTCTTCCCGATCATACCATTGACATTTTCAATTGCATCCAATACTTCCTGCATGGAAGCAACAACATTCGCTGCAAGTTCTGTTCCCCGTTCGATTTCCTGAATGGAAATTCCAATCAAATCTTTTGTATTATTTGCTGCCTTGGAACTTCCCTCTGCAAGTGATCCAATCTCAGAAGCAACAACTGCAAATCCTTTTCCTGCTTCCCCGGCCCTTGCCGCTTCAATCGAAGCATTCAGTGCCAACAGATTCGTCTGGTCTGCAATATCTTCAATTGTCTTGATGATGCTGACAACTTCATTGGAAGTCTCTGTGATCTTGTTCATTGCCTCTGTCATCTGATCCATCTGTGTTCTGCTGTCCTGCATCATCTTTGTGACACGAGCAGTCTCATCTGCTGATTTTAATGCATCGTCTGTATTCTCTTTTACCTGCTCAGATACAGAAACTGAAGTTGCGACAAGTTCTTCCACAGAAGCTGCCTGTGTGCTTGCACCCTCAGCAATATTCTGGGCTGCTCTCGAAAGATCATCTGCACCAGCCGAAACCTGTGCGGAACTGTTGATGATATTCTCGATCATTCCCTGTAATGATTCTGAGATATGCATCATTCCATCTTTTACTTTTGCAAAATCACCTGCATAATCGTATTTTAATGTAAATTTCAGTTTTCCATCGGATAAACGGTTCAGGACATACGCAATCTCATCAATATAATTAATGTATTCTTTTAACCGGTTTACGGTCTTCTGGATGGAATCTGCAAGTTCTCCAATCTCGTTCTCTGAAGAAACGTCGAGCGATACATCCAGATTACCCTCTGCCAGTTCCTGTGCCACCTCATTTAATGCAACGATCGGTTTTGTGATATTGCCTGCCAGACGTCTGATTGCCATAATGATAATGACAACTCCAACAATTACAAGCAGCAGTACAATAATGATACACTGGATCAGGCTTGCTAAATATTCGCTGGAAGGCATACAGCTTAACGTATAATAATCGGTCGTTCCGATTCTTCCGACATATCCATACTTGCTGCTTCCATCTGCTTTATACTTCACAGATGTTCCGTTCTGACTCTGAATTGCTTTCATCACGGAATCCGAAACGTTCAGCTCGGAAAGATTTTTCAACTGGTTATCTGAATTAGGATGATAAATAATGGTTCCATCCGATGTTACTAAAATAACAAATCCATTGTTTCCAATCTTATAAGCCGAAAGCAGTTCATCAATATGCTCAAGTGCGATATCCGCTCCTGCAACACCAATGATATTCTTGCCATTTTCATCATAAACCGGAGCTGCTGCACTTAAGATCAGATTTCCGGTACTCGCCTCCACATAAGCACTTGTCAGGATCGTACTGTTCGTCTCCACTGCACGATACCAGGTACGCTCTGTGATTTCAAAGCTGCTGTCACTTGTAAACCCGTCTGACTGTGTCGCCACATTAGCATCAATATCTCCAAGCCAGACTGCCTGAATGTTATCACTGTCTGCTGCTGCAATTTTCTCCATCTCGTGAAATACCGTCTGATAGTCTGCCGACTCTGTGATCTTATCTCCTGCTTTTGTCTCAGTAAGCAGTGTCCGCACATCTTTGTCAAGCGCCATCTGCTCCACAATGGTCATATACTCCTGAAAAAAGATTTCAAGCTGGTAAGATGCTGCCTTCGACTGCATCTCCAGATCATTCTTCTGTGCACTTAAGCTGACATTTCCAACCATAACTGCGACCACAACCGCAACCACCATAAAAATCGCAATCACAATGGTAAGAATACGGCTCTGGATTTCCTGCGCAATCCGCTTTTTCTTTGTTTTCATATCAAATCTCCTCTTTGGTTTTTCTGACATCTTCTCGAAATGTAACAATCTATTTTTATTATAATACTCTTTCTGCCAAAAGCAAACAAATTCGGGCATTTTCAGAAATTTTTCGTCAGTTTGTTTTCTCATCACTCCATAAATGCGACAGCGGCTGGAAGGTATATCCCATGTCCTCCCATCTTGTGAGCAGCTCATCTAAAATTTTACCATTGGTGGATGATGTATTATGTAACAATACAATTGCGCCCGGATGGATGCGTCCGATCAGTTTTCCATAAGCCTCCTCCTCTGTCGGCTGTGCATCCGCATTCCAGTCCACATAGGCGAGGCTCCAGAAAAAGGTCTTATACCCCAATTCTTTTGCCATCGCAAGATTCTCTGTACTGTATTTGCCCTGCGGTGGTCTGTAATACTTTGTCATCTCCTGTCCGGTCACTTCCTGAAACAAACTGCTGACTGCATCGAGCTCTTTCTGAAACGACTCTTTGTCCGAGATTGCCGACATATCCGGATGATGATAGGTGTGATTTCCCACCGTGTGTCCCTCTGTAACCATCCGTTTGACCAATTCCGGCGCACTCTCCAAAAAATGTCCCACGACAAAAAAAGTTCCCGGTGCATTGTGTTTTTTGAGTGCATCCAGAATTGCTCCTGTATTGCCATTCTCATAGCCGCAGTCAAATGTGAGATAGATCACCTTTTCCTCTTTACTTCCTATATAATAGGTATCATACTGCTTTAACTCATCCGCCGTGGCATTTCCGGTCGGCTGCAGTTCCTTTCCAGACTCGCCAAAGCCAAGTCCCCAGTTATCGACTGCCGCCTCGATGTGCATCGTCTCCTCTGTTTCCCTGTCAGACTGCCACTTTGCCACGACGGCTGCGCTTCCCCAGCCGAATAAAAACATCACTGCAAAAAGCAGCAGGCTGGAACGGTATTTTAATAAGAATGCTTTCATTTTCTGCTCCGCATATCTTCTCTTTTTATGTATACGAAGCCAGACGTTGTCCTATTCATTTTGTTTATAACCACAGCGAGGACACACACCAACGCCCTTATAGATGTAACCGCAACGGTAACAGCAAATCGTATCGTGTTTTTCCTTTGCAAGATAAGATTCTTTTCTGGAAAATGGTTTTTCCTGCAGATAGCGCACAAAATCTTCTAGCACCTTTGCAAATTTTTCCATCTCTCCATGCTCCACTGCCAGCGGAAGTTTTGTCTTACTTCCATTCTTCTGATACACATAAATGCCCCGGTTTAATAGTCCTGTAACAGCCTGGATAGACTCAATATCCATCACCGGAATGTAATAGGAAGTCATCCATGCGCTGTAGTAAAGGTTCTCCGGTGTCAGAAGAACCCCTTCTTTTCCTGACTCATCCTTTGATTTGTCTACCAGAAGCACCGGATACTCAAACTTTCCGATTCCGTTTGCAAAATTATCCACTGCTCCCTCAAAGACAGCTGTCTCCTCCGGTTCCGCCTGCTTCTGCCACACTCTTTTTGCCGGATAAAAATGACACCGTTTCGACTCTGTCACACCGGCTTCGTCAAATGCATTCAGCAATTTGCTGACTAAAAGCTCGCACTCATCCGTTTTAATCTTGGACATGCGCTGCTCCAGTTCTTTTAATGCATCAAATTTCAACTGAGGAAGGAAATCGCCATCCTCTAACTGCTTTGCTGCTTCGCTGGCATCCTCAAAATCCATCCTGCCGACATCTCCGCAGATTTCCTTTATTTTTTTCTCATCCATAGCACGAATCCTGTTCTCCACTTGTTCCGTGTACGGTCTGACAATATCCGGACTGATGCTTTCTTTTTTTATGTCATCCAGCAGAGAAACCAGTTCCTCTCTTGTTTTTCTTCCCGGCTGGTTGACAAGCCGCTGCACCTGCGTCAGACGCTTCAATTCCTCCTGGCGGGTCTGTCTGTCTCTCTCAGCATTTGTTGATGTGTCTGCACTGCCTGTTGATGCGGCATACTTTGATGCGTTTCCACTGTCTACTGATGAGCCGTATTTTGATGGAATTCTGCTGTCTGCCGGTGTTATATTTCCGGATGGATTCTTTCTTCCTGTTGTTGACGCATTTTCTGATGATTTTGTATTTTCAACCGATTCTGTCTTCTTTTGCGGGCTCCTCTCAAATGTCTGCTCTGCATTTCTTGCACGCCCTGTTTTTTCTTTTGCAGATTGCGTTTCCTCTACTGACGTACCGTTGGTTTTCTCTACCGTTTTTTTCTGTGTTTTGTCTATAACCTTTTCTGTGCTCTGCCGTGGATTTTCCTTACTGTTTTGGTTGTTTTCCCACACTGCGCCCTTATTTTCCTGCGTTTTTTCTCTTGCTTTTCCTGTAATTGCAGAGGAATCTTCTCTTAGTTTTTCCACAGTTGTTGTGGCATTTTCTTTTGCTTCTTCCAGATTTGCATGAGATATTCCACTTGATTTTCCCGCAGTTACAGGTGCGTTTTCCCTCGGTTTCTCCGAATCTCTTCCCGGCTTTCCAAATGTTCTCTCAGAGTTTCCATCCGATTTGTCTACATTTTTTTTCGTTTTGCCTGATTCTTCTGCATTACGTTCCAATTCTGTATCCGGCTCATCTTCCGCGGCTCTTTCCGTATCTGCTTCCTTCTCATCATCTGCGTCGCAATCCGCATCTGTTTCCATCTCATCCTCGCCGCGGATTGCTTGCTCCAAACGTCTTACACCCTCGTCCGAATAAAATCCTTCTTCCATTTTCCGCATAGTCCGGAACAGTTCCAATTCTGACAATTCCGGCAGATGCCCGATCAGTTCTGTAATTTCCTGTTCCTCATCCTGTGCTGGGGACGGATCCGTGCCTTCCATCTCCATTGCCATTTTTTTGTCCACATACTCATTGTATTTTGTATTCACATTCCGTCCGGCAGTACGTCCCAAAAGTTCCTGATAATCCTCATAGGCAGCCTCATCCCGCTCAAAGTCCATTTTGTATACATCCCCATCCACCAACAGACGCTTTGGTCTTGGCGTATACATGCAACAGCACTTTTTACAACTGTAAACGCGGGCAATGCGGACTGCCCCCTCTTCTGTCTCAATCTGAAATTCCCTGCCTTCCGGGTAAACTGCCATGTAAAGCTGGCTTCCACACTTCGGGCACAGATATCCGGCCAGATAAAAGTTATTTCCGATCCGGTTCCGTCTCCGCTCTGCAAGCGTGGTATCCCGCATCAAAAAACTGCTCGCCGCCTTTTTCCAGACCAGCTTATGCCACAATCCCTGCGGCTCCTCTTCCTCCGGCAGTAAAACCTCCTCGGGTTCATCTGACAGCACTGCCTCGATCACGTCCTCATAGGTCAGACGGATTTTATTTTTATAGAAGCGGAAATGTTCCGGTCCATACTGCGATTCCACCTGAAATTCCCCGAGGATCTGCGCAAACAACCGGTTCAGCTGCACATAATCTTTGTCCACACGGAGTCCCTTGATATTTCCCCACTTTCCAAACGCATAAAGCACCATATTCAAAATATCCCGCACATTTGGGTGCTGCTCCACGGCAGCGATCATCTGCTCCTCTGCTTTCAGTTCAATAATATTCGTCACCACAAGCTTCGTATCAAAGTTGAAAAAAAGTGACCGCACGCTCCCCTGCAGAATCAGATAATCCCCAATCACAAAAAACATGCCGTTCCACTCCACAGGCACATCCATCATTTTGATCAGTTTCTGAAAGGTTAAATTCAATTCTTTATCCGCTTTTAAAACTATCATGTTATCCTCCGTTCTCTTGTGGTTATTATACCATGAACTTCAATTAAGTTTATAAAGTTTTTATATATTCTGTAAACACCTTATTTTTCTGCTTTCGCCTGTTCATTGTTAGCACTCATATAAAAAGAGTGCTAATTTTCTATTGACTTTTGCAGACAAGGGTTATAAAATCCTAGATATAAGTTGAAATGCAATGATTCAGATATTTGATAAGTGCATTTTATAATAGAACATAAAATAATTAGTTTTACTTATGTATAGAAAAAGGAGTGTTATATTATGGCTGAGAAACATGGAAATCTTTCAATCAACAGTGATAACCTTTTCCCGATCATCAAGAAATGGTTATATTCCGATCACGATATCTTCTATCGTGAATTGATCAGTAATGGCTGCGATGCCATCACAAAATTAAAAAAACTGGATATGATGGGCGAGTACGAATTACCTGCTGATTACAAACCACAGATTCAGGTTATTGTAAACCCGGACGAAAAAACGTTAAAATTCATTGATAACGGTCTTGGTATGACAGCTGATGAAGTAGAGGAATATATCAACCAGATTGCATTTTCCGGTGCTACTGATTTCATCGAAAAATACAAAGACAAGGCAAACGACGATCAGATCATCGGTCATTTCGGACTTGGTTTCTACTCTGCATTCATGGTAGCGGATCAGGTGACGATCGATACTTTATCTTATAAAAAAAATGCCACACCTGTCCACTGGGCATGTGACGGAGGCACAGAATTCGATATGACAGACGGCACAAAAGAAGGTGTCGGTACTGAGATCACTTTATACCTGAATGAAGACTGTCTCGAATTTGCAAACGAATACCGTGCAAGAGAAGTCATTGAAAAGTACTGCTCTTTCATGCCAACCCCAATCTTCTTATCTAAGGCAAATGCTGAGACAGAATATGAAACCATCGATGCAGCAGATAAGTTAGATACTGATACCGTTGTGGAAGAAATCCACGAGGAAGCAAAAACAGAGGAAAAAGAAAATGAAAACGGTGAAAAAGAAATCGTTGAAGTTTCCCCTGCAAAAGAAAAATTAAAAATTGTAAAACGTCCGGTTCCATTGAACGATACCAACCCATTGTGGGCAAAAAATCCAAAAGACTGCACGGACGAAGAATACAAGGAATTTTACCGCAAAGTATTCTTAGACTACAAAGAGCCTCTGTTCTGGATCCACCTGAACATGGACTATCCGTTCAACTTAAAAGGAATTTTATACTTCCCGAAGATCAATACAGAATACGATTCTATTGAGGGAACCATTAAGTTATATAACAATCAGGTGTTCATCGCAGATAACATCAAAGAAGTCATTCCTGAATTCTTAATGTTATTAAAAGGTGTGATCGACTGCCCGGATCTTCCACTGAACGTATCCCGTTCCGCTTTACAGAACGATGGCTTCGTAAAGAAGATCTCCGAATATATCACCAAGAAAGTTGCGGACAAACTCATCGGCATGTGCAAGACCGAAAAGGAAAGCTATGAGAAATACTGGGATGACATCAGCCCATTTATCAAATTTGGCTGCTTAAAGGATACAAAGTTCTGTGACAAGATGAACGACTACATTCTGTTCAAAAACTTAGATGACAAGTATCTGACCCTTCCGGAATTATTAGTGAAGGAAGAAGAAAAGAAAGACGATGCGGAGGTATTAGACAAAGATGGTAATCCAATTACAAACACTGGCGATGCTGCTGCATCTGATAATACTGCTGATGGCAGCGACACTTCTGCTGACAGTGAAAAGGATGAACGTAAAGTTATCTACTATGTTACCGATAAAGTCCAGCAGGGTCAGTACATTAAGCTCTTCAAAGAACAGAACATGCAGGCAGTGATCTTAGATCACAACATTGATACCTCTTTCATCACACAGTTAGAGCAGCGCAATGAAAAATACAAATTCATGCGTATTGATGCGGATGTGACAGAATCCTTAAAGGATGAGACTTCTGCAGAAGATCTGAAAGCAGAGACAGATGCTTTGACAGAAGTATTCAAAAAAGCTCTGAACAACGATAAACTCACTGTGAAAGTGGAGAAGCTGAAAAATGAGAACATCTCTTCTATCATCACACTTTCCGAAGAAGGAAGACGTATGCAGGATATGATGAAGATGTATGCCATGAATGGTATGGGCGGCATGGACATGAATATGTTTGCTGCTGACCAGACACTTACTTTAAATGCTAACAACGAACTTGTAAAATACATTTTCGAGCACAAAGATTCCGAGAACGTTCCGATGTTCTGCGAGCAGTTATACGATCTGGCTGTGCTCTCCAACCATCCGTTATCTGTAGATGAGATGACAAAATTCGTGGAGCGCAGCAATAAAATCATGATGCTGCTGGCAAAATAAATCGAAATATACCGGAGTTTAACGGACGTAGTGTTGCAAGATTCTGCAGTGCTTTTATGGGGTGTGAGGGGCAGATATAAGCGCCCTCTCACAAGTCGTGATCTTATAAGTTTATGAAAAGAAAAACGGTACAGACGAAATATGATGTTCCTGTTCGCCGGGCATTCCGCTGGGCTTCTGAGCAAAAATTTTGTGAAGCAGAGCTTCACGAAATTTTTAGAATCCCAGCTCCATGGCTCACGAAGGAAATCATATTTGTCTGCACCGTTTTTCTTTCATTTACGTTATGAGTGACTTATGAGAGGGTGCTTATACATGCCCAATTTACGCTATGAACTGCACTGCAGAATCTGCAATTTACGTTATAGAACTCACGGTTATGGGATGAGTGCCTATTGGATAACGACAGAAATCAATCTGTATTCCCATCATAATTTAAGTTCAACTTCTTTGAATGAATTTTCATAGAATAAAATAGATTTTCAAATGCAATTATGGTAGGATTATGGTGTTAATGAGTTTGACAAATCATATTTACATGAACAGGTGAATGATTGAAATTACAGAGGAGAACAAATAGATGATTTCCATTGATACCAAAAGACTCCATCTTCGGAATGTATTGCAAAATGATGTGGATGTAATATTTGATTATAGAAATAATGAAATATGTGCTCGATATCAGAGAGGACAAATAAAAGACTATGAAGGAATTGTAAGTTTGATTGAACGCCGAAGAAATGATGAGATATCAATTGATTTTCCTTGTATGATAGCAGTAGCACTAAAGGATACAAATGAAATGATTGGTGAAATAGTTGTTATGCCAAAGGATCATACATTTTCTCTCGGATATACCTTTTCTTATAAATATCATCGACAAGGATATGCTTTTGAAGCCTTAACTGTTTTGACTGAACATCTTCACAAGATGGCTCCGGAATGGGAGTTTATTAGTTTTACAGAATGTGAAAATATAGCTAGTATTGAATTGCTTAAGAAATTAGGATATAAGAATCTTGGCTATGTTCCAAGTCTGGATTCTCAAGCATTCGGCAAATGGACTACAATGGACACGGAGGAAGAATTTGCTCATCTGGGCAAATAACTTCTGGTTGCCTAAACACTTATTACCACAATACAACAGAATAACCCACACTGCGTCAGAGTATATAGAAAAAAATCAGCGGCAGATGCCTCCATGGTCACTGCCGCAGGAAAAGGATGGATAAAACTATGAAATTTATTTCCTGGAATGTAAACGGACTTCGCGCCTGCATGCAAAAGGGATTTTTAGATTTTTTCAATGAAGTGGATGCAGATTTTTTCTGTGTCCAGGAGACAAAATTACAGGAGGGGCAGATTGCCCTTGATCTCCCCGGCTACCATCAGTTCTGGAATTATGCCGAAAAAAAAGGCTATTCCGGCACTGCTATTTTTACAAAACACGAACCACTCTCTGTCTCTTATGGCATCGGCATCCCGGAGCATGACCATGAGGGGCGTGTCATCACATTGGAATACGATGCTTTTTATCTGGTTACCTGTTACACTCCGAATTCCCAGAACGAACTGGCAAGACTTCCTTACCGCATGCAGTGGGAAGAAGATTTTCTTGCCTTTCTGAAAAGGCTCGACGAGGTAAAACCTGTCATTGTCTGTGGAGATCTGAATGTTGCACATGAAGAAATTGATTTGAAGAATCCAAAAACCAACCGCAAAAATGCCGGTTTTTCCGATGAAGAACGTGCAAAGATGACCACTCTGTTAAACTCCGGATTCACAGATACTTTCCGCTATTTTTATCCGGATAAAGAGGGAATCTACTCCTGGTGGTCTTACCGGTTCAAGGCACGTGAGAAGAACGCTGGATGGCGTATTGACTATTTTATCACTTCCAGATGTCTTGACGCAAAGCTGCAGTCTGCCGGAATCCATACGGAAGTGTACGGCTCTGACCATTGTCCGGTGGAACTTGTTGCAGACGTCTGATGCAGCGATAATATGTGTTTTAACGTCATTTCACATAAGAAAAAAAGAAAGAACGTAATCCGCTCTTTCTTTTTTTCTCTTTCAGACTTTTTCTATGATTCTTCACTACTATCTGTTTTTCCTGTATCTCTTTCCTGCTGCAAACAGAATACTGCATCCTGCACAGAGAATGAGCGTCCATACCATCCACATGGAGTTGTCTCCTGTTTTTGGCGATCTGACTGTCAGAGTGGTATTCACATCCTCATATACCAAGGCATATGTTGAAAAACCATCCGTTGCAAATGTAAACTGATTTGTGGCTGCATCGTAAGTTCCATCGATCAGTGTTGCCACACCATCATGGATTCTGACGATCCTGTAAATGCGTTCAATACTGCTGTCATGGTTCACAAGGTTCTGCGGAATTGTGATTGTTATATACATTGGTGCGGATAAATCCGTAATCTGTCGATCCTCTCTTCCTGATATCTTCAATGTTAAATTAAGATTTAAGTATTGTCCGATCACATTGTTTCCAAGAACACTCTGAATGAGTGCAATCTCTTCTTTTGTTGGTGTCATGCCGGATGCGCTCAAAACAAACTGCGTCTTGTTTCCGGCTTTTACTGCCTTGTTCTCGTCTTCACTTAATTTTGCAAGATTCAGCAGCTGATCCGTTGCACTTGCGATATTGATTGCAGGGACTCCCTCTCCGCTTACTGACTGTGCAGTTATCGCATTATCTGTAGATCCCGCAGCCGAAGAAGCAGTTGTGGAAGATGTATTGGAACTTTTTTCCGTTTTTGCATTACCATTATCCGCTTTCTTTGCTGTTTTCACAATAAAATAAGTTGAGAACTGATTTGTCTCAAAAGTCAGCGTACCATCTTCCGACACAGACGTTGTAAGTTTTGTGAGATTTCCGTTATGCTCCCTTACAACCTCATATCCTGCCGCCGTGTCATAATCAGCCACTTTTAGTTTCATTTTTACAGGCTGGCTGAACTGCGTGACTGGAGTCTCCCAGCTATTTCCATTTCCCTTGCTGACAATCTGGTCTAAGGTCAGGTTTACTGCTTCTGCACTTACTGCATTTGCTACCTGTGCAAGTGCATTTGTTGTATCTTCATTCGAGTCAGCCACAGTAAGACGCAGATTTCCACTTGGAGCTGCGTTTGCTCCATTTTCAAAAGAAGCAGAAGATACTTTTGTTGCTGATGTATTAATTTCATCCGATGTCTGTGTGAAGATTCCTTTAAAATGCACGTTGGTATCCGGCATTTTGAAAGTGAAGGTTGATACCTCCGTCTGTGGTGCCAACGTAACTCCATTGATGGAAGCCCCTGACAACTGATAACCATAATCCGGGATCAACTTAATGGTAACAACATCATCTCTTTTTACCGCAAGATGCCCTCCGCTTTTATCTCCCGGATTATTTGCGAAATTAGAAAATGTCATTTGCGACACATCTTGACCATTGATTTTAATAATTTCCGCTGTTCCATGTTCGATCCTGCCATCTTCCCCATAGGTATCATCATACGCCCATGTAACAGTCAGGCATTTTCGATCGATCTGGATATGCTGAGTACCATTTACCGTGATAGCAGTATCTTCACTGGTTCCTACGGCCTGCGTTGCTCCGTGAAACTGTATCTCATACTCATCCTTCTTTTCCAGCTGTGCATATATGGATACAGATGTAACCGATTCATCCAATAAGCAAACCATTCCACTCTCATCAAATGCTGCTTTATTTTGATTTAACAGATCTGTAAGCGTAACAAACCCGGTATTATCTGGATTTACATACAATTCCAGTCCTGCATATAATTTCATGTTCTGATACGAACTCCATGCATTTCCTTCAAACTGCAAGCTTACCCCTGTTGGCTGTGGCGGATTGCCACCCTGACTTCCACCACCTGCGGAAGTGTCTGTAAACTCAATATGACCGCCTGTAATTTCAATCGGAACACCATCTTTCACTTCTACGCCGTTTGGAATTGCCGCCTTATAAGTGCTACCTTGTGCATAAGTAATTTTAATATATACATTCTCACCCTGAATGGTATATTTAGACTTTCCCTGATTATCAGACGCTTTCAGCTCCGATATTTCTTTCCACTCAGCACTTGTACTGTTATCACGATAATTTGTAGAATATTGGATTGTACCATATTTATTTTTGTAAGTATCATCATAAGTCCCATTATCCAATGTAATCTCTACAGAATTACCGCTTCCTTGTCCTCCTTCGCCCTCTGCCGACACATTCATCCCCGGCAGGACACCGAATAGCAGTACCAATGTCAGCAGGACACTGACTGCTTTCTTCCACGCCTTTCTCATCTGCTTTTCCTCCTATACTACTTTTTAGTGTAATTTTATTCTCCCATTTTTGGTCTCTTCTCTACACTTTTCCGCTTCCGCCACATACCGTACATTTCTTCGCTCCATGACAGAGAATACAATCATCCGTGATCACACCCTTGCCATGACAAATTGAACACGGCTTTCCATGTGAACCGCCACAGAGTTCGCAGACAATTTTTCCTGCGCCGCCACAATGTCTGCATGCCGAACCATCCGTTGCATCCACGCCACTTCCTTTGCACCCCGGACATGTCTGCATACCAGATGTATCACAGTTGCTGCAGGTCTCAACAAGACTGCCATGACAGCGTTTGCATGGCAGTGTTCCACCGCCGCACTCTGCACAGATTCCGGTTCCTCCACATGCACTGCATGTCTTTTTCCCCGAAGTCCCTGTTTTCTGATCTGCTTCACTCCCCGGATCTGTTTCACTCTCCGGATTTTCTTCGTTCTCCGGATTTTCTTCAATCGCTGAATTTTCTCCACTCTTCACATTTTTTTCACTCTCTGAAGAATCTGAAATGGTCTGTAAGACTTTCTCCAGTTTTCCGCTGTCTGTTGCCTCCTGCACCCAGACAACATCTGTCGTAACCTCATTCTGCCCGGTCAGATATCCTTTTTCTTCTGCGGCATCCACAATTGTGTCCATCCCATCTGCAAGCTTCTGTCCTGTCAGATCAACTGTTTCAAATAAATCTGCCGCATCCTCATTCAGATACTCCACATAGACAATGCATCCTTCCGCATCCAAATATAAATTAAATTCAGGATTAATTTCTACATGGATCACAGCCGCATACACTAAATCGTCTGGTATCCCAACCCTTCCGGCTTTCTCCATCGAAAAAGTTTCCACCGTTTCTGTCCCCATGACTGCTTCTGCAGCACGGCTTTCTTCAGAACTCTGTTCGGTCGCTGCGATCGTCTGATCACTCACTTCTTTTCCACAGGAAGTCACAGTAAACAACATCAGCGCAAGACAAAAAAAGACTCCCAGATCACGCACCTTATGTCTCATTCAAGCCTCCTATCTCCATACCAGGAATATACTGAAAAAAGCTTAACATAAAATTACACGATCCGGGAGTTTACATATGTCTCAATCGTCACGATCAGCCTTTTTTTCCGGTTTCCATGTATAATAAAACTGGATCAGGCCAATCCTTGAATTTGTATCTGTTTTTTTGTTGAGCGATGAAATATATCGATATAACATTGCCCTCGAAATATAAAGCCTATTTGCGATCTCCTGCACCTCCTCATCCGATGCCAAAAGCATTTTCAACACCTCCTGCTCCCGTTCTGTCAGCGCATAGGTATCTGCAAATGCTGAAAAATAATCCTGCTCCTCTTCCTGTTTCCGCTCCTGATCAGGCAATTCCACATCCGTCTGTCCCATCACCGTGTAAATATAAATCGCAATGCTGATCAGTACAAGTAACCCGATCGATGCGATCATGATCTTCGTACTGTCGCCGGATTGGATCAGTGCTACAGAAAAGCTTCCAATGAGTATGGCGCAGAGATTGTTCACCGTTCTTCCCATGCCAGCCCAAAACTGTGGCACTCTCATGTACCCCGCCAGCCGCACAAAACCGGTCGAGAAAAACACAACAAAGAAGCCTGCCGACAGATAAAATACGATCAGCCCAAGCAAAAAAGAGCCGCCGGAAACAATCACAAGTATACACACCGTGGAAAGCAGCGTCACGCAGTACATGATAAGGTTCCTGTATCTGCCTTTTCCATAATCAAACAACACGCCTGACACAAGTCCGCTGACCGCCAGGATCAGTCTTGGCCACTGTCCGATATCCATACTTCCACCTGCATGCCCTAATGTCACTGCATTGTCTAATGTTGCAAAAATACAGGTCATAAGGGCGACTGTGAAAATGAGCGTAACTGCCACTGCATACGGATGTCTGATGGGATCTGACTCATATAGGTTCCACTCCATCAGGCTTCCCGCCACCTTCCTTTTCTCCACCAGAAAAAGAAGTGCCCAGAATGCAACAGTCAAAATCACTGCTTCCACCGCTGCATTATGGATCAGATTATTTTCAAGAAACTGTAAAAAAAGTCCAGTTGCATACGATACCCCCACCGTTTCCGCCAGATGTTCTTCCATACCATAGCGGCACGCTACCCGGTAGTGTACCAGACTTCCGGCTATTCCAAGCAGCACATATAAAATCAGTCCTGCTGCAAGTATGCTTCCATAACTCTGATGTACCTGGATCCCCCAAAGACATGCAGCCGCGAGGACTCCGGCACCAGCACTGCCTGCCTTCTTTGCTCTTTCCCGCAGTTTACCATCCAGTATGCCAAACAGAAGAAAACCAACCGTACTGCTTCCGAGCACATAACTCTGTGCCAGCACCACTCCACCTGAATCCGTCTGAAATGCCATCATATTGTCAAATAAATATTCTGCTCCCAGAAACACATAATTAAATAACGCCAGAGCAATCATGATCTCAATTCGTTCTCTCTTCTAGAAAGTATTCTTCATTTGTTAATTCTGCCTTTAATTTTTATAAGATTTTTCAATAAGATTCCGTACAGAATTTCAGATGATGATTCCACCACCGGCAACATAATCGCCATCGTAAAGCACAACCGCCTGTCCCGGTGTCACTGCACGTACCGGTTTTTCAAATACACAGTGAATCTGATCTTCTCCGGTACGTGTCACTTTACACATACTTCCACTGTGGGAGTAGCGGATTTTTGCTTTTAACTCCATTTCCCCATCAATGTCCGGAAGCGACATAAAGTTCACATGATCCGCATACAGTTCTGTCGTAAACACATCCTCATTCGAACCTAATACAACCTCATTTGTCTCCGGGCGGATCTCTGTCACAAACACCGGGTAACCAAGTGCAATTCCAAGACCTTTTCTCTGTCCTACCGTGTAATGTGTGATTCCTTTATGTCTGCCAAGTATTTTCCCATCTTTGGATACAAAATTTCCAGGTGGTGGTACAAGATTTCCACACTCTTTATCAATAAATCCTGCATAATCATCATCTGGAATAAAGCAAATCTCCATGCTGTCTTTTTTGTGTGCGACCATCAGCCCGATTTCTTCTGCAATCTGGCGGATTTCGTCCTTATGGTAATCTCCGACCGGCATGAGTGTTCTCGATAACTGTGCCTGTGTCAGATTGTAAAGCGCATAAGTCTGGTCTTTTGCGGCTGTGACAGAATTTTTGATTGCATAGCGGCCATTTGGAAGCTGCTCAATTCTTGCGTAGTGTCCGGTTGCAATGTAATCTGCACCGATTGCAAGACTCCGGTCTAATAATGCCTCCCACTTCACATAGCGGTTACATGCGATACATGGATTCGGTGTTCTTCCCTTCAGATATTCTGCTGTAAAATAATCCATGACATTCTTTTTGAATTCCTGCTTAAAATTCATGACGTAATACGGAATTTCCAGACGGTCTGCCACTCTTCGTGCATCATCAACAGCACTGAGTCCACAGCAGCCACCATTTTTTTCCTGTGTAAATTCATCCTCGTCCTGCCAGATCTGCATGGTTACACCGATCACATCGTACCCTTGCTTCTTTAATAAATATGCTGCAACGGAAGAATCCACGCCTCCCGACATTCCTACTACTACTTTTTTTGCCATAGTTTACCTCTTTTCCCGCCATAAAAAAATTATGAGAAACCCATTTTTCATGAGCTTCTCATAACATATCATGTCTTTATTTATTTTGCAACTGCTTAGGTTGTGGTATTATAGATTTCTCCAGTTGTATAATTGTATGTATACAAGCCTGACTTATTGTAAGTGTTGGCTTTCTCTGCCTCACTCTTCGCATAACTCTCAATCATACCCGCCTGAACCGATGTCTGGTAACCAAATCCACCAGTCGTATGGAATAAGGATTTCACTGTGTTCATATCTGCTTTCTTAAATGCTGTCTCATCAACGGAAAGTTTATTATCGGTTCCGATTGTGATGCCGACAGAACTGAGCATGTTGGAATTTGCCTTTGTCAGATTGACCATAGACTTCGTGCTTCTTAAGATGCTGTTGGTATTGGAATCTCCACCCTCTTTTAACATCTTATTGTAGCTGTCCACAAAATCACTGACCGCCTTGTAAATCTTATCTGTATCATACTCATAAGAAACTTTTCCATCTTTATCTGTCGTCTGTTTCTTTGTAAACAGAGATTTATCTCCGTTTGTTCTCAGTGCCTCAGATGCTTTCTTCAAATCATCTGCAGCGCTCTCGATATTTGCAAGTGTCTTCGAAGAATCTTTGGAAGTCGATGTAGCAGCAGACACAGACGAAGATGATGAATCATCCGATGCCGCCTTTTTGTAATAAGCCTTCATCAGCTTTGTGTAACTTCCATTCCGGATCGTAGCATAGTCAGAATAATTAATGCCAAGTAAATCTGATGTTCCAAACATTGTACTTGTATTCGTCCTTCCTGAATTCAGGCTGGAAAAAAGTACGCCGATGGAAGATGAATCGTATCCTGAAATTGTTGCCATATTTCTCACTCCTTTGATCAGCAGTCATCCGTGTAAAACAATATCGCTGTGTAATCATGCATTTCCCCTCATGATTACCTTCTTTAATTATTACATCGTCATTTTAGCTTCATTTTATTAGTTTTTCAAGACCATTTCTGTAGTTTTGCACAAAAATTTATAATTATTCAACAATTGTTCATACTTTATTCACATATTACTGTTACAATAAACTCATAAATGAAACGGAAATAAGTTTTTAATACTTGATAAATTTTTTCATAATAGCCCAGGCGCCTTTGGTGTCTGGGCACTCCTCATTTCAGAGGTCTTTTCAGATGGCAGAATGCCATCTGTTTTTATATATTCTCAATCTGCCAGTCAATTGGTTCCACACCATTCACCTGCAAAAATTCATTCGCCCTGCTGAAATGCCTGCATCCGAAAAATCCCCGGTACGCAGACAGTGGGCTTGGATGCGGTGCTGTCAAAATCAGATGCTTTGGATTGGTCAGCATCGGAATCTTGCTCTGTGCCGGTCTTCCCCACAGCATGTATACAATCGGTCTGTCCTGTGCATTCACAGCCTGGATGATTGCATCTGTAAACTGTTCCCAGCCATGTCCCTGATGGGAATTTGCCTGATGTGCACGTACTGTAAGCACTGTGTTTAATAAAAGTACACCCTGGTCTGCCCATTTTTTCAGATATCCATTATTTGGGATATAACAGCCGAGATCATCATGCAGTTCCTTATAGATATTCTGTAATGACGGTGGTATTTCTTTTTGTTCCGGTAATACGGAAAAAGATAATCCGTGCGCCTGATTTACATTATGATATGGATCCTGCCCAAGCAAAAGCACTTTTACCTTGCTTAACGGCGTAAAATGCATCGCATTAAAAATATCGTCCGCTGGCGGATAAATCACCGTTTTACTGTATTCATCGCGGACAAACTGATATAACGCTTTATAATATGGCTTTTTGAATTCCCCCTGGATCTCATCCAGCCAGTCATTTGTGATCATTGACATTTTTGTTACCTTCTTAAAATTTCTCCTGCACTGCTGCATTTGTCCGGGACATCCAGTCTGCTGCCGGATGTCTCAGCGCCGCACCGGAACACCGCGGTCTGCAAGATAATCTTTCAAATCAGCTATTTCCAGCTCTTTATAATGGAACAGAGAAGCTGCTAACGCTGCGTCTGCTTTTCCTTCTGTCAGTGCATCATAAAAATGCTCTTTTGTTCCGGCTCCACCGGATGCGATCACCGGAATTGATACATTCTCAGAGATCATTCTGGTGAGTTCCAGATCATAGCCTGCCTTAGTGCCATCACAGTCCATACTGGTCAGTAAAATCTCACCCGCCCCCAGCCGGTCTGCTTTCATCGCCCATTCAACAGCATCCATGCCGACATCGATACGGCCGCCATTCTTATAAATATTCCAGCCGGAGCCATCTTCTCTCCGTCTTGCATCGATCGCTACAACGACACACTGGCTGCCAAATTTATCTGCTGCCTCACTGATCAGGTTCGGGTTATTGATAGCAGATGAGTTGATGGAGATCTTGTCGGCTCCCTCGCGGAGCAATGCCTTAAAATCATCTACCGTGCGGATTCCTCCACCTACGGTAAACGGGATAAAAACCTTTTCTGCAACCTTCCGTACCATATCGGCCACAGTCTCCCGCGCATCAGACGTTGCTGTGATATCTAAGAAAACCAATTCATCTGCTCCTGCTTTATCATACGCTGCCGCAATCTCAACCGGATCACCTGCATCCCGTAAGTTGACAAAATTAACACCTTTTACCACGCGTCCCTGATTTACATCGAGACATGGAATGATTCTTTTTGTATACATTGACGTCCTCCTACAATTGTGCAAAGTTAGAAAGTATCTGTAATCCTACTGTTCCACTTTTTTCCGGATGGAACTGGCATGCAAAAATATTATCTTTCTCCACAGACGCATGGATATGTGTGCTGTAATCGATGGTCGCTTTGACAATTGCCTCTTCTCTGGCTTTTAAATAATAGGAATGGACAAAATAAACAAACGGACTGCCTTCCAGATTTTGAAACAGTCTTCCATTGTTCTGCAGATCCAGTGAATTCCATCCGATATTTGGAATCTTCAGTCCTTCCTGTTCCGGGATCCTGAGGATTTCACCATCTAACAGATGCAGTCCTTCCACTCCCTCAGACTCTTCACTTCCTTCAAACAAAAGCTGTAATCCAAGACATATTCCCAAAAATGGTTTCTGCTCTGCCGCCACTTCATGAATGACCTTGTCAAGTTCAAACTTTCTCAGCTGGCTCATGGCATCTCCGAAGGATCCAACACCCGGAAGGATCACCTTGTCTGCCTTTTTGATCTCATGAAAATCTCTTGTGATCACGCACTCCTGCCCCAGAAACTGTAATGCCTTTTCTACACTTTTTAAATTTCCTGCATCATAGTCAATGATCGCTATCATTCTGTCACCTCTGATAAGCCTGCCTTCTCTAATACTTTGTAAATTTCTCTGGAATAAGTCTCTTTATTGGACAGTGCATACATGGTTCTTGCATCCTCTGCTGTCAATCCAAAATCCTGCTGTAATGCTGTCTCTGCTGCACTTTCAATCTTATCAAACTCGCCCCTGCATCCATAAGTCTCTGCATCCTGCAGATACTTGTCATATCGCTGCACCGTGCGGATCAAAGAATCCAGAGCCATATCGTAAACTTCTGCATCCATCATGCTCTCGTAAGCTTCATACTCTGCTGAAACCATAGCTGTAAAACGATATTTCTCATAGGCATCCGTGTCTTTTTCCTTTACTTTCTCCCCTGCCACAGCCTGAAAAGCATCCGAATATCTTCCTTCTGCAAATGCCTGGTCTGCATCTGCAAAACTGTTTGAATATCCGAGTAAATGTGTGCCTGCCAGAACAAGTACCAGAATGGATGCTGCCATCACAAAAACGAGGATCACCGGCACTTTTGGCAGCGGCGGTGTGTTATCCGGTTCTGCCGGTGGCTTTGGTTTCTTCTCTTTCTTTGGTTTTACTTTTTTCTCTTTCGGCTGCTTTGGTGCTTTTTCTTTCTTCTTTTTCTCTTTTTTCTTTTTTTCTTTTTTGCCCTTCTTATCATCGTCCGAAGAACCTTCTAACTCTTTTAAGATGTCCATATCATCCATAGACATCTCAGTAACTGCAGGTTCAGCCTGCATTCCGGAAATTTCTTCCTCATCTGGTTCATCATCACCGAACAGTAATTTAGACAGCTTTGCCAGAAATCCCTGTTTCTTCGGCTTCTTTTCTTCTTTTCCCCCGTCATCCGGCTGCACTTCTGCTTTTGCATTGTCTGCCTCCGGTATTTCGGAATCTTCGCCTGTTCCACTCAGAATTTTCATTAATTCATCATCTTCATCCGATACCGCTTTTTCGTTTTCTGTTTCCGGATCATCCAGTCCAAAATCATCAATTCCGATATCATCGATTGCCAGATCATCAATTCCATCTTCACTGGCACCCTCATCATTTTTTACTTCGGCAGTATCCTCTTTCTGCTCTGCTGTTTTCTCCACTGCTGATGTTTCCATCTCTGCTGTATCATTTGCGGCTTCCTGATTCACGCTCTCCATGATCTGGTCAATATCATCAAGCATCGGCTGTGTTGCTTTTGTCACACCCTGTGAACTTTCGTCCCTGTCTAATTCCTGCTCGAACTGTTTTAAAAATTCATCGGGATCATTATCTTTCCGGAGTTCCTGTTCAAACTGATCCATAAACAGATCATTGGAATCCGGAATATCAATTGTCTCTCTTGTACTCTTCTGTGGCATTTGTTCTTTACTCTCAATTTCTTCTGGATTTACAGGATCACTGTCATTTAAATCAGATCTGCCATCGACGGCATTTAATAACTGATCCAGGTAATTTTCTGATTCATTCATGGTAATATTCTCCTGCTATTGATTTCTTTGTAACTATCATATATTTATTTTTCGATTATAGTAAATCAGGGATGTGAAAAAACTCACACCCCTTTTTCTGACTTAATCTACGCTCTTATCGATCAGATTGTCAATTGCCTCTACCAGCATACCGATCTCCGGCTTTGTCAACTGGGCATCTGCTCCTAACTGTTCTCCCTTTTTGCGCATCTCCTCATTCACAAGAGATGAAAAAATAATAAGTGGTATCTTCTTGATCTCATCATCTGATTTGCAGAGTTTTGTCAATCTGTGTCCATCCATGAGAGGCATCTCAATATCTGTGATGATACAGTGTACGTCCTGACGGACTGTTCCTTTCTTCTTGAACTCAGTCAGCTTATCCCACGCCTCCTGTCCGTTCATTGTCATGATCAGATTCGTGTATCCTGATTTTTTCAGACACTCTGAGATCATTTTTCCAAGCAGTGGGGAATCCTCTGCAATGAGGATTGGAGAATCGCTTCTGTCTCTGGCTGTTCTCTCCTCCACATCTGATACTTTCAGTCCGGTTTCCGGGCTGATGTCCGTAACTATCTTTTCAAAATCAAGGATCACCACTAATTTTCCTTCCAGCTTGATAACCCCTGTTGCAGCACTCTTATCTTCCGTGTTGATCGTAGAATCCGGTTTAATGATGTCCTCCCATGATACTCTGTGGATACCGATCACTTCATCTACATGGAATGCAATGTTTAATTTATTAAAGTTTGTGATAATGAATAAGCCCTTTTTCTCGGATGGTTCCATTCCCAGACACTTTTTCAGGTCAATAACCGTCATCATCGTATCACGCGGCATAAAAATTCCTTCCACACAAGGATGTGCATTTGGAACCGGTGTTACCTGCTGATAGGTAAGGATCTCTCTGATCTTTGCCACGTTGATTCCATAATAATTGTCACCTAACGTAAATTCCAGAACTTCTAATTCATTTGTACCTGACTCTAAAAGAATATTTGTATCCATTGTGTCTTCCTCCCACGTATATGTTCTCTTGTTTTTTAATTTGATTTAATATATGAACCTCAGTCCGCAGTGCACGCCAGAAAAATCAAAGATTTTCCTGGCTGTCGGGCATTCGCCCTATCACTCTCGATATATACAGACCTCACCATGCAAACATGTCCGATCTGTATATTCTCGATTGGCACTGCTCATTGCTTACGCACATTATATCATAACTCTTCCTGTTTTTACAATTTTATTTCATAAGTTGTGTCATCTCTTGTCACATGGAGCACAATATCAGAAACTTCTGTCACGGAATCCGGTATCTCAAATAAAAGAACCGCTGATTTTGTCTCTCCTGCCGGGATCTCATCATCATAAGTTGAAAAATCCGTTGTCATGATCGTTGTATAAGCAGAAACCTGCGCACTCTCTGCTCCATCAGCAGAATAATCCGCTGTAAACTTTACCTTTGAAGTGAGATTATCCAGAGTAATACCCTCTTCTGTAGGATTGGTCATATCGATTGTAAGTACCATAAACTGTTTTCCATTCGAGGCTCTTACATCAAGCACATCCGACTCTGTATAGTTTCCGGCAAGGCTTACTCCTCCATAGGCAACTTCCAGTCCATCTGCTCCAAATACATCATCCAGCGTGCTTCCGGCTGGTGTCTCATCCATTATTTCTGTGCCATCCACACTCTCACTGCCCGTGACAGTCTCCTCGGTCTCTGTTTCTTCCACGCTCTGATCCACATAGACCAGACCATCCTTCTGATATGAATTATACTTGGAAACAACGTGTACTGCATAATTGACGATCTGACTTTCCTCTGCCTCTGTGAGATCATATGCTTTCGTTCCACATCCTGTCAGCAAAAGCATACCTGTCAAACATAAGATTCCTTCTATCTTTTTTCTTCTCATACTGTATCATCCTCCGCCTGTCCGGAACCAATCCCTGTTTTTTCCGTGTCAAGTTCGAACCAGAATTCTACGCCATCTTCATGATTTAACACGCCACATTCCCTGTGAAATGACTCCATGATTGCCTTTACGATAGAAAGTCCTATTCCACTTCCACCATATTCCCTCGTTCTTGCCTTGTCCACTTTATAAAACTTGATCCAGACATTATCAAGATCTTCTTCCGGAATCTGTTTTCCGGTATTGAATACACTCACCCGGACAACACTGTCTTTTCTTGTGTACCAGATTCTGATCTTCTTATCAAATTCTGCATGGTGGATCGCATTGCTCAGATAATTTGTCACAACCTCTTCCACCTTGAATTCATCTCCCCATGCATCCATCGGTCCGCTCTCATCAAATGTGACCGAGATATCATTCTGCTCTAATAAAATAGAAGATGAATTAATAATTCCATGGATCAGTTCTGTCAGATTAAAGCGCTCCATAGGAACAACTTCATTTCCAAACTCTAACTGGTTTAAAGTCAGAAGTTTTTTGACCATCTGATTCATTTTATCCGCCTCGTCCATGATCACTTCACAGTAGAAATCACGGCTCTGTGCATCATCATTGATACACTCCTGCAATCCCTCTGCATAACCCTGGATCAACGCCAGCGGTGTCTTCAGCTCATGAGATACATTGGATAGAAACTCCTTGCGCATCTCATCGATTTCTGTTTTTTTCTCAATATCCTGTTTTAATTCGTTATTTGCACTCTTAAGTTCTGAGATTGTGCTTTCAAGCGCACATGACAACCGGTTAAAATGTTCACCGAGTTCATCTATCTCATTTTTTCTGTGTCCTTTGGAAACATACTTGGCATCAAAATCAAGTTCTGTCATTCTTTTTGATATGTCCGTGAGTTCTGAGATCGGTGTTGTTATCCTCTTAGACACAAACACTGTGACAATCGCACTGATCGCAATTGCCAGAACGCCCACGTAAACCAGAAACTGATTTGAAATTTTTGCACTCTCACGGATACTCTCCACTGCGGTACGCATCAGGATCAGATTTCCATTGGAAAGTGTTCCATAAAGAACCATGTACTCAGATGATAACCTTGTATCTGTCTGTTTCTGTATGACGTAATTGTCTGATCTCTGTAAGATCTCGGTCTGGTTTCTGTCATCACCAAACAAAATATTCATAAATTCCATCAGAATGACCTGATTGTCATTCACCGACGACCTCACGATCGCACGGTTGGAACTGATGATCATAACTGCAATATTACCATTGGCACACAGATTGTCAAAAGTGACATCAAACTCACTGGAATTCAGTTCACCTGTCTCACTGGCACCGTTGATCACATCATATCCGTCGATCAGCGAATCCTGCTTATTCAACATATAATATTTTTCCAAAAAGGAAGTATTGATAAACCAGCATAACATAATCGTCCCTGCTACAAGTCCGACTAATATCACTGCAAGTTCGCGGGTCAGTGACCCTTTTTTATCTCTTTTCATATTATGACAACCATCCTGTAATGTCAATCAGTTTTGCAAATAATCGGCAATGTCCTACTCCACTATAAACTTGTAGCCAACACCCCAGATTGTCTTGATATACTCCCCTTTTTCCCCGATTTTGGCACGGAGTTTTTTGACATGTGTGTCAATTGTCCTTGCATCTCCAAAGTAATCATAATTCCACACGTTGTTCAATATCTTTTCACGGGATAGTGCAATTCCCTGATTCTCCATAAAATAGTCCAGCAGTTCAAATTCTTTAATACTTAATTCGATTGGTCTGCCATCCACGGTCACAAGATGCGCCGTCTTATCCAGTTTAATACCGCCCGCCTCAACAAATTTTTCATCATTTCCGGCAGTCAGTCCGCTTCTGCGAAGCAGTGCATTTACTCTTGCCACAAGGATTTTCGGTGAAAATGGTTTGGAAATATATTCGTCCACTCCAAGTTCAAATCCGGTCAGTTCATCGCTCTCATCGCTTTTTGCAGTCAGCATAATGATCGGAACTTTGGATGTTTCACGCACTTCACGGCAGACATCCCATCCGTTGATCTTTGGCATCATGACGTCTAAAATAATCAGTGCGATATTCTTTTCTTTATAAAATATATCCAGTGCCTCCTCACCGTCTCCGGCCTCCAGCACCTCATAGTCTTCCCTCACCAAAAAGTCGCGGACCAGTTTACGCATCCTGCTCTCATCATCTACTACAAGAATCTTTAATCTCTCCATATCGTCCTCCGGTTACGTCTGTTCTCTGTTAAAAATATCACGATTTTATGGCTAATCTGTGAAATCTGTCTGTTCTGTATCCACCTGGATCCCAAGTTCCTGTTCTTTTTCGCTCACTGCCTTTTCCCGCTCCGTCAGTTCCTGCTCCCAGGATGCATAACGGTTTAAAAGTTTCGACTGATAGTCCACGATCGTCGGACTGTCGCTCGTCAGTGTCATGGCAAACATTGCCACAACGCACACCACAAGGATTGCATTCACGCACAGGGAAATCTTCAATTTCCCGGAGGACTCTGTCTCTAATGCCTTCCTGTCGATCTTTGCAAGCTTTTTTTCACGCTGTCTCGCCCTGACCGCCCGCACACGTTCCTTCTGTGCGATCTCACGCTTCTGCTTTTTTAAGCTTGCCTCAAGTCTCGGATGTGTGACCGGAATCGGCAGGATATCTTCATTTTTGATAAAAGGAATTGTCGTCAGGTATTCCTGCAGATCCTTTAAGTAACTGTATCCGACTGCTGTCTCAAACAGTTTCTGTCCGATCATTTTGTTATAAACCTGCAATATGACCTCCGGATCATTCATATCGGTCTTGGTCTTGATATATCTGATCCCCTCGATTTCCTTTTTCGCCTGTTCTGCTTCATCCTTATTTTCAAAAGAAAATCCACCAACGCTCACTCTCTGCGTATTTTCCGGCATTTGTTCTTCCTCCGTTCCATTTACACTTCCTAAGCACATGTTATTTTTATTATAAAAAATAACTTTACAGTTTGCAAGTTTTATCCGTGCAGATATAGAATACTCTCCTCCGGGATAGCGAGATACTGCGGCATTTTTTCCTGATATTCTTTCTGCCAGCTTTCTTTCGGGATTTTCCACCAGACATCATGTTCGAAAACAACCACCAGTTCAAAAGGATCGTCGAGGATCTTTCCGTTTTGGCACTCCACCAGATTTTCACGCTGTCCGTTCTCCGGCAGTCTTAAATAATGTGCGCGGATGCCGATATGTGTCGTATTTTCCGGGATCATGCCCTTTACGCAGACCGTTGTATTCCAGTTTGACAGAACCATTGTATGGTCGTCCACTCTCTCGATTTTTTCAATATTTTTGCAGCCTGTCAGCTTCGCAGCCGCCGGTGTGCCGGGATTTTTAAAAATTTCTTTTGTGGCGCCAAATCCCGCCTGTCTGCCATCCTCCACGATCAGCATATGTTCACAGAAGCGGTAGATCTCATCGCGGCTGTGCGTCACCATCAGAATGTCTTTGTCATAACCGGACAAAAGTTCTAACAGCTCCAACTGCAGTTTTTCTTTCAAAAATGCGTCAAGCGCAGAGAAAGGCTCATCCAGCATCAAAACCTCCGGGTCTGACGCAAGGATTCTTGCCAGCGCCACACGCTGCTGCTGCCCGCCGGATAATTTCCCCGGATAAGAGTATTTTAACTCTGTCACATGCAGCAGTTCCATATAATCTGCCGTCTGCCTTTTTATCTCCTCCGCAGTCATTTTCTGACCGGGACGATATTTGAAACCAGCCGCAATATTCTCCTCCACCGTCATGTTCGGAAACAGTGCATAATTCTGGAATAAATAGCCGACATGTCTGTCCTGCACGCGCAGATTGATTTTTTTGCCGGAATCAAACAATACCCTGCCATTCAAAACAATTTTTCCACGATCCGGTGTCTCAATACCGGCAATGCATTTTAACGTCATGCTCTTGCCACAGCCGGACGCACCGAGGATTCCGGTGATCCCCTGTTTTCCTTCGGTATCAAAAGAAACAGACAACACTTTGTCATTTAGTTTTTTTTCGATCTCCACCTGTAAACTCATCTTTTCTTCTCTCCACGCAGATTCATTCCTGCCACGATGAGCAGGGAAAAAGCAACAATGATCAACACGTATTTTCCTGCGGTATCCATATCCCCGGCCGCCACCTCAGAATAAATGGCGAGTGGCAGTGTCCTTGTTTTTCCTGCAATATTTCCGGCGATCATCGCAGTCGCTCCGAATTCGCCGAGCCCTCTTGTGAATGCGAGCACGCCGCCGGAGAGGATTCCCGGTCTTGCCTGTGGCAAAATAATTTTCCAGAAAATGGTGCGTTCACTCATGCCAAGCGTCCTGCCCGCATAGATCAGATTTGCATCGACCTGCTCGATCGCGCCTCTCGCCGAGCGGTACATCAGTGGAAACGAGATCACGACAGCCGCCAGAACGGTTGCCTGCCAGCTGAACACGATTTTATAATGAAATACTTTTTCTAAAAAGATACCGGCCGGTCTTTTTGCTCCAAACAGATAAAGCAAGAAAAATCCTGCTACGGTCGGAGGCAGTACGAGCGGCAGTGTCAGCAATCCATCCAGCCATGCTTTTGCTTTTGTGGAACGGACGGACACAACGCCCCGTGCTGCCCAAAGCCCCAGAAAAAATGTGATGATGATCGATACGACCGATGTTTTTAACGAGATCCATACCGGTGAAAGATCCATTCTTTTATGCCTCCTGAACTACTATCCTGTCTTATTGCTGTGAATTGACAGTGAATCCTGCCGCCTTGAATACGTCAAGCGCTTCATCGGACTGTAAAAACTCCATGAATGCATCTGCTGCGTCTTTGTTCTTTGTCTCTTTTAACTCTGCCACCGGATAAATGACTTTGGAAACACTTCCCTCCGGTGCTTCTGCCACAACCGAAACCTTGTCAGTCATGGAAGCTGCGTCTGTTGCGTAAACGATCCCGGCGTCTGCACTTTCCTCAGCCACCCAGTTTAATACCTCTGTCACGTTAGTTCCAAGACTTAATTTACCTTCCACACTGCTCCCGAGATCCAGATTCTCCAATGCCTCTTTGCCGTACTGTCCTGCCGGAACACTCTCCGGATCACCGATTGCGATCATATCTGCATTCACGATGTCCTCAAAAGAAGTGTAACCTCTCTCTTTTCCTGCCGGAACGATCAGAACGATTTTATTTTCCAGAAGGTCCACCGATGCATCCTCTGCGATATAGCCCTCCTCCTGCAATGCCTCCATCTGTTTTAATGCTGCGGAAAAGAAGATGTCCACATCTGCGCCAGCCTCGATCTGTGACTGTAATTTTCCGGAACTGTCATAAGTTCCCTCGATCGACACTTCCGGGTACTGTGTCTCAAATATTGGGATCAGATGCTCTGTAAAAGTTTTTTCCAGACTTGCAGCTGCCGCCAGTGTGATCGTTCCCTGGATGTCTGCATTCTGTGCTGCACCAGATGTTTCTGTTGTCACTGTTTCCTCTGTGCTTTCATTCTGTGCCGGAGCATCTGTGTTTGTATCTGCTCCTTTATTGCTGCCACAGGCTGCAAGTCCTGCGGTCATAGCAGTCAGTAATAGAACTGCTGTCCATTTTTTCATCATTTTTCCTCATTTTGCTTCTGATTATTTTTATACAAAACTGCAAATTGTTTGCAAATTTATGGTTCTTTTATTTTCCTGCACAATTTCCGGTATTTCCCTTTAAAATATCAATTCCATGCGTCAGTGCACCAATCGCATATTCCAGACACTCTCTTACCGCCTTCGGGCTTCCCGGAAGGTTGACGATCAACGCCTCTTTCCGGATTCCCGACACGCCCCTGGAGAGCATTGCCCTCGGCGTGATCTGCAGGGAATAATAGCGCATGGCTTCCGAGATTCCCGGTGTTTCGCGCTCAACTGCACGCATGGTTGCCTCCGGCGTATTGTCTCTTTTGGAAAAACCTGTTCCACCTGTCGTTAAGATCAGGTCCGCTTTATCTTCATCCGAAAGTTCACACAACAGTGCGGTCAGCGAGTCTCCATCATCCGGGATGATTTTTTTGAAAACTACCTCATAGCCCTCTTTTCTCACAATTTCTTCGACCGCCGCTCCGCTCGCATCCTCCCGCTCTCCCTTAGAGGCGGTATCGCTTAACGTGATGACTGCCGCCCGGTACTGCACATGAAATTCATCCCCGACACTGATTTTTCCGCCGTGAAGCACTTTCGCAAACACGCCGTTTGTCGGCATGATGCACTCTCCCATTTTCTTAAAAATCTCACAGCCGTGATGACATTCTTTTCCGATCTGCGTTAATTCCAGCACCACATCTTTGCACGTAAACCTTGTCCCGACCGGGAACTTGGTAAAATCATAGCCGCTCACGACGAGATTTTCTCCGAAAGCCCCATCTGTAACCTCTGCACCACGCGCCTTAAATGCGGCGATTGTTTCCTCTGATAATAAGGAAATCTGCCTGTGCCAGTTTCCTGCATGGGCATCTCCCTCAATTCCCCAGTTCTCCACAAATACTGCGGATTCTATATTTTTCTTCTGTGTGCCACGCTTTTCACTGATGCACACAGCCCTTACTTTTCCCATTTAAAAACCCAGCCTTTCCCACAACCTGCAAAGATTGTGTCTCTGTACTAGCCTCCAATTTCAGACATTCCTCTGTGATCTGTCTGCTTCGGCTCATTGATTTCCCCAAAATGATGGCACTTCGGTTTTTGTGTGATAGTCATTTCGATCTGCGCTTTTAACTCCGCATCCGAAACGCCGTCTCTTAACAGCGTGCGCAGATCCATTCCTGTCTCATATTGCAGACATGGTTTTAAAAAACCATCCGCCGTCATGCGGACACGATTGCATCCACTGCAGAATTTATGTGAAATTGCACTGATAAATCCAATTTTTCCTTCAAATCCATCAATTTTCCTATAATATGCCGGTCCGCTTCCAAGTTTTTCCACGCACGGTCTGATCGTCCCATAAGTTTCACTGAGTATGTGCTTCACCTCTGCCTCTTTTAATGTATGTTTTTCTTTTCCCTGACCGATTGGCATCAGTTCGATAAAACGGACATTTACGCCGTCTTTTGCAAGTTCTGCCAGCGCAAGCAGCTCCTCTCTGGTCTGGTGCATCAGCACACAATTCACTTTTACAGAGATCCCTGCCTGTTTTTGCGCCTTTCGCATTCCCCGCAGCACTGCTTCCAGATTACCGTCAGAGGGATTCCTGTCCACATGACATCCTCCTGTGAGGGAATTGTAATGTTCCGGGTTTAATGTATCCAGACTGATATTCACACCATCGAGTCCCGCTTTTACAAGACCATCCAGCTGTTGTTCCAAAAGGATCCCGTTCGTCGTCAGTGTCACTTTTCCCATGCCGCATTCCTTTTTCAGCCGGAAAATAAGTTCTTCAATATGTTCCCTCACCAGAGGCTCACCCCCGGTCAGCTTAACATTTTTGATCCCGAGACTGCGGTAAATTCCAGCAAGTTTTACGATCTCGTCATAAGTCAGAAGTTCTTCCTGTCTCAGATACGTCTTACGCGTCTGCGGCATACAATAAATACAGCGCAGATTACAGCGGTCTGTGACCGAAATGCGGATATAGTCGATATTGCGGCTGTATTGATCTAACATTGTTCTCTTTCCTTACTTCGCTCAAAAAGTCCGGATTTTCCACCGTCTTTTTTTTCTAAATGAACGTCAAAAATTTCCATTGCGCGGTCCATTGCCTTGCACATGTCATAAATCGTCAGAAGCGCCACATTCACGCCCATCAGCGCCTCCATCTCCACTCCGGTCTTCCCGGAAACTTTGACCGTACACAGTGCCTTTATGATGTTTTCCGCTTCTTTTACCTCAAAATCAACGGTGCATTTATTCAGGCAGAGCGGATGACACATCGGGATCAGATTTGACGTCTGTTTTGTTCCCATAATGCCTGCAACACGCGCTACGGTCAGCACGTCACCTTTTTTGGCCGTGTGGTTGACGATTGCAGACATCACTGCGTCATTCACACGGATCTTTCCGCTCGCCACCGCAATGCGCTCTGTGATCTCTTTTTCGGAGACATCCACCATCACGGCATTGCCATTCTCATCAAAATGATTCCATTCCATTGTTTCTATCCCTGCCTTATCCGTTCCTTCCTGCTATCATCCCGTCTTTTTCAAAAAAATTCTTCCACTTAAACTTTTCCAAAAGAACAGTCCGGGAATCTGCACTCTGCACATCCAAGGCATAAGCCCCCATGTCCCAGCACATAAAAATCTTTGGCTTTCACCGGGATCCCGGCTGCGATCCTCGGCAGCATAATGTCAAAAATGGTGCTCTTTGCGTACATCACGCAGCCCGGCAGTCCCATGACCGGCGTGCCGTCCTCAAAATATCCGAGCAGAAACATGGCTCCCGGCAGCACCGGCGCACCGTAGGTGACGATCTGCGCTCCCGAACGCTTAATTGCTCCCGGTGTGCGGTCATCCGGATCAACGCTCATGCCTCCGGTGCATAAGATCATATCCACACCTTTTGCTTTGTACTCTGCTATTTTTTCCGTGATAAGCGCCTCGTCATCCCCCGGATAACAATGCTCTACCGTCTCAATGCCATAGGCTTTCAGCTTCTCAATGACCACATCGGAAAAGGTGTCCCGGATCAGTCCTTTTGCCACCTCACCGCCCGTCGTGATAAGCGCCGCCGTCTTTAATTTATATGGAAGCACATTGACAAGCGGCTCTTTGCCCGCACACCGTTTTGCTGCTTCCATTTTCTCTTTCTCAATGATCAGTGGGATAATTCTGGTTGCCGCAAGCTTCGCCCCCTTTTTCACCGGGGTGTAGGAATGTCTCGTTGCGATCATCATCTCACCAAGTGAATTGACTGCCAGGAGTTTTTCCACATTGATCGTTAAAATTCCGTCAATGTCCGAGGTAAGCTCGATTTTCCCTTCTTTCGGCTGGGAGGCATGCATATGTTCTCCCTGACAGATCTCACGCAGGATCTCTGCCGCCTCATCCTCATGAAGCATGTTTTCGTTTTTCTCCCACACATAGAGATTTTCTTTTCCCATGGATAATAACACCGGGATATCCTCTTCTGTCACAATATGCCCCTTGCGGAATCTTGCGTCTTTCGTGACACCCTTTATGATCTGCGTCATGTCATGACATAAAACATGACCGACCGCTTCCTCTGTTTTAATTAATTTCATTGTTTTTCCTCTTATTTTGTCTTGGCGTTCGGGTAAATATGCGCCATCTTTGCGTCATCATAATGCTCATCCATGTACACCTGCCAGTTCTGCGTCGCTTCCACCTGTCTGCCTCTCTCATCATAGCGTATTAACGCCATGCAGGACACCACAACATTGCAGCACATAAATACGATCAGCATCCATGTCACTGACTTACCGATCACAACAGGAATTTTTTCTATCAATCCTGAAATTTTCGGATACAGAATCTTAAACCACACAACGGCTGCAATTCCCCAGAAAAAGCAGTACAACAGGTTAATCCTTCCGCCGAGGTTAAACGGCATCCAGCTGTAATCCCAGAATACTTTTCCAAATACCAGCTCCGTGAACACACTGCACAGATACTCGTAAGCACCGCCTAAAAAAGTGCCTGTCCAGAACAGAAATCCGTCACTTCTGTCCTTATATTTATATAACATTGCCGTCACCATTGCAATCGCAAGTCCCCACACGATACTGAAAGGTCCCCACACCACACTGCTGCGGCTCATCCACACCCCTGCTGTGATACGGCAGAAAATCGTCTCCGTGATATCTCCTAAAAATGCTCCCACAAAAAATAACATCACGATTTTATAAAAATCACAGCCCTTTGCAAAAACGGTTTTATCCTTTGTGACCTTTTCCACAAAGCTTGCCTTCGGGTAGGCTTTTGTCATTCGTTTTTCAATCGATCCTGCAATCTTATTGCCAAGCCTGATGCGGAAACGATCGATTTTGTTATTTGCTTGGAGCCACTTCTCCGGGTGTCTGCTCTTTCCTGTCACAAGCAGATAGGAGGCGAGTACATCCACCACAAGCACACCGATCAGCACCAGCAGAACAATATGTACCAAAAGCTGTGGCAGTATTGCAAGCAATCGGAATACCCACCGGTTGGCATACTTCACCACAACATAACCCAATGCACCTTTTATCAGGGAAACCGGGAGACAGATGTAACCGTCTAAGTTCCATTTACTCTTACTGTAATCCCACCAGCGTTTGTGATAAAATTTCTCGATTAATTTTCCTGCAACAAACTCTGTCACCGCTGCATATAACGATGCGAACAAAAAAAGCCAGATCCCCGTCAGCTCCTGCAGACCGACTGACATTGCCACGGCTCCCACACCATATAAAATACAAAGCGGTCCGTTCACCAGTCCCCTGTTTGAAAACTTCCGGTGAAGCAGTGTCGCCACGACTGTCTCAAGAATCCAGCCTGCGAAGGAATATATAAAAAACAGCCATAATAAATCATATCCGGTAAACTGTATCATTCGTATGTCCTCTCAATCATTTTCCCACAGTCTGCACCATAGATGCGCAAACCTGTTAAATCGTTACTTTTCTTACAACACACCGGAAATTATAACATATTATCCTTATCTTGTGTTATGCAAATCTGAAAATAGCCCCAACAAAAAAAGAAAACGTTATCGGATTTTTCACCCAGATAACGCTCACTCATACTTTTCTTTAAAATAGTGCTTTTACAGTCGGATATAATTTCTGAAACTGCTGATATTTTTTCTCATATTTTTCCACCAGAACCGGATCAGGCTCAATAGTGTCAACAACTTTGACTAGTTTTTCACAGGCTGCTTCCACGCTCTCATATTCGCCACAGCCTACCGCTGCAAGAATGGCTCCGCCATATCCAGGTCCTTCCTCACTCTCGATAATGTCAAGTTTTAAATTCATGACTGCTGCGATGATTTTTCTCCACAATGGACTTTTTGCTCCTCCGCCACAGATTTTCGACCGCTCGATCGAAATTCCAAGGCTTCTCGCCACCTCTAAGGAATCACGCAGTCCGAATGCCACACCTTCTAAGACAGCCTGGGTCATATCTTCTCTTGTCGTATCCATTGACATGCCGATGAACATAGCTCTCGCATCCGGATTATTATGCGGAGAACGTTCCCCCATCAGATATGGAAGGAAAAATACCGGATTTTCTCCTAATTTTTCGATATTTTTCTGTTCTCCTGAATAATCTTTTGTCTTTAAGATCTCATCCATCCACCATTTGTTACAGGATGCTGCTGAAAGCATACATCCCATCAAATGATAGCCACCATCCGCATGGTCAAAAGAATGCAGTGCATTGTTCTCATCTACTCCAAACTTCTTACTGGTGATAAAAATTGTTCCGCTTGTTCCAAGAGAAAGGTTGCATCTACCTTCTCCAACCGTACCGGTTCCGACTGCTGCGGCTGCGTTGTCCCCGGCTCCTGCAATGATCTTTACTTCTGCAGAAAGTCCTAATTCCTCTGCAATTTCCGTTTTTAAGTTACCGACTGTTTCATAACTTTCAAACAGATCCGGCAGCTGTTCTCTTGTCACATGACAGATTTCCATCATTTCTTTGGACCAGCAACGGTTTTTTACATCCAAAAGCAGCATTCCGGATGCATCCGAATAATCTGTACAGAATGTTCCGGACAATCTGTACGCAAGATAATCTTTCGGAAGCATGATCTTCTTTACCCTTGCCCACAGCTGCGGCTCATTTTTCTGCATCCAGAGGATTTTCGGTGCTGTAAATCCTGCAAATGCAATATTTGCTGTGTATTCAGATAATCGGTTTCTGCCGATCACTTCATTCAGATAATTGGTTTCCTCTGATGTACGTCCATCGTTCCAGAGGATCGCCGGACGGATAACATGATCCTTTTCATCCAATGTCACAAGTCCGTGCATTTGTCCGCCAAAGCTGATTCCTGCTATTTCTTTTTTATCACATTCCGACAATAATTCTTTCAGTCCATCGACAGACTGCTCATACCAGTCATATGGATTCTGTTCTGACCAGCCCGGATGCGGAAATGAGAGTTCATACTCACGTGATGTGATCTTCTCGATTTTGCCATCCGCATTCATGAAAAGCAGCTTCACAGCCGAAGTTCCGAGGTCAATTCCGATATACTTCATCGCCATCCTCCTATCATTTTATGCAAAAGGATTCTCTGTTTTATAACGTACGCCTGCCGGCTGATTGTAACCAATTTCCTCTACATCTACTCCAATGTATTTGAATACTTCATATAATGCCTTGCCATAATGTCCGAAAGCAACTGCTCCATGATGAGGGAAATTCTTCTCGATCAGTACGTGACGATAGAATCTTCCCATCTCCGGAATTGCAAATACACCGATCGATCCAAATGATCTGGTCGCAACAGGAAGTACTTCCCCATGTGCAATATATGCACGAAGGATATTGTCTGCTGTGCTCTGTAAACGGAAGAATGTAATATCTCCAGGTTTGATGTCTCCCTCTAAAGTTCCGTTTGTTACTTCGATTGGAAGGCTTCTTGCCATTATTTTCTGATATCTCATTTCACAGAAGGATAATTTGCCTGATGCTGTGTTTCCACAGTGGAATCCCATAAATGTATCTTTTAATGTGTATGGGAATTTTCCTTCGATTTCTTCCTTGTACATATCTGCTGGTACAGAGTTATTGATATCAAGCAGAGTAACTGCATCTTCGCTGATCACAGTTCCGATAAACTCGCTTAAGCATCCGTAAATATCCACTTCACAGGATACCGGGATTCCCTGTCCGGTCAGACGGCTGTTCACATAGCATGGTACAAATCCAAACTGTGTCTGGAATGCAGGCCAGCACTTTCCGGCGATCGCAACATATTTACGATATCCTTTGTGATCCCTTACCCAGTCCTTTAATGTAAGTTCATACTGTGCTAATTTTGCAAGAACTTCCGGTTTCTTATTTCCATCACCAAGCTCTGCTTCCATCTCTGCTACCACTGATGGGATTCTTTCATCTCCTGCATGTTTATTGAATGCTTCAAATAAATCAAGTTCTGAATTTTCTTCTATTTCTACTCCGAGATTGTAAAGCTGTTTGATCGGTGCATTGCAGGCAAGGAAGTTCAATGGTCTTGGACCAAAGCTGATGATCTTTAAATCACTTAAAGCAACTACAGCACGTGCGATCGGTTCAAATTCATGGATCATATCAGCACATTCCTCTGCGGTTCCAACCGGATATTCCGGGATATATGCTTTGATGTTGCGAAGCTTTAAGTTATAGCTTGCGTTTAACATACCACAGTATGCATCGCCTCTTCCGTCTAACAAGCTGTTGCCGGATTCCTCTGCGGCTGCAATAAACATCTTAGGTCCTTCAAAATGCTTTGCAAGCAATGTCTCAGCGATCTCAGGTCCGAAATTTCCAAGATATACAACAAGTGCATTACATCCTGTTGCTTTCACATCCTCTAAAGCCTGTACCATATGGATCTCGCTCTCTACGATACAGATCGGACATTCATAAATGTGCTCCTCACCGTATTTTGCTTTGTAAGCGTCCATTAAAGCTTTTCTTCTGTTTACTGAAAGACTTTCCGGGAAACAATCCCTGCTGACTGCTACTACTCCGATTTTTAAATTTGGCATATTATTATTCATGTACTTTTCCTCCATTATACCTTTTATAATTTTGTCCTTTTCTTATTGTCAGGTTCTCGCCTCTTAATCCGTTAAATGCACCTTCTATCCCTGCTTCTTCATGTGCGATCAGCCATTTGTTCTTCGCCGTCATCAAAGCATCTTCCCCTTCCTTTGTTAACGGGAAATCAATGTCTGTATTCGTTCCTTTCGGAAGAATGACCACACATTTAAAACCATTTTCTCCATCATTGCATGGTGCATAATGAAGTGTTGTCCCATACATTTCAACTACAGTTCCTGCCGGCACAAAAAACGCTTCCACCTTAGAAGTATCATAAGTATAGTCTTTCTCTACATCCCAAAGCCAACCAAGCAGAAGAACCATATTGGTTACAGCAATGTTGATCTCGGAATTGCGGTGATACTCCAGTGCATTGAGCTTATGATTGTTTCCATTACAATATCCGACCTGGATCGGAAGACCACCATAAATGCGGTTTTTAAAAGCTGTTGCTTCAGACAGATTTTCCATTTCTTCTACCGATGGCACATAGATGACATCTTCCGGTAATGGTGTGTGTTCCATCTCCCTTAAGATCTTCACACATTCCATACCATTCCATACATTTCCGTATTTACGGAATCTTTCATCTGTAACTGAAAAAATCTCCATAATTACCCCCTGTTCTTTCTTGAAGCCATTGTTAATGTCTGACTCAAGTATAGCAAGCAGCAATTATGGAGACTAGTGATTCTTTGTCTAAGTAATGTCACTTTTTTGTCTTTTTCGTATTTTTGTTTAAAAATTATTCTTTCACTCTTTGCAAATGTTCATCTCTCATTTTTCTGTATTCATTCGGCAGATATCCATACTTTTTCCTCATCAGATTTGAAAATGCTTTACTGTTCGGGAAACCATGGTTCAATGCAATGTCACCTATTTGATGTTCTGTTTCTTCCAATTCCTTTACAGCATGTTCAAAACGTACACTCTGCAGATAATCCTTATAATTAATCTTTGCATATTTTTGGAACATTCTTGATAAATACGATGGAGAATATCCGAAAATCCCCGCCAGCTTTTCCAGAGAAATGTCTTCGGTATAATGTTCCTTAAGATATCCGGTAATCACTCCAAGACGTTTTAACTGTTTCGTATTTTTCAGCAATTCCTCATGCACTTCCAATTTCCGATATCTGGTGACAAGAAGGTACTCCAGCTGATAGAAACAGCTTAGCATTTGCAGCTCATATCCCATCCGGCACTCCGTATTCTGCTCATACATCTCATTTAACAAAGAAAAGATTCTCTCATCATCACTTTTTTCACTGTGTGAAAACCAGATGAACTGTTCCTCCGTATAGTAACCGGCAAAGCTGCCAAGTGGAATCTGCAAGACGATCGTCTCATTTGGATCCGGTGCATAGATAGAATGTACTTCATTGCTGTTGACCAGAACAAAATCACCCGCCTGCAAATGATATTTTTTTTCATTTAAAAAGAAGTTAAGGCTTCCATCTTTCACCGCGAAGATCTCCACAGACCGGTGCCAGTGCTTGTCTCTTATGTATTTTCCGTCTTTTCCCTCGAAAAGGAAGAGCTTGAAGGGAAGTCCTCTGTTCGGGACGATTACTTCATGCTGACAGGATGCCTCGTTTTTCATGATTTTTCCTTTCTTATCGCATAGAGACATCCCATTGCCGATACCAGCATTAATATAAAAAATACAGGCCGATTCATATCTTCCCCTGTTTTAGGCGAAACTGTTACAGCATCTTTTGTTGCTTCGGACGTGCCACTTATTGTAGCTTCGGTCGTACCGCTTGTCGTAGTTTCGGATGTATCTCCTATTGTGCCTTCTGTTGTCGTTTCCTTTGTTGAATTCTCTGTCGTTGTCTCACTCTTCTTATATGCGACCGCATAATTGGAAAATCCTTTTGTCTGGAACATCACGGTCTTAGCTGCAGAATCAAAGGATGCAGGAATAACCTCATAGGTTCCATCCGAATTCTCATGAATGACAATCAGATCATTGCTTTCAACCTCCAGATCTGCCCCCAACTGAAGGGATACCTTTGCCGGATTCTTCAAAGCTGCTATATTATTTACCCACAGATTTGTCGTTGAATTCTTGTAGAGGATCTGCGCCAGTTTAATATCAAAATACCCAACGATCCGATAATCCCCGGCTGCCTTTTCAAAGGCTTCCTGCTGTTGCGGTGTGAGTTGTGCATCCTTTATCATCAGTCTGCTGTTTCCAGAAGTGATCTCATTTTCTGCTAACTGAATCAATGCTTTTTTCACTTTATCTGTATTCAGTTCTGTCTGATCCTCTTTCTTTGTAAATATGCCGCAGATATGAACATTTGTATCCGGCATCGTGTATGTATATGTAGATGTATCTTCCAATGGTGTCAAAGACTGTCCATTGATTGTGATGGAATCAAGCTGGTACCCATATTCCGGTGTTACACGAAACGTTATTTCTGAACCCGGCACAATCAATCCATACCCATGACTGGCGTTCTGATTAATATCCTTTAATTCAACCGGGTTTCCGTCTTCATCTTTAATTCCAATAATCTCAACACTTCCATGCTTTAATAATTCATCCTCTTTCAGGCTTGTATTATTTGCATTATCACTCTCCCATACGATACTTCGCTTTGTTTTCGTCACCGCTGAACTCTTTGTAACCTCGATCGTATATGCACTTGCGGGTGCTGCTGCAAATTCCACGCTGTCCTCTGTTCCTTCCGGAAGATTGACTTGCATTCCATTTACCGTAACAGTTCCGATATTTCCATCGCCAAACGCCAGCTGAATCTTGATCAGATTATAGATTTCACCAGAGGCATATCCCTTCCCAGTCCCTAGTATCTTCTTGCTCTCTCTTCCGATTCTCTCTCCATTTAGACGAATCTCCATTCCAAATCCATCATAGGTTCCTATAATCTGAATATCATCCGGATAAACAGGCTTAGGTGATCCAGGTTCGTATACTGCCATGATATTCAGGTCACCGCTAAATTCATGTGGATCCAGCTTAATATACGGATTACTGTTAATATTATACGATTTCTCATTGATATAGAACCGAATATCCGAACTTGAAATACTCGGCAGTTTTTCTATGGATGGAGTTTCAAAAATAATATCAACCTTTAAATAATACTCATTCTCTAACAGATCGAGCGACATGCCAGTTCCACTTATCGAACAATCCTTATAATCATCGTCTTTCGTACATAATGTGATTTTTGCTTTACAGCCCTCATCAATATTAACCATAGCCTTTCCATCTTCAATGGATGCCCCTATAAAATTCAATGTCACCATGTTTTGATCTTCCGCCTTTACCGGAATACTTATCAACAACAGCAGACACATGCTGACACACAACCATGCACCCAGAAAAAACCTTGTTTTTTTCCTCATAATGTTTTCCTCCTTCTCTGTTTCACTCCCCAAAAGTTACTATTGATATTTTATCATAAATTTGGCAGTTGATGCAAAAAAATAAAGCTGTCACTCTACGAATTTTATTCGTTAAAGCGATAGCTTTTTCAAAAATAAAAAGCGGGTGATGGGAATCGAACCCACGTATCCAGCTTGGAAGGCTGGTGTTC
>ERZ860148.258-NODE-258-length-44663-cov-10.658873_pt1 | contig 44663 bp, 29 predicted proteins | sample MGYA00509981_ERZ860148 | MGnify/ENA primary metagenome ERZ860148 (study PRJEB30046, sample SAMN00715199) | human gut metagenome | study: EMG produced TPA metagenomics assembly of the A metagenome-wide association study of gut microbiota in type 2...
GAAAGAGAAATATCATTCCAAGAATTAGTTGAAAGAATGGTTAAGAATGATTTAGCAATTGTTGAAAAAGAAATAAAGGCAGCTAATATCTAATTAGGCGGATTGTTTCTAAAGATAAAATTGTAGATTGTATAAAATGGCAGCTTAGTAATATAAGTTGCCTTTTTATATATTTAATAGCTATTGTAAATCGCTGATTGGAGGAGAACGTGTGTTTGCGCTTATATTACTAGCCTTGCTTATAGCTGTTACATCAGGAGTGATGTCATGTATATTAAAAAAATTTGATATTATACATATATTTGTATTGTCTTTAGCACTAGACACTGTTGTATACGCAGGAATTTCTTATGTGCTTTATACCATTAAAAAATATACAATAGAAAGAAGTCTATTTGTAGCTTTGGGTCTATTTTGTATCTTTTTTGCTGTTCTTTTATTTCTTGGTAAAAGAATTACATATTCACTGTCAGTTCAAAAAAGTGCTATTCCTATAATGCTTATAATTGTATTAACTATAGTATCTATGTTTGTATTAAAAAGTGGATATTATGGCATTAATGACAAGGTTGGTGCTGTACAAAGTAAAGCAATGAAGCTAAAAGACGAGTATTACATATATGGGCTTTCTGATAATGAATACTATGAAAATATATATAATGAGGAAGAATTAGAAGAAGTAAACGAAGTACTTGAACCATTAAACGAGAAACAAAAAGATGCTGATACAGCTATAGCTTCGGTAATGGCACTTATAGGCAGATTATTTGGCTATGAAAGTATGATATACACTTATGTCTATATGTTTTCATTGATTATATTTGTAACATATATTATATGTTCTACATATATAAAAAAGTATGGTTTAACTTGGTGTATATCAGGTGGTGTTACAGTAGTTGCGTCATTAATTATGGTGTTTACATTTGTACAAAAAGAAACAGTGATATCTTGGAATGAACTATACCAGATAGATAAAATGTCAAATGCAACAAGTGCTTATGTCATTGATAAAGATATGTTAGATGATATGTATATTCCTGTAAAGTGCATGACAATGGGATATATAATTCCAGAAACAGGTGATATACAAAAAGATGAAGAAAGGTTTTTTGATGTAGAAACACTTCTTCTTGATAATTGCAGTAATTTCAATATAATTACAAGCAATGAACGTTTTGACGATGAATATATTGACGAGCTTGTACTTAATAAGGCGTATTCTGGCGATTTTTGTATATATAGAAATAGTTGGAAGTATTATTATGATGGTAATTTTGAAAATGCTGACAATACAGGCAATTACTATATGATTTTTGTAGTTCTTGCAGGAATTATATCACTTATGTATTCAATAGGAGTAGTACATAGTTACAATAGTGACAAAGATACAGATATTGTTCTTGCGGGTATTATATCATTTAATATATATGCTTTAATATATTTAATTATTACAGCAATACAGGTACAAAGCTTCGATAAATACAGTGGTCAGATATTTACAAGAACAGTCAATATAAGTACTATGATAGCTATATTTATAAGCGCAGTAGTATTTGTTATAATAGATATATTAAAGAAACATTCATATGATAATGAAATAAAAGTTAGATATACATTTAACAAATTATCAACAGGAATTATAGCTGCTGCATTTTTTGTTTCAGTAATTATACTTATATTGTTAGGCGTAAATAAGATATACACTGGGGATTATGGAGAATTACAGCAGGCGTGCGTGTCGCTTATAACAGGAAATGTCACCGACATAAATATGCAGATAATAAATAATATATCATTTTTAGATATGATAAAAGTAACTAATATGTTATTTGCAGGCGCAATATTACAGCCTTCATTAATGATGTGTGGATTTGCTATTATAGCTTTTAATGCAGGTACATTGTTAGCAACTGTAATTTATATAGTATTATATTTTGTGATGAGAAATAGTAATGCAAATGTTATTTCAGTAATAGTATCTTGCACTGTGGCTGTTATTACTGTTATTGGAATAGTTGGTATTAATATTAATAAAGAGGCTAGTGTATATAGTTGGAATGACGTAGAGATGTATCTTAGTGATATTAAGTCTTCTGATGTGCTTGTATATGACAAGAGTGCTGATAAGATACTTATAGGAATTATGACGGGCTTAAGAAATATACAGGCTATAGAGTACACAGGTTTTAACGATATGAATAGTGGTGAAAATGTTTTTGAAGTCCTTGAAGCTGTTGAAGAAGCAACTGGCGTATCAGGAAATCAAGTGTATTATGTAACCTCTAATGTAAGTGATATTAATAATACAGAATTTATGATGTACAATAATTATGAATATTCACAGTATAATTTAGATGTATATCCAAAGTACAGTGTCGTTAATAAGGATATTAATATGTGCATGTACAGAATTGATAAGCTTGTTGCAGGGGGTAGTGAACAATGATAGTTATTATATGTGCAATTATAGCTTTATTACTAGCATTTGGAATAGTATCGTGTCTTTATAAAAAAGCAGATGTATTGACCATTATAGTGCAGGCAGTAGTATCATTTTTAATGTTATATGCTGTTGTTTCGTCTATATATCTTATGTTTAATAGATTTACAATTATAAAAGCACTTATAACAGTTATTGTAATACAGATAATACTTTTATGTGTTTTAATATTTGTATTTAAAAAATGTATTACATATTCGTTTGATTATCGTAATAGCATATATCCCGTAGTTATATTTTTAATTGCAATTCCATTTCTTATTAATAAAAATGGATACTTAGGCGTAGCTCAAGATGCAGGAGTATATCAGACAAGAGCTGTTGCTATGGTAAATGGTTACTTTGACAATTATTTTACATTTGAAGAATACAATGACCTTACAACAGATGAAGAAAAACAAGAATATTTAAAAGATATAGATGAAACACTGACAGGTTATTATAGAACAACAACTGACAGTGCATTTAAGTCTTTGTATGAGGTTAATGACACTACAGGAATACTTCATGGTATACATGCTTATAGTGCTATACTTGCGCTTGTTGGTACAATATTTGGAATGTCTAATATGATGTATACGGGTGCGTTGTTTATGTTTTGTGTATTGTGTATATTGTATACAATACTTAAAAATCTTAATGTAAGAGTGTCTTTTAGGATATTAGGGCTTGTAATATTAGCATTTTCACCACCTGTACTATGGCTTTTTAAGACAACACTTTCAGAAACATTTCTTATACTGCTTATAACAGAATATGTATATTTTCTGACAGATAGAAAACACCCTAAGTATATGTGGTTGTCTATTATACCAGTAATTACTTATGCGTTTTTCCATGTGTCAATATATGTACTTATGCCAGTATTTGTGGTTGTGTACTATATGCTTTATATAATGACAAGAAAGCCGATATATATAATATCAGATGTTGTAATTCTTATAGGATATTACTTAGGTTTTAGGTGTATGTTAAATGTAACCTCAGGTTATACACATGGCAATTATAAGAACCTTTATATATTAAAGGTTATAAATAACAATAATCTTGTAACTGCTATTACAATTGTAACGGCAGCAGCTATATTATTGAGCATTGCTTTGTATGTAGTGATAAGAGTAATAGATAAGCACAAAGTAAATAGTTTAGACAAAGTTGCTACTAATAAGCTTTCTAAAAAGACAGGTAAAGTTCTTGGTATTATTTTAAGAGTATTTATTATAGCAGGTTTTGCATTGATTTACGTTGCTTTAAGGAAATATAGCTCTGTTGAATATGCTTCTGTATATGCCTATGTAATGTCAACAGGTGTATTTTTAATTCCAGCTATTTTTGTGATACTTCTTATATATCCAAAGATAGTAACTACTAAAAAAGATATTCTTGTTATAACAACATTATTTTTATATGAGTTTTTCTTGTATTCAATAATGTTTATTCCGTATATAGCATTTTATTACTATTATGCAAGATATATTATTATACATATACCTGTAATTTTAATTGTTGGAATATATATATTAAATTCTCTGTTTAAAATCAAATTATTAGACATAAAGGCTGTAAGATGTGTTATGGTTGCAATAGGCATTTTGTTTGTAGGCATAGTGTACAAGCCTTATGATATTGTTATTGCCAAACAACAAGACCAGACTTCTGTATCTTGGGAGATTATTGAAGATTTGTCTAATACATTTACAAAAGATGATGCAATAGTAATGTCACAAGAGTGGTCACTTACTCTTAAAGTGCCACTTAAGTTAATAACTGGTGCAGATGTGTACCCTGTTGTTTCTGGAGATGATATGCAGCAGATAGAAAGGTTGAGAGCTTCTCACAATAATGTATATCTTATGACAGAAAAGAATGAAACTTTTGTGCAAGAATTGTACCAATCACAGCTTACTAATATTTATACAGCTAGTAATGAAGTAAAGTACGCAGAAATAAGAGAGGGTAATATAACAGATAGAGGAAAATATATTCCATTTGTTACAAAAGTTGATAAAAATAGCAGACCGTTGTATCTTTATAAGTAGAAATAAATTATTTATTATGATAACTAAAGAGTTGATATTTAGGCTCTTTAGTTAAAGAAAGGAAAATTTATGAAAGCATTAATAATAGGTGGTGGTGGTTTCGTAGGACCATACCTTGTAAACCATCTTGTAAATGACCTTAAGTGGGAAGTTACGGTAACTAAAACAGCAAAAGAAACACTTGAAATGGATAATGCAAAAGTAGTCAATCTTGATATACTTGATAAAGCTCAGATTGGAGAAGTTCTTAGCAAAGAACAGCCAGATTATATATTCCATCTTGCAGCGCAGTCATCTGTTGCTTATTCTTGGAAGAACCCAGCTCTTACAATAGATGTTAATGTAAAGGGGTGTGTAAATGTCCTTGATGCAGTAAGAGATTGTGATAAAAAGGCAAGAGTTCTTCTTATCGGTTCAGGAGAAGAATATGGTCATATAAGACAGGGAGAGTGTCCTATTACAGAAGAAAATAATGTAAGACCAGGAAATATATATGCGGCTACAAAGTCATGCCAGAATATGCTAGGCAAGGTATATGCAGATGCTTATGATATGGATATTATGATGGTAAGAGCTTTTAATCATATAGGCCCTAATCAGACACCTATGTTTGTTGTAGCTGATTTTTGCAAGCAGGTTGCAGATATAGAAAAAGGTGAAAAAGAACCTGTTATGTATGTAGGAAACTTAAGTGCAAAAAGAGATTTTACAGATGTAAGAGATGTTGTTAAAGCTTATGCACTTCTTGTACAAAAGGGTAAACGTGGAGAAACTTATAACGTAGGTACAGGTCATGCACTTGCAATACAAGAAATTCTTGACATGATAGTTTCAATGTCAGATAAGCAGATAGAAGTAAAGGTTGACCCTAATAAGTTAAGACCTGTAGATGTTCCAATAATTGAACCAGACATTACAAAGATAAACGGGTGTACAGGTTGGAAGCCAGAAATAGATATTAAGCAGACATTACAGCAAACACTTGATTATTGGAGAAAAAGTAAGTAGATTTTTAGTACAAATTAAAAGAATGAGGTATTAAAAAATTGAGAAACAAAAGTGTTAAGAATATAACATATTATAAAGGCAACAAATATAGTACTTGTAATAGACAAAAAAAGCTATTAAAAAAGGGAAATGGTATAAGTTATTTATTAAAAACAATAGGTCTTACTGCTGCATTATCTGTATCAACAGTTGTAGGTGTTCCGTATATATATAGTAACTCAATAAATATTGTACAAGCTGCAACTTATACAGGAACAGTTACAGGCGTGGATGAAGGTGGACTTAGAGTGCGCTCATCTACTTCAACAGAGAATACATCTAATGTAATAACTAAAGTGTATACAGGTGATACATTTGACGTGTTGGATACTGTATACAATGGTAGTGCTAAATGGTATAAGATAGGATTTACTTATAATGGTACATATACTTATGGATATGTGTCTGCTGATTATGTAACTGTCAAAGAAAACAGTTCGTCAGATAATAACAATAGTTCAAGTAATGATAATTCTAATAATTCAGGTAGTGACAGCTCAGATGACAATAATTCAGGAAATGACAACGATTACGTTTATGATGAAGACTTTGAAGCAATGTTAAGCAATCAAGGTTTTCCTGAGTCATATAAAGAAAGCTTAAGACAAGTTCATGCTCAGTATCCGGGTTGGATATTTACAGCAGAGCATATAGACATAGACTGGAATGAAGTAGTAAAAAATCAAAATGCTTTAGGAAGAAGTCTTGTCTATGGCTATGCAAAGGAGTCGTGGAAGTCTAAGGCAGAAGGAGCATATAATAGTGAAACAGGAGAGTACACTGTATTTGACAGTGGCGGTTGGGTTCAAGCTTCAGAAGCACTTATAAAATATGCACTAGACCCAAGAAACTTCCTTAATTCAACTAATGTATTTATGTTTGAAGACCTTGCTTTTAATAGTAGCTTACAAAACGAGCAAGGAGTAAAAAATGTTATAGCAGGGACATTTATGGACGGTTCGTCACATGAACTTGTTTTTGATGGTGTTACATATACTTATGCTTCTGGACTTATGTATGCAGGTATGGTTTCAGGTGTTAGCCCATATCACCTTGCAACAAGAATTATTCAAGAGCAAGGAAATAACGGACAAGGACTTAGTATCTCTGGAACATATTCAGGCTATGAGGGTTTATTTAATTATTATAATCAAGGAGCATACAAGAGTGGTACAATAAGCGCTGTTGAGAATGGTCTTATATATGCTTCAAAAAATGACCCATCTACATATAGAGCATGGAATACAAGAATGAAGTCAATAATTGGTGGAGCTAAGATATTAGGTGCTAATTATATTAACAGAGGTCAAAATACTTTATACTATGAAAAGTTTGATATGATAACACCATATACTCATCAATATATGACATTTATACTTGCACCAAGACAGGAGTCAGTAACAGCAAGTAAGGCGTACAGTGAAACGGTTAAGCAGTCAACTGCGTTAAGATTTATTATTCCTATATATGATGATATGCCTGATACAGTATGCTTAATTCCAGATGGAAATAGTTCTGATAATAATAATGGTAACAACAGTAATACAAGTGATGACAATAATAAGGATGACGATATTGTTGTTAAGTTCACTGGTATGAAGCTAGATGGAAATAATGTATGGCGTTATTATGTGGATGATGAAATAGATTACACATATACAGGAATGGCAGAAAATGAATACGGCTGGTGGTATTTTAACAACGGAAATCTTGATATGACATATACTGGAATGGCTCATAATGAAAGTGGTTGGTATTATTTTGTTAATGGAAAACTTGATACAAGTTACACAGGAATAGCTTCTGATGGCAGCAACAGTTGGTATTATGTCAATGGAACAATAGCAACAGGTTATACAGGAATGTTGCTTGATAAAACAAAATGGTTATATGTAAATGAAGGTTGTATAGATTATAATTATACCGGAATGGCGTTCAATGAGTATGGTTGGTGGTATTTTAGCAATGGAGAGCTTAATACAAGCTATACAGGAATGGCAGAAAATGAATATGGCTGGTGGTATTACACTAACGGAAGACTTGATACATCATATACGGGCGAAGCGACAAATGAGTATGGAAGCTGGTATTATATCAATGGAAGAATTGCACAAGATTATACAGGAATGTTGCTTGATAAAGACCAGTGGAAGTATGTAAGCAATGGCTTTATAGATTATAACTATACAGGAATGGCATTCAATGAGTATGGCTGGTGGTATTATAGCAATGGAGAGCTTAATACAAGCTATACAGGAATGGCGTTGAACGAATACGGCTGGTGGTATTATAGCAATGGAAGACTTGATACAAGCTATACAGGAATGGCGTTAAATGAATATGGCTGGTGGTATTATAGTAATGGAAGACTTGACACATCATATACAGGAAAAGCGACAAATGAGTATGGAAGCTGGTATTATGTTGACGGAAGAATAGCCCAAAACTATACAGGAATGTTGCTTGATGGAGAAGACTGGAAGTACATACAAAATGGACTTATAGATTACAACTATACCGGAATGGCAGTTAATGATTACGGTTGGTGGTATTTTAGCAACGGAACACTTGATACGTCATATACAGGAAAAGCGACAAATGAGTATGGGAGCTGGTATTATATTAACGGAAGAATAGCCCAAAACTATACAGGAATGTTGCTTGATGGAGAAGACTGGAAATACATACAAAATGGACTTATAGATTACAACTATACCGGAATGGCATCAAATGAATATGGCTGGTGGTATTTTAACAATGGAAAGTTAGATACAAGCTATACAGGTGTGGCATACAATGATTATGGAAAATGGTATTTTGTGAACGGACAGATAGACTATAATCACAAATGGTAATATGACATACTGCTATAAATAAGTGCTGAAAAATATTAAATATAAGCAAGTCCTCATACTTTGACTTATTGTTTTATGCAATAGTAAGTAGGAGACTTGCTTAATATTGTTAAATGTGACAACTAAAAAAATGTTAAAAATATAACAATAGAAAATTTTAAAAAATATAAAAAATAGCTTGCCAAATAGCTATTTATATGATAGTATTTTTAAATGTGAGTAGCTTAAAGTTATTCGCTATGGACGGATTCCCGAGTGGCCAAAGGGGACAGACTGTAAATCTGCTGGCGATGCCTTCGAAGGTTCGAATCCTTCTCCGTCCATTACATATGGTTTACAAGTATAAAGCTTATAATCTATATGTATATTGATGTTTCTGTTGGAATAATAGCTGTAATACAGATTATATATAACAGATACATAACGCCGGCGTGGCGGAATTGGCAGACGCACAGGACTTAAAATCCTGCGAGGTTAAACTCATACCGGTTCAAGTCCGGTCGCCGGCATCTATATAATGATGTATACACCATGTTCCAGTTAGATAAGCTTGGAACATGGTTTTTTTTGACAGAATTTTCTTGCTGATGTACAATTGTACTGTATATTATGAATTAACAAGTGGCATAGTGATATATATAGAATATAATAAATTAATACTTAATAATGGAGTGCAGATGTTGAACCTTGAAGGAAGATTATCAATTATAATGCCTGCATATAATGAGGAGAAACTCATATATAATAGCATAATGACAACACTTGATATAGTGGAGAAGTTTGTAAAAGATGTAGAGATTATAGCTGTTAATGACGGAAGTTGTGATAATACAAAGAAAGAAATGCAAAGAGCAGTTGCTAAAGATAGCAGGGTAAAGCTGCTCTCATCAGATAAGAACAGAGGCAAAGGAAATGCAATAATTTCTGGGGTATCACAAGCTAGTGGTAAGTACATTGCATTTGTTGATGCTGATTTGGAACTTAATCCGGCTCAGCTTGAAGGATATCTTAAGAAAATGATAGACGAGAATAAAGATGTGGTAATTGGTTGTAAGTTTCATAAGGACTCTAATCTTGAGTATCCATTAAAACGAAAAATTATAAGTATGGGTTATTATATAATGCTTTTGGTATTATTTCATCTTAATGTAAAAGATACACAGACGGGGCTAAAGGTCTTTAAAATGGAAGCATTAAAACCAGTAGCACATCTTATACGAACATCAGGGTTTGCTTATGATATAGAGCTTTTAGTGGCAGTCCATAGGAGAGGGTATACTATTGCACAAATGCCAGTAAATGTAGTATATGTAAGAGATAGTAATTCTAAAAGAATAGGAATGAGTGACATTGTAAGTGTATTTAAGGATACATTTGCAATATTTTATCGGGTGTATTTTAAGCATTATTATGACTAAAAATACACGATGATGGAGAAGAATATGGAGAGTAATGGTAAGATATTATTAAATTTTATATATTTATCAAAAAAACATGCAGGTGGTAAAGACCAGTTTGCGATTAATCTGTTAAGTGGTATATATGATAATGGCGACATATCAAAAGTATGTGTTGTATGCTTTGATTATCTTTACGATATAATAAAAAGAATTGCGCCAACAGTAGAGATTATAACCATACCATCTAAAAATGAAAATAACGAATTAGAGAGAATGGTTAATATTCTTAAGGTAAATACCTTTCAAATCCCTAAAATTATAAAAGAATATAATATAAGTGAGATTTTCCATGCAAGTTGTAATAATGGACTTGTAAAATTTAAAGTGCCATCTGTTGTGATACCGCATGATATAAAAGCAATTTCACACAGAGTAATGGGAAATGTAAAGATATCATGGTATAAATATATGTTATACAAGTTAATGTATAATATGGATTTCAAACATGCTGATAAGATTATAGCTATAAGTAACAATGATGAAAGTGAAATGAAAAAGTATTTTCCAGAGTACAAGGACAAAATTGTTCAAATATATAATCCTATTAAAATAGTGCAGTTTAATAAGTCTAATAATAGTCAGTTAGATAAAACATCTAATAACAAATTAGAAGCTAAAGGAGATTTGGCACAAAGTCAAGCTGAAATGGTAGCTACTTTAGAAGCTGACACTGAAAAATTTAAGGGAAAATATAATAAAAATATTGTGGCGATTAACTTACAATTTCACCATAAGAATATAATAACACTTATTAAGGCATATGAGCTTATAAAGGATAAGATACAGTGTAATCTTATCCTTGTAGGAAATGTGCCTAAGAGGGTTGAGTATTTAAAACAATACGTTGTTGATAATAAGCTTGAAGATGTTGTTATATTTACAGGCTTTATCAATAGCAAAGAAAAAAGAAGAATATTATTAGATTGTGATTTGTATATAAACCCTTCATTATTTGAAGGGTTTGGAATGACTGCGGTGGAGGCTATGATACTTAAAGTTCCAACATTGTTGTCAAAAGTTTCTGCTAATTATGAGGTTACTGCGGGCTTGTGTAAATATTATGAACCTGCAGATGATGTACAAGCACTTGCGAATGCTATGCTTGATTATTTTAGTAATCCGTATACACAAAAACAACTTGATGAAGCTAGTGCAACTATGAAAAAACGATATGATTATAGAACGATAGCGACAGAGTATATGAATTTATTTGTAGCAGAAAGTAATGCAGCGAAAGATGTATATGAGCAGGAAAATGCTCATAGAAATGAGGTCTTATGAAGATAAGCGTGATTACACCCATATATAAAGGGCAAAAGTATATTAATAGACTTATAAGCATGATGTATTCAAATTATATGCAGTTTATAAGCAAAAAATTCAATGATATATCAGTAGAATATATACTTGTTAATGACAGCCCTGATAAAAAAATAAATATGGATAAGCATATGGATATATTTAATAAGAAACAAAAGAGTAGTATTTTAGTAAAACAAAAAAATATAAACGAAGGGTATATTGATATTGAACATTACTATATGAAAGGCTTTTCGGTTATATTTATTAATAATCATACTAATTCAGGAATACATCAGACTCGTGTAAATGGACTTAATATTGCAAGTGGTGATTATGTAATGTTTCTTGACCAAGATGATTTAATCTTAAAAAAGGCGTTAATTAAGTTGTATGAAAAAGCCACACAAACAAATGCAGATATAGTAGTTGCAAATGGCTACAGAAGATGGGATAAAAAATATTCACCGCTGTATAAAAGAAGCATGGCACAAAGTCTTGTTAGCAAAGAAGATGTGTATATATATGGCACAGACATGATATTTTCACCGGGACAGTGCTTTGTAAAAAGAAGTGCTATTCCCGAAGAATGGAAATGTAATATTCTTAAGCAAAATGGTTGCGATGACTGTTATTTGTGGTTGTTAATGCTTGATAAGGGTTGCAATATTACTACAATAAAAGATAAAATATATTGTCATATAGAAAATGACGATAATTACTCTAATTCGTACAATGCGATGGAAAAGTCGTTTTTTAGTATGTGTGACATACTAGAAAAGAGTAATGATTATAATATAAAAAAGGTCAATACCTTAAGAAGACGATATTTATTAAAATCATATCTTAAAAATGAAAAGAGTAAAATAAAAAAACTTATAAATATAATTGAAAACCTTGATATAATGACAATTACTATTATTTATAAGGTGAGTGGATATCACTAACTATATATTTTACAAAAAAATAAGGAGTAGCTTACAAAATGAAACATTTTAAGAAGAAATCAGTACAAAAGATGATAAAAGCTGGAATATTTGCGACAGCTTTAGGCGGTTGTGTTATTGCTAAAGGTAATATACAAGATGTACATGCCGAAGCTTATAAATTAAGACTTAATAGTAATAATGAGTGGCAGTATTATGGCGATGACAATCAAGTTGATACAGATTATACTGGTCTTGCGTTAAATGAGTATGGCTGGTGGTATGTAGAAAATGGAGTAATTAATACAGAGTATAAAGGTTTAGCAGAAAACGACTATGGTTGGTGGTATGTAGAAAATGGAACAATCAATTTTTCTTACAAGGGTTTAGCAGAAAATGACTACGGCTGGTGGTATGTAGAAAATGGAACAATCAATTTTTCTTACAAAGGTTTAGCAGAAAATGAGTATGGCTGGTGGTATGTAGAAAATGGAACAATCAATTTTTCTTATAAGGGACTAGCATTAAATGATTACGGCTGGTGGTATGTAGAAAATGGAACAATTAATTTTTCTTACAAGGGACTAGCATTAAATGACTATGGTTGGTGGTATGTAGAAAATGGAGTAATTAATTTTGATTATCAAGGACTAGCAGAAAATGACTACGGTTGGTGGTATGTAGAGAATGGAGTAATTAATTTTAATTACAAGGGATTAGCAGAAAACGACTATGGTTGGTGGTATGTAGAAAACGGAGTAATCAACTTTAACTACGATGGAATTGCTAAAAATGAATATGGTCTTTGGTACGTTAAGAAAGGTGTTATAGATTTTTCATATACAGGTGTGCAAAGTTATAAAGGTGATAAGTTATATGTAAAGAGTGGTCTTGTACAAGATAATTTTACTGGACTTATAAAGTATAATAGTGATTTATTGTATGTGGAAGATGGAAAGTTACAAGAAGATTACACAGGTGTTGCACAATATAGTGGTGATAAATATTATGTAAATGAAGGAAAAGTAGATACTAAGTATACGGGACTTGTAAAAGATGGCAATGACAAGGTATATGTTGAGAAAGGAAAAGTAAATACAACATATACAGGTTTTATAGAAGATAAAGATGACACAGTATATCTTGAAAACGGTAAAGTTGAAAGTGATTTTACAGGCTTAATGAATTATAATAAAGATATATTATATATAGAAGATGGATATGTTAATAAAAGTTACAAGGGACTTTTTAATCAAAATGATACATATTATTATATAAAGTCTGGAAAAGTTGATACAACATATACAGAGTTAGTCATATCTGACGATGATGAACAGATATATATTGTAAATGGCAAGCAAGCCAAAGGCTTTACAGGACTTGCGCAAAATAAGTTCGGAAAATGGTATGTTGTAGATGGCATTGTAAACAGCGACTATACAGGAATGTTACTATATAATGATGTATGGAAATACTTAGAGAATGGCTACGTTATTGAAGATTATACAGGATTTGCAAATAATGAATATGGCTTATGGTATATTGAAGATGGAGAAGTTGCTTTTGACTTTACGGGCATTGTAACTAATGACAGTGGTAATTGGTATGTTAAAGCTGGAATTGTTCAGTTAGATTACTATGGATATTATACTTATAATAAAAAACAATATGTAGTTACAGAAGGTTATGCAGTAGAAAAAGCAGAGTATGATATTATAAATGGCATAAAGCAGAGTAGTCTTTATAAAAAGTCAATATTCTGTGCAGGTGATAGTATTGCACAAGGATATGGTAATGATGATGTAAGTTATGTTGATATCCTTACAGACAGATATAGCATGAATACATATAAAAGTGCAAAAGGCGGAGCAACAATTTCTATAGTACCTGATAGAGAAAGTATAAGCCAAATGGTGCTTAATGATATGGTTAAAAATTATGATTACGCATTATTAGAGGGCGGCTGGAATGACTTTAAAGATAATGTTATGTTAGGCGAATTGTCAGATGGAGATTATGATACATTAAATCAATATACATTTATTGGAGCATTAGAAAAGACATTTAGATATATACAGACTAATCATGCAAATACAGATATTTATTTCCTTATAGTGCATAAAATAGATGAAACAAATGCTTCAAAAGTAAATGCCATAGGCTTGACATTTGAAGATTATTATAATGCAATTATTACTGTATGTAATAAATATTCAATAAATGTAATTGATGTTTATAAAGACAGTGACTATAATACAGCATATCAAGAGTATAAAGCTGATACCTTGAATGGTGATGGTGTTCATCCATTACAAAAAAGTTTCTTTAAATATTATATGCCAATTATTGAAAAGAGCATGAAATATTAGAAATGTTTTTAACACTTAAGTTTTGTTATTGCACGTTTACAGGGCTTGTGGTACTATAAAAGGAGTGCGCTATCTTTATTTTAGATAGTTATAATTTACACAATAATATTATAAGTAGTAAGGATAGTTATAAATAACTTCTTTACTACGTTAAAATGTGTAAAATGTATTGAAAGGATAATAATATAATGAAAGAACGAGTTAAATCCATATTTTCCTATAGTGATATGATAGGAAGTTTGGTAAGGCGAGACCTAAGGGGAAAGTACAAAGGTTCTGTATTAGGTTTTTTATGGACGTTTATTAACCCACTATGTCAAATGTTAGTATATACAATAGTGTTTTCTGTCATAGTAAGAAATGACTTAGATAAGTTCTATGTATATATGATTGTTGGTATGATACCTTGGCTTTTCTTTGATATGTCGTTAAGACAGGGAGCAGGTTGTATAAGATATCAAGGTGATATGATAAAGAAGATATACTTTCCTAGAGAAGTGCTTCCTATTGCTTGTGTAACATCTAATTTTGTAAATATGCTGTTTTGCTTTATCATAGTATTTGCAGTATTATTTATATCAGGTGTAGGAATAAGTATAAAAGCTGTAGTATTTTTACCATTAATAATGGGATTAGAATATCTTTTATCATTAGGATTTACACTAATAGTTTCGGCAGGTACAGTGTACTTTAAAGATTTGGAACATATTGTAACAGTACTTCTTATGGCTTGGATTTATGGAACACCTATTATGTATTCAATGAGTATCATTCCTGAAAATATTAAGTGGATTTTTAAAGCTAATCCAATGACTTCAATAATTGAAGCATTTCACAATATATTATATTGGAAAGTTTTACCTGAAGTGCATGATATAGTATATGCCTTAGTATTTGGTATAATTCTGGTAATAGTAGGAGAGTTAATATTTGCCAAATTAGATGATAATTTTGCAGAGGAGTTATAAGTTATATAAACAACAATTATAATTACTGTTATTATATATTGATGACAGTTATGTTGTGCTTATGAAGACGAGAGGATTTAATTTATGAATAATAATGTAGATTACGCTATTCGTGTAAAAGACGTTGAAAAGTACTTTAAGGTATATATGGATAAAGGTAATATGCTTAAAGAGCGTATAATATTTGCCAATCGTAATAAGTATGAGAAAAGACAAATACTTAATGGAATAAGTTTTGATATTCCAAAAGGACAGGCTGTAGGTCTTATTGGAAGAAATGGCTGTGGTAAGAGTACAACACTTAAAATGCTTACTAAGATATTAAAGCCCAATGCTGGTGAAGTAACAGTCAATGGTCGTGTATCAAGCCTTATAGAGCTTGGCGCAGGTTTCCACCCTGATATGTCAGGTAGAGAAAACATTTATATTAATGCAACAATATTTGGTCTTGATAGAGAAGAAATAGACGAAAGACTTGAAGATATTATAAGATTTTCAGAGCTTGAAGAATATATTGACAATCCAGTAAGAACGTATTCATCAGGTATGTATATGCGACTTGCATTTGCAGTAGCAATCAATGTTAATGCAGATGTGCTTCTTATAGATGAGATACTTGCCGTAGGTGATGTAAGTTTCCAAAAGAAATGTTTTGAACGTCTTAAAGAGATTAAAGAGGAGGGAACTACAATTGTAATAGTATCTCACTCTATGGAACAGCTCTATTCAATATGTGATAGACTTATATGGATAGAAAAAGGAAAGATATTAGAAGACGGAGAACCTAAACTAATAGGTATGCACTATCTTGACTCTATGGAAGACGACCGTATTGCAAGGCTTGCACAAGAAAGTAAGGAAAAACTTGTTGATGATAGAGGTCGTTCAATATTAGAACTCACACAAAATGTTCACCCAGAGGCAAGACGTGATGGAACACATGAAGTTAAGTTTACAAGTGTTAATCTTTATGACAAAGCTGGAAAGCCATGCCAGACATTTAGTACAGGTGATAAGGTTACACTAGAGCTTGGCTATGAAACACAGCTTGATAAACCTAAAGTTAATTTTAATATGGACTTTGTTAAAGATAATTGGCAGTACTGTTATGGAAGCTGTTTTACAAAGCCGGGAGATGAGCTTCCAGTTCTTAGTAAAAAGGGAAAAGTAATATTTTCAATAGAACAACTCATGTTACTTCCCGGAAAGTATTATCTTGATGTTGGTATCAATGGAGAAGATGGAGAACTGTATGACAATGTAAGAAATATCATACAGATAACAGTACGAGATTATGTTCACAATGAATTTGGTCCATGTACATTTGAGCATAGTTGGAAGATAGACTAGATTATTAAACATATATATTATAATAAATTAAAGAGGAGAAATAACAATGAAGTACGATTATTTAGTAGTTGGAGCAGGTCTTTATGGAGCAGTATTCGCTTATGAAGCAAAGAAGAAAGGAAAGACTTGTCTTGTAATTGACAAGAGAGACCATATCGCAGGTAACATTTATTGTGAGAATATTCACGATATCAATGTACATAAGTACGGTGCACATATTTTCCATACATCAGATAAGAAGATATGGGAATATGTTAATCAGTTTGCAGAATTTAATAACTATATTAACTCACCAGTTGCAAGATATAAGGACGAATTATACAATCTTCCATTCAACATGAACACATTTAGCAAAATGTGGAATATTGCAACACCACAGGAAGCAAAGGATATTATTGCTTCACAGATAGCTGACCTTAATATTACAGAGCCAAAGAACCTTGAAGAACAGGCACTTTCACTTGTAGGTAAGGACGTATATGAAAAGCTTATCAAGGGATATACAGAAAAACAGTGGGGACGTGATTGTAAAGACCTTCCTTCATTTATTATCAAGAGATTGCCATTGAGATTTATCTACGATAACAACTATTTCAATGACAGATATCAGGGTATTCCAATTGGCGGATATACAAAGATAGTAGAAAAAATGCTTGACGGAATTGAAGTAAGACTTAATACTAACTATCTTGACAACAGAGAAGAATTTGACGCAATGGCAGACAAGATTGTATACACAGGTATGATTGACCAGTTCTACGATTACAAGCTCGGCGTACTTGAATATCGTTCAGTAAGATTTGAAACAGAAGAACTTGATATGGAAAACTTCCAGGGTAATGCAGTAGTTAATTACACAGAAAGAGAAGTTCCATACACAAGAATTATTGAACATAAGCACTTTGAATTTGGCAAACAGCCAACAACAATTATTTCAAGAGAATACTCAAGTGAATGGAAGAAGGGTGACGAACCTTACTATCCAGTTAATAACGATAAGAACAATAACCTTTACCAGCAGTATAAGGAATTAGCTGACAAGGAGGCTAAGGTTATATTTGGCGGAAGACTTGGTGGTTACAAGTATTACGATATGGATAAGGTTATTATGGCAGCACTTGAAATGTGCGATAAGGAACTTAACTAATATTATGAATAGTGAAAATGTTCTTGCAGTAGTTGTAACTTGCAATAGAAAAGAATTGCTTAGTGAGTGCCTTATGGCACTTGCAAGGCAAGCTGTAGATATTCTTATAATTGACAATGCTAGTACAGATGGAACAAATCAGTGTGTAAAAAACTTTATACAAGCTTACAAAAAGACACCACAAAGTAATAAGGTAATGTATAAAAGGCTTAAAAAAAATACTGGTGGTGCAGGCGGCTTCTTTAACGGTATTAAGTTGGCTGTGCGTATGAATTACGATTATATATGGATAATGGACGATGATACTATTGTTACAGACAACACATTGTCAGAGCTTATGGTGGCAAAGGAAAAGCTTAATGGCGAGTTTGGATATTTGTCATCAGATGCTTTGTGGATTGATGGAAGTTATTGTAAGATGAATGTTCAACATTTAGAAGGAGATAGGTTTAAAAATTCCTATCAGCTTTTAAATGAGGGCATACTTCCAATAAAGAGCGCTTCTTTTGTGTCATTATTCATTAATTGCAACGCCGTAAAGGAATGTGGACTTCCATATAAAGAGTATTTTATATGGGGAGATGACAAAGAATATACACTTCGTATTTCAAGAAAGTATGCTTGTTATAGAGTTAAAAAAAGTATTGTTACACATAAAATGAAGTCTAACAATGGTAGTGATATAATAAGAGATGACATTTCAAGAATAGAAAGATATTTTTATGCTTACCGTAATGATTTTAGAACTGCTTGTATTATGGGAGCTGGTGATGTGTATAATTATTGTGTAGTATTTTTTAGAACTATTATAAGAATATTAAAGTCAGACAGCCCCGCAAAGTTTTTAAGAATAAAGACTATGTTTAAAGGCTTGTGTGAGGGATTACAATTCGCACCTAATATAGAATATATAAATAAAAAAATTAAGAAAGGAAAAGCTATATAGAGTAATTGTAATATTGTTTATTACAATGATTTCTTTGGCGAAAGAATACAGATGAAACTTCAGAATATTATCTGGCCTAAACAGGGCGTGTGTACAGAGGAAAAGTTATATTTTCATAGTAATATGATTGATGAGGACTTTAACATTGATAGAGATGAAAATCATAGAAAAGCTAATCTTAACTATGTTAATTATGATAAGTTACATGAGTTAAGTGACGGTGGACTTGAATTTGAAAAAGAAGGACGTGTAGCATTTGACACATACTTTAATGGATTTTCAATTGAAAAATGGAAAAAATATACTGTAGTTAATAATGTAACAGTAACATTAGAGCTTCAAGGACACTTTGTTATGACATTGTGCAGTAAAGTATTTCTTCATGGAGAAGTAATCCGTAAGGAGCTTGCAAGAGAAGAATTTAAAGCTACTAAGAGAACTAAATGCTCATTATCATTTGAAAATGCTGATAAGGGAATGTTATATTTTGAACTCCATTCATTAAAAGATGGCAGCAAGTTCTTCGGTGGTTACTATGAAGATACTACTATTACAGAAAGTTTAAGACAGCCAAAGATTGGTATTGATATTTGTACATTCAAGAGAGAAAGATTTATTGAGAATAATATAAGTCTTTTGAATAAAAATATTTTTTCTAATAAGGAAAGCAATCTTTGTGATAAGTTAGAAGTATTTATATCTGATAACGGTAAAACTCTTGATATAGACAAGTTAAGCTCAGACCATATTCACATTGTACAGAATAAGAACACTGGTGGAGCAGGTGGCTTTACAAGAGGTCTTATAGAAATTCTTAAAGATGACAATAAGTATGGAATTACACATGCACTTCTTATGGACGATGATATCACTATTGATACAGAGTCTATAGAAAAGACATATACAATTCTTTCACTTTTAAAAGACGAATATGAAGATTCTTTCATTGGTGGTGCAATGTTAAGAAATGACAAGCAGAATATGCAGGTTGAGTCAGGTGCTTCATGGAATGCAGGTGAGCTTATATCTAATAAGGGCAACTTAAACATGAACGTTACTTGGGATTGTCTTATGAATGAAATAGAAGAATACACAGAGTTTAATGCTTGGTGGTATTGCTGTTTCCCAATGAGCGTTGTATCAGAAGAAAATCTTCCACTTCCAATCTTTATTAGAGGTGATGATTTAGAGTATGGTCTTAGAAATATGAAGAACCTTATTCTTATGAATGGTATTTGCGTATGGCATGAACCATTTGAAAATAAGTATTCTTCATTCCTTGAGTATTATATTATCCGTAACCGACTTATTGATAATACATTCCATTTCCCTAACTGGGGCAAGAAGGAATTAAAGAAGGCTGTATGGGAACAGTGGAAGGGTGAAGTAAAAAGATATAGATATAAGAATATCTATCTTCATACAAGAGGTGTCAGTGATTACTTAAGAGGTACTAAGTTCTTACTTAATACTGATGGTGAACAGCTTCATCAAGAGATAATGGCAGCAGGCTATAAGGCAGTACCAATGTCAGAAATAAGTGAGCCATTCCATTATAATAAGTATCAGAATAGCAGAATAATGCGAATTAATCCTAGACATGATAAGATAAGAAAATTAACATTTAATGGCTACTTACTTCCAGCAGGACGTACAAGAATAGTTTCTATGGCACAGTCAACACCTTATAGTGTATGGAGAGCTAAAAAGGTTGTATATTATGATGTAACAGCTAATAAGGCATTTGAATGTGAGAGAAGTTGGAAAGAGCTTATAACTACATTTTTCCTTGTACTTGGCTTAAATATTGAAATTGACTTAAAGTATGATAAAGCTAAGAAGGATTTCCAAAAGAATGGAGATAAGTTAAAGAACATAAAGTTCTGGAAGAAGTATTTGGAATTAGATAAGTAATTAAATAAGATTTATTAAATGCTGTGTATACGGCGGAATGGATGATTATAGTGAATAACAACAAAAATAAGAAAAAGAAATATAGAATAGTTGCTATTGTAGCTGTATTGTATCTAGCACTTGTTATTGGACTTATTGCAAGGGATAAGATACTTAATATAACCTCACAAAAATATTATACACCAGATGGTCAGACAACAAGTGTCGTTAATACTTATGAAAGTAAAAAAGCTAAGGCAGATAATAATGATGATGAGCTTAAAAGTAAATATGAGCAGATAATAAATAATTTGTCCTATGATGCGCAAAATGCAGAGATAGAGATTTTAAAAGAAGATTGTCAAAGCATTATTACATCAAATAACTTACCATCGCTTACAAGAATGAATTCTGATGATGCAGATAAATATATGGGCGAAATCAAAGTATTAAAGAGAATGGAAAATATAGGTGTTAATCCAGATGATTATGAAACACCAGAGCTTAATTGGAAAATATTATTCAATACAGTTATGCAGGATGTAACAAAGCAAAATTCATATAACAATCAAGTTGTATTTACAGGAGCTACAGCTTCAGAACTTAACGCATTTATTCAAAGTGTTGACAATGCTTATATAACAATAACATCTTCAAGAATTGTATTAGATGAAACAGTACAGCTTAAATCTAACATTGGAATTAATGCTAAAAATGTTCATTTTGAAGTTGGAGATACTGTTTTAAATAAAGCTTTTGAAGCTGATGAGTGTACTAACTTTACAGTTGATAATGTTAATTTATCAACTGGTAGATATGATTATGCGCTTTATATCATAAAATCACATTATTTTACAGTTCAAGACTGTACATTATCTAGCTCTAATCAAAGAGGGCTTGTAATGATGGGAGAAAATACTAACTTTATTATTAAGAATAATGACATAGAAAACAATGGTAATGGAGCAGTATTTCTTGAAGGTGATATAAGTGAAGGTGTGATAAGAGATAATGTTGTTTCACACAATGGTGGTACAAGAAATCTTAATGCGGGAATATGTCTTACATCAATGGAAATAACAGACTATAATGTTATATATGATGTTCCACCAACAGATGAATATTTATATGACTTAACAGAAGCACCACATAATATTGTATTATATCGTAATACAGTAGAAGGTAATAATTCATCAGGTATATATTCAGATGGTGGTTATAATCTTTTTATGCTTGAAAATACTATCCGTCAAAATGACAAAGAAGGAATGTGTCTTGACAGCGGAACATTTGGTTCTTATGTAAGTGACAATGTTGTAAAAGAAAACGGTGGAAGAAGAAGACAAAGTGATGCAGACCTTGAAGGTGATTTCATTGCACAGTTTGGAAGAATTGAAGATGGTTCTTCACCAGCAAAGCTTCCTGGAATATCAATTGATAATGCAGCTTATAACATTGTAATTGATAATGATGTTACACATAATTACGGAAGTGGAGTAAAGATGGTACGTTCTGCATACAGAAATATAGTAATGCAAAATACAGTATCAGACAATAATGTAGGAAGAAGCGGAGATTTCCATTTCTTTGGTGTTGAAATAGGTTATGCAAGTACTCCTGACCAACCAGTAAAGGGACTTGATTTTACTGCAAGTTATGAAAATATAATATGTAGAAATGTTATAACAGGAAGTAATTATTCAGGTATTTACATGGCAGAGGAGTGTTATTGTAACGATATATTTGACAATGTAATACTTGGAAGTCAGATTTTTTCTATAGAATGTAAGAGTAATATGTTTAATAGTATAGTTAATAATAACGTTGATAATGATATAGAAAATCATTATGTAAACTAGGAGAAACAGATTATGAAAGAGCGTATTGGTTGGATTGATATAACCAAAGGAATTGCAATAATATTAGTAGTCGTTGGACATACGCTTATTGGTTTAAAGTTAAATGATTATATATTTGCGTTTCATATGCCAGTATTTTTTATATGCTCAGGTATATTATTCAGACAAAAAGATATAAAAGCTGTTGCAGTTAATAATGCTAAAAAACTGTTGATTCCATTTTATGTTTCAAGTGTAATTGCGATTATAACAAGAGCAATAAGTGCTTATTTACAAAATTGGACACCTGAAATGATAAAGACTTTAACAGTTAATACTGCAATAGGTGCATTATTCGGATATGGTTCTGATGGTGGAAAATGGTTTTTTACTGTATGGATGATTGGTGCTATATGGTTTTTATGGGCGTTTTTTTGGAGCAATCTTATTATACAGCTTGTATTTAAGTATACAAAAGACTGGGAAGAATGGAAAAGAGCATGCCTTGTAATTACAATATCACTTATTTCATGTATTATAGGTCAATATATATGGATACCAACAAATATTGATATTGGCGGATTTGCAATAATATTTATATATGTAGGTTATCTTTTTAGAAAAGTCAGAATATGGGAAGCTAAAAAGATACCGTGGTATATGTATATATTGTTTGTATTAATATGGCTAGAGGATTCAAAGTTGGGAGGAATTAACATGGTAATAAGGTTCCTTCCAAGCTACCTTTCAGTTCCGGGTGCAATAGCAGCAACCTTGATATTAATGAAACTATCGTGTTTTATTGAAAAAATAAGATATATATCAACAATATTGTGTTGGTGTGGAAAAAACACATTAAAAATTCTCTGCGTACATTATATTGAGCTTGTATTAATTCCGTGGGATAAAGTTGTTACGCTTGCAGGTTTTCAGGACAGAAGAATAACACAGTTTATTTTTAGAATGATTTTTGTTACGGTAGTAGTTATGTTTATGAATATGTTTATGAAATTAATAAAGAAAAGACAAAGTAACTAATAATTTATGATATTTAAAATATAAGGAGTACATATTAATGGATAAAATTGCGGTTTTAATACCATGTTATAACGAGGCAGTTACAATTAAAAAAGTTATAACCGACTTTAAAAAAGCATTACCTGAAGCAGTAATATATGTCTATGATAATAATTCAACAGATGATACAGCTTCTATTGCAAGGCAATGTGGAGCAGTTGTAAAAAGAGAGTACCAGCAGGGAAAAGGAAATGTTATCCGTAGAATGTTTCGTGAGATAGATGCAGAGTGTTATATAATGGTAGATGGTGATGATACTTATCCAGCGGAATTTGCACCAGAGATGGCAAAAAAGGTACTAGAAGAAAATGCAGATATGGTTGTAGGGGACCGTTTATCGTCTACATATTTTACAGAAAATAAAAGACCATTTCATAACTTTGGAAATTCGCTTGTAAGAGCATCAATTAATACATTTTTTAAGTGTAATATTAAAGATATAATGACAGGATATAGAGCATTTAGTTTCCAATTTGTCAAGACATTTCCAGTCTTATCTAAGGGCTTTGAAATAGAAACAGAAATGAGTATACATGCAGTTGAAAAAAATATGCAGGTAGACAATGTAATTATAGATTATCGTGACAGACCAGAGGGAAGTTCATCAAAATTAAATACATATTCTGATGGCTTTAAGGTAATTCGTACAATAATAAGATTGTACAAGAATTATCATCCGTTTGCATTTTTTAATACAATAGCAATAATTCTTGCAATTATAAGTGGAATTTTGTTAATACCAGTTTTTAATGAGTTTGTAATGACAGGTCTTGTTCCACGTTTTCCAACTCTTATAGTGGGAATGTTTGGACTTTTGGCAGCATTGCTTATGTTTATAGCAGGAGTAATTCTTTCTAATCAATTAAGTGAAAATAAAAGAGATTTTGAATACAAGCTCGTAATGGTAGAGAATTTAAAAAGAGGGTTAAAAAAAGATGAAAGAGATAATTAATCAGCTTAAATCAAATAAGAAGCTGCATATTGCTGTATATCTTTTTTTAGGAGTTTTTATATTAGAATGTACATTATTTAATTACAAGCATTGGTTTTCACTTGGGTATGAAACAATAGATGCTAGTGATTATATTACTGAATATGGACCGGGATTGTCCATAGATGAAGATGGTATCCATGTAAATGATACTGCCTCCTCTTTTATTCGTATGCAGAATATGGATTTTCATATAGATAACATATATATGGATGCTATAAGTAATACTGCACCTATAATAAATGTACATTTATATTCATCAGATGCTGCAAGCTATAATCTTGCAGATAGAGGTGCGACAACCATAGCAGATAACACATTACTTACTAATTATTTTGATGTGCATTTGAGTGGTAATACCGATGATTTAGCAATTTTTTTCACAGATGCTAATAGTGTAATAAATGTGGGAGCAATTGAATTTAATAAGACAGTTCCATTTAATTTCAGCTTCTTAAGAATGGCGGTAATGCTTTTGTTAGGTATGTTTATTATTGCTTTCAGACCTAAAAGTGAATTATATAATATAAAACTTTTTGAAGCAGGAAGAATAAAATACATATTAACAACAGGTTGTCTTATAGTTATAAGTTTAATGTGTATTTTTATAGGAAATGTAATAAATCCAGATACAACAATTGCTAATTCAACAAAAAACTGGTGGCCTGCAAATGAGGAATATGTAGATTTAGCAGATGCCATAATAGCAGGACAGTTAGAGTTACAAAGAACACCACCTGCTTCACTGGCAACTATAGATAATCCATACGACCCAGTAAAGAGAGAAGATACTGTAAATGCAGCAAATGAAACATTTGATTGGGATTATGCATATTTTGAAGGAAAGTATTATTGCTATTTTGGAGTTATTCCAGCAGTACTTTTTTATGTTCCATATAAACTTATTACGGGGAATGATTTAAAGACATGGGATTTGGCAATATTTTGCACAATAATATATTGCATTGTATGTTTTTATTTTATATACCAGTTGTATAAAAAATATTTTGATAAAGCTTCATTAGGAGCATATCTTTTATCAGGAATATTTTTATGCTTCAGTAGTTCAATAGTATATCTTATATATTTAGGCTTGGTATATTCAATTCCAATAATAACTAGTCTTATGTTTGGGCTTTTTGGATTGGGACTGTGGTTGTCTTCATGCAATACAGGAAGTTTGATAAGATGGAAGATGGTAGCCGGTTCAGTATCAATAGCTTTAATAATTGGTTGTCGTCCTCAGTTAGTACTTATATTCATTCTTGCAGTACCAATATTCTGGAATGAAACAATAAAAGAAAGATTATTCTTCTCCAAAAAGGGAATATTAAATACAATGCTTGTAATGCTTCCTTTTATTATAGTAGGAGTTGCTATGATGGCATACAATGCAGCACGTTTCCATTCACCATTTGATTTTGGAGCTAATTATAATCTTACAGGAAATGATATGACACACAGAGGTTGGGTATGGGCACGTTTCCCATTAGGAATATTTACATATGTATTTGAACCGCTTAATGTGTCAGCAGCATATCCTTTTTTAAATCTTTGCAGTCAGGCAAATGATTACTTAGGAAGAACGAGTTATGAACCTTTCATGGGCGGAATACTTGCATATAATACTCTTTTTGTATTAAATGTATTAGTTTTCAAGTTAAGAAAAGGACTTCAAGAGAAAAAGGCATTTTTAATGTCATTACTCCCAAGTGTATTAGGCTTGATAATAATGCTTTTAGATATACAAATGTCAGGAATAACACAAAGATATCTTAGTGATTTTTCATGGATGTTTGCAATAACAACAGTTATTGTTATTGTTGCAGTAGAAGAAAAATTATTAGGTACATCAAAAGGGATAAAAGATTGCTTTTATGCAATAATCGCAATAGGTGTATGTGCATGTGTAATTTTAAACTGCTGGAATATATTTATAGATGGAAGATATTTCGACCTTAAGACAAATAATCCAGAGTTATATTATGCAGTAAAATGTATGCTTCCTCTTTATTAATAAATTTTGACGGTAAGATTTATATGTGATATAATTATAAAAATTATATAAAAATAAAATAAGGAGGAAAGTTCAATGAAGAAAAAATTGACATCAGTAGTTACAATTTTATTGTTGACTTTGGTATGCTGTTTTGCATTAAATACTGACAATGTTTCAGCCGCACAACAGGGATATCTTGCAATGGATAATACTGGTACATGGTATTATTACGTTGGCGATGCAGTAGATTGGAACTACACAGGAATGGCAAGCAACGAAAACGGTTGGTTTTATGTAAGTAATGGTAAGCTTGACTGGAATTATACAGGAATGGCTTGCAACGAGTATGGCTGGTGGTATATGACAAATGGTGTACTTGATTTCGGCTATACAGGAATGGCTTGCAATGAAAACGGATGGTTTTATTTCAGCAACGGCATGTTAGACTGGGGTTACACAGGAATGGCATGCAATGAATATGGCTGGTGGTACATCAGAAATGGTGCACTTGATTTCGGCTATACAGGAATGGCTTGTAATGAAAACGGATGGTTTTATTTCAGTAACGGCATGTTAGACTGGAATTACACAGGAATGGCATGTAATGAATATGGCTGGTGGTATATCAGAAATGGTGCTATTGATTTAGGTTATACAGGAATGGCATGCAATGAGTATAATTGGTGGTATTTCACAAATGGTATACTTGATTTCGGCTATACAGGAATGGCATACAATGAAAATGGTTGGTGGTATTATACAAATGGTACAATTGACTGGAATTATACAGGAATGGCAAGCAATGAAAATGGCTGGTGGTATTATACAAACGGTACATTAGACTGGAATTATACAGGAATGGCTTGCAATGAGTATGACTGGTGGTACTATACAAACGGTACATTAGACTGGAATTATACAGGAATGGCATGTAATGAATATGATTGGTGGTATTATAAGAACGGTCATATTGATTTTGGTTATACTGGTCTTGGTTATAATGAATATGGTTATTGGTATTATAAAGATGGACATATTGACTTTGGTTACAACGGTACATATAAAGAAAATGGAATATCTTATACAGTAACAGGTGGTCATGCAGTACCAGTTAAAGATAATAATTCTGAAACAGAATTTGTACCAGGCAATGCTATATCAGGAAATTTAACAGGTGATAATGTATATTATATAACAAGTTTAGATAATAATTACGCACTTACTGTATCTCCTGATAAGACAGCAGAAGGTGGATATAATATCTGTATGCAGCCATTAACAGGAAGCAACTATCAGAAATTTAGAGTATTAGAAAGCAATGGTAATTATTTATTAATGTCTATGGCTTATTTTGATGATAATAATATTAACTGGCTTCTTAATACAACTAATTTTGGATATAACAATGACAATATACAGCTTACACCTGATAGCGTATTTGGTGGAAAGAGCTGGAGCATAAGTGAAACAGAAACAGGCGTATATACAATTAAGGCTGTAAGAGGTGATGATGAACAGTTCCTTCTTACAAGCATTGGCGGAGTATATAATAAAGCCAACGTAGCTTGTGCTAGTGCAAATGGTTCTAATGAACAGAAGTTCCATTTTGTTAAACCATATACTAATACTTTAGCAGATGGTGTATATTCAATAAGGTCTAATGAAAATACAAGTTATGCAGTAGGTGTAGAAAATTATTCAATGAAGGATAATGCAGCATTAGTGCTTAACAATGTATCATCAGACAGTAATCAAGATTTTTATATTACTTGTGTTAATGCCACAGAAGGTATATATACAATAGAGAATGTAAATTCTGAAAGATATATAGACAACAACGGTTCATTAACAAGTGATACAGGTGTAAAGCAGTTATTTAATACAGGTTGTGATGACCAGAGATGGTATATCCAGAAGAATACAGATGGAACATATAGTTTTGTATCTGTATTATCAAATAAATATCTTGCAGCACCTACAATTAATTCAGCACTTATTCAAAAGACTGGTTCAGATGTAGTAAGTGAAAAGTTCGTTCTTACACAAAAAGAAAATAATGAAAAGACACTTGAAACAGCATTGTATACAATAGATGGCAGAACAGTACGCACAGGATACATTGGTAACGGAATTTATACATTATATGATACAGCTAAGGCTTCATATATAGGTGCTAATGGTAATGGCAGCGATTATAACCGTTCTGAATATAAGTGGGTTATCAAAAATTCAGGCAACGGATATACAATATGTTCTGTATCTGATGGACGTTACTGGACAAGTAACGGTATGTCAGATAGTGCAGTAGCAGTATCAGTATCAAAGAATAATTCAACAGATTATTCAAAGAAATATGATACATCAGTACTTGACCATGCCTTTGATGTTGACAATGTTCAGATAATAACACGTTTAAAGATGCTTGGTTTATCAAAAGACGATTTTATGAACCCTGAAGCAAAGATGGCAGCAGTAGAAGCAGAAGTTGATAAAGCAACAGGTAATGCTCCTTCACAGACAGTTACATTTAATGGAACAGATGTTAATGAGCTTAATGAGTTCTTATTAAAGAACAAAGGTAAAACAGTTAAACTTGGACAGGATATATCAGTATATAATTCAGGAACAGATGAACATCCTGGAACAGTTATGATACCAGCAGACACAATGCTTGATGGTAATGGACATGCACTTAACCTTAAGAGTGGTTCAGCAGTTCCTACTACAGGAATTATATTCCATACATATAACACACAAACAGGAAAGTTTGAAGTGTCTAATAATGCAGGTGTTTGTAATCTTACAACTAATATAAGATATAGCCAATATGCAGTAGTATTAGAAGGTGCTTCTAATGTTGTAATTGAAAACAATAAGTTCAACGCAGGAAGTGATTCACATGGAATATGTATTTCAAGTAATGCAGTTTCTAAGAATGTAAAGGTTATTAATAATGTTATTAATGCAACTGGTGGTGACGGAATATCTGTTACAGGTAATCAGTCAAATATCGTAATTAGTGGTAATACAATTACTAACGTAGCAGGTAAAGCAGGTGTGCTTGTAAGTTGTTTTGAAAAAGATCCAATAAGAGTAGACCAAGAAACAACAGGTCCTCACGATATAGTAGTTACAGATAACAAGATTGATACAGTTACAACAGGTTGTGCAATTTACTTTATTGGAACATATGGTACATACATAAAGGGTAATTCATTATCTAATTCATACTTAGAAGGAATATGTCTTGACGGTGGTTGTATAGGAACATACTTTGCTGAAAATGAAGTTTCATACTGCTCTAAGATAGGTGGACTTCCTGGTGTATCAGTTGATAATGGTATCTATAACATAATTGATAATAATAAAGTACATAACAATGGTGCTTCAGGTATCAAGCTTGTAAGAACAGCACTTGGAAATATTGTTGTTAATAATACTTGTTATGATAACTCTGTAAATACATTTAATGTTGATAATCAGAGAAATGATGAAACAGCAGGTATTTTAATTCGTGCACAGAAGGTTGATGCAGTAGATGGAGATAATATTGACGGAACAGGAAGTAATGGTAATTTAGTTATAAATAATACAATATACGGAAGCCATGATGCAGCTATAAATGTTGACTTAAATTCTGAGACAGGAAGCTGTAGCGGTAATACTGTAATGTATAATAATATTAAAGGAAATTATGATTTTAGTGTTCTTGATTCATCAACATCAGCTAACACTGTAAAGAATAATATTAAATAAGATTTGATATATTAAATCTTATATTTATTGAACCGACATACCAATTTAGACTTTGGGTCTAATCTTTGGTAGTCGGTTCATTTTAATGTTATGCTTTTTATATTCAAAAGGTATTTGACAATAGAGTATATTCTTTGTATACTTATAAAAGTTTTATATTTTGTTTGATTTTATAAAACAAAAAAGAAAAATGGAGGAAGAGTGGTTGAAAAACATATTAAAAAGAAGTGTTGCATTGTTTGGTATGATATCACTTTCTATGATATTTATCATATTAGGCAATATTAGTAATGTAAAAGCAGATGAACGCTTTAGCTTACGACTTGATAAAGCAGGAGTGTGGCATTATTATACAAGTGATAATAAGATAGATATAGAATATACAGGCATGGCAGAAAATGAGTATGGCTGGTGGTACATAGAAAATGGAACAGTTGACTTTGAGTTTACAGGCATGGCAGAAAATGAATATGGCTGGTGGTATCTTACAAATGGAACTGTTGATTGGAATTACGAAGGCATGGCAGAAAATAAGTATGGAAAATGGTGCATTAGTAATGGAACAGTTGACTTTAGTTACAACGGTATGATATGCGGTCCGTGGGACTGGGTATATATCACAGATGGATATGTTGATACTTGGTATACAGGTATGGCAGAAAATGAATATGGTTGGTGGTACATAACAAAAGGATACCTTGACCGTACATATACAGGCATGGCAGAAAATAAGTATGGCTGGTGGTACATGAAAAATGGTGCTATTGATTGGTTATACGAAGGACTTGCAGAAAACAAGTATGGAAAATGGATACTTAGTGGTGGAACAGTAGATTTTTCAGCTAATGAAGAATACCTCGATGAAGATGGAACTTTATATACCGTTGTAAATGGTTATGCAACAGTTAAAAAAGATGAAATAAAAACAGGCTGGGTTGAAGAAGCCGATGGAAATTTATATTACTACAATTCAGATGGTGAACTTGAGCAGGCTGTAGGTATGGACGTATCTTCTTATCAAGGAAATATTGATTGGGATGTAGTCAAAGCAACAGGTGAGATTAAGTTTGCAATAATAAGAATTGGTTTCGGTGATGATGATACATCTCAAGATGACCGACTTGCAATTCGCAATATGGACGAATGTGAAAGAGTTGGAATTCCTTATGGAGTTTACCTTTTCTCTTATGCCGTAAGTGAAGAACAGGCTAAGAGTGAAGCTTCACATCTTCTTAGAATGATTAAAGGCAGAAATCCAATGCTTGGAGTATACCTTGATGTTGAAAATGTAACTTATGATAATGGTTCAGGATATTATCAAAATCATGGTCTTGACCCATATTCAGAAGATGGCAGAAGAAGACTTACTGATTACACAAAAATAGTACTTAATGCTCTTACAGACGAAGGTTATAGAGCTGGTATATATATGAATGTTAATTATTATAACAATGTACTTTACATGAGTGAACTTTCAGGATATAGATGGCTTGCTGCATGGGGCGATTACAAAGAATGCCCAATAAAAGGCTGCAAAATGTGGCAATACACAAGTGATGGCTCAGTAAAGGGTGTACCAAGTGAAAGAGTTGATATGGACTTGTGGCTTAATAACTAATTAATACAAAAATAAGTGTGCTAAGAAGGAAGATATATGTCTATCTTCCTTTTTTTGCGTTTTATAAGTTAAGAAATATATTTTTACAGCCGAAATAATTAAACGTAGTATAAAAGTACAAAAAATAATATGAGAAAAATGTAATTTTATGCAAAATTTTGATTGCGTATAATGCAATTAGGATATATAATATACAAATGTAGCCTTGAAAGACTATATTCATTATATTAAATGACATACAAAGATTGTCTTTTATTGGCATTATTATTATGTTATAATTTCATAGCATTAAAAAATATTAATAAAGTACTATGAAAATATTAAATATTGCTTAGAAAGAGATGATAAGTGTTTAGTATTAAAGTAAATATTAAAAAGAGGAAAATGGAAAGTGAACCAAACAAGAGAAAGAGCACAAAATGGTATTGTGTTTGTTACAGATATAATATGTCTGATAATTAGCTATTATCTATCAGGTTTTATTAGTCTATATCAGTGCAAAGACAATGTTGAGTTGATGTTAATAAAAGGTTGCAGATGAGGGAAAATGAAAAATGAATGTTCGTAAAAAGATGGCAGTATATTTTATGTATATAGTAGATGCAATTTCATTAATAATATCTTTTGGTTTAGCATATTTAATCAAGTTTAATTGGATAGAAAATGAAATAAATATATATAGAAGTGATTATATAATATTATTCTTACTTATAGCTATCATATACATCATTATTAATACTGTTTTTTTAAAGAATATAGATTTTATTAACAGAAATATTACTCAAGAAGTTATAGAGTCTTTCAAAACAATAGTATATGTGTCAGTACTTGTGATGGTGTGTTTGTTCTTTTTAAAAAATAGCGCTGATTATTCAAGGTCAATGATGTTCATATTTATGTGTATATCATTTCCATTAATGTTTATTGGAAGGACAATTTTAAAAAGAGTATTACATATATCTTATAGAAATGATAAGTATCAAGAAAAGATAGTAATAATCAGTAATTCCAAAGACATAGAAAATGTAATAGAGGGAATTAAAGAGAAAAACAATGGAATTATAAAAATTGTAGGGATAGTTTTATTGGATTGTAATAAAGTTGGAGAAGATTACTCTGGAATAGATGTTATTGCTAACAAAGATACATACATTGAAATTATACAAAAAAAAGAAGTCGATTCTGTTCTTGTATCATTGACAGAAAATGAAAGTGATAAATGTGCAGATATAATTACAAAATTGCAGAGTATAGGCAAAAATGTACATATACGACTTCCAGAATATGAATTGTGTGATGGATATAAACAATTTAGGAAATTAGGAGAATTTGCGACTGTAAGTTATATGTCAACTGAAAATATGATGTTTTATCAGGTGATATTAAGAAGACTTATAGAAGTAATAGTAGGATTAATAGGGTGTTGCTTGACAGTTGTTGTATTGCCATTTGTAAGTATAGGAATGTTAATTGAGTCACCAGGAAAAGTAATAGTTTCTAATGTAAGAGTAGGAAGAAATGGACGTAGATATCTTCAGTATAGATACCGCATATTGAAAATGAATTCGAAGGAATGTATTGAGAATGGAAAAAGTCCATTTATGATAACTGGGAAAATATTATTTAAACTTCACTTAGACAAATTACCAGGAGCTTACAATCTATTATGTGGAGATATAGGTCTTATAGGTCCTGAAGCACCATCAATTGTAGAATATATGAATTACATACCACAGCAAAAGAGAAAGCTTGCTATAAAACCAGGAATTATTGGAGAGTGGAGTTATAGAAAAGAAGATGTAGAACTTGCAGTAACATCTGAAAGTTATGATATGTCTTATGAAAAAAATATAACTGGTGATATAAAAAGATTTGTTATGGCAATTGGAAGAATGGTTGTATACCACCCTAAACATGTAATAGAAAAATGGCAATTAGATGAGCAAGTAAACACAATTCAAGAAATACTTGACAATAAAAAGCCATATCAATATGACAAGAGTACATATACGGTTAAGAGTTCATTTGGAAGAATTATATACCTTGTGATAAAAAGGGTATTTGATATTGTGCTTTCAGGGATAGCACTTGTTGTTTTATCACCAATATTTTTGATTTTAATGATATGTGTAATATCAGAAGATGGAGGTAGTCCATTCTATGGTCATGTAAGAATTGGAAAAAATGGTAAAAAGATAAGAGTGTACAAGTTTAGAAGTATGAAAAATATTGATGTAGATATTGAAAAAATATTGACACCTGAACAGTTATTACAGTATAGAACAGAATTTAAGATAGACAATGACCCAAGAATAACAAAGGTGGGAAATTTCTTAAGAAAGTCAAGTTTAGATGAGCTTCCACAGCTTATTAATATTTTAAAAGGAGATATATCAATAGTTGGACCACGACCTATAGTTGAAAAAGAAATAAAAATTTATGGAAAAGATACAGCAAAGCTTCTAAGTGTCCAGCCAGGACTTACAGGATATTGGCAAGCATATGCTAGAAATAATGCCACATATGAAAGTGGAGAAAGGCAGAAGATGGAGATGTATTATGTAGAACATCAGAGTCTTTGGTTAGATATAAAGGTTATATTTAAGACATTTAGTTCAGTTTTGAAGGGGAGTGGAGCGCAATAATGAGTCAAGAGTTAAATAAAAAGAATGTTGGGTTTGTTATTCTTACATGGAATTCTGAACATGTAATTAGAAAGTGTATAGAATCAATAGTAAGTATGGAAAAAGTTATATCTTCGATAATTATAGTTGATAATGAGAGCGTTGATTCAACATGTAAAATAGTCAATTAATATATTAATTAAATATCCAGATAAGATAAAAATAATCAGATATAAAGAAAATAAAGGTACAAAGATATTTATTTACTATATCTAAATTGAAGAGGAGTTTTAAATTCTATGAATACTAGAATTAATGAGAAGTTTAATTATAACTATTCTATTATGCGAATAATATGTGCATGCGCTGTTATTTTAATCCATACATGTACATGTTTGACAGATAATTACAAAGATTATGTTATTTCAGATTATCAATATAATGTATTAAATAAATTATCTTATTTTGGTAGATTTGCAGTTCCTTGTTTTTTTATGTTGACAGGCTATTTATTAATGAAAAAGAATATTACATATTCTTATAAAATAGTATTTAAAAAATATATTATTCCAGTTGTATTGGTATTATTTATATTTGGTACTGTATTTTCTATGATGGAATTGGTTTTAAAAGATGGTATTAGTTTAAATATAATAAGCAACGCAATTAAAAATGTTATTGAAAATAAGTCATGGGCGCATTTATGGTATTTATATAGTTTGATAGGTGTTTACTTAATAGTACCCTTAATTCAAGGTATTTTTAATGATATAAAAGATGCGTTTATAACAATAGTGATAATATTTGTATGTGCATATATCTATCCTATATTTTCTTTATTTAATGTTGATATTGCGTTTAATATTCCTATAAATAGTTTCCCATTAATATATTTTATTTTGGGAGGGGTAATATCTAGGATAGATTTAAAAAAATATAAGAATGTATTAAATATTGTAAGTGTATTAGCTATATTATGTACTTGGATGTTAATTTTATTCTCCAATAATTATAGTTGGTTTAATTATAATGATGGAATAGCAACATTATTTTATGCAATTTCAATATTTATGATATTTACAGTAAATGAAATAAGTATAAAAGATAATAAAAAAATATTATACAAGTTAGATAGATTGTGTTATGGAGTATATATTATTCATCCGTTTTTTATTAATATATTTTATAAAGCGTTAAAATTGATTCCTATAAATTATAGTAATATATATTTAGCTGTGTTTATTTTTTATATATTATTTATATGTTGTAGCTTTTTTACAGCATTTTTAATGAAAAAAGTTTGGCTAATAAAAAAATTAATATAGAAAGATATTGTGAGTTTTAATAAGAGAATGGTAATAGCAAATTAATGATATTTTTAGGAAGGAAAATTATAAGTGAGAAAAAAAATATGTGTTATTTCAACTAGAGTATTTTGGCCTACAAATTCAGGGCATAAAGTTGTTTTATATAATTATTGTAAAGGTTTATATGAAATATATAAATGTGATATATATCTATACACATTTCTTGAGAATAATGAAAGAAATGATACATCTATACCATATTTTATAAAAGAAGTTAATTATGCTTCAGATATCTCAATTTTAAATAAAATTAGTAATGTGTGGAATATGAATATATTAAATAATATGCCATTACAATGTTCATTATATTATTCAAAAAAGAATGAAAAAGATATTGAAGTACTTTTAAATAGAGTTAAGCCAGATATAGTTATGATTGATATGATTAGATTGTCTATGTATAAAAATGCTATAAAAGATAAAAATATAAAAAAATTAATATATATAGATGATTTATTATCAAAAAGATATGCTTTGCAAATTGGAAAAGATAAGCATAAAAGTAATATAGCAGGTAATTATTCAAATAATTTTCCAGGTTGGTTAAATATAGTAATAAATAGAAGTAATATAAAAAATATGATATTAAAATTGGAATCTATAAGATGTAAAAAGCTTGAAAAAAAGTGTTATGACCAATTTGATACATCAATATTAATATCTAAAATTGAAACTGATGAATTAAACAATGAATGTCAAGGTAACAAAGCTATTTGTATTACTATGGGAGTTGATTATAATTATTTTTCCCAAAATCTTAATATCAAAAAAACAGATGGTTTAATAAGCTTTTTTGGGAATTTTTATTATGACCCGAATGTTGCAAGTCTTGAGATAATAATTAACAAAATATTTCCGTATATAAAAAAAATAAAACCAAATGCTAAATTAAAAATTGTTGGAAAATGTCCTGAGAATATAATTTTAAAATATAAGAATGAAAAAAGTATTTTAATTACAGGAGAAGTTGAAGATTTAAGAAGAGAAGTTTTAGAGTCAGAAGTTATATTAGCTCCGGTTGCATATGGGACAGGAATAAAAACAAAAATATTAGAAGGAATGGCTATGGGAGTGCCAGTTGTGACAAATTCATTAGGAGTTGAAGGAATTAATATTGACAATGAGAAAAATATATTTGTATCAGATGATTATAAGACATTAGCGAAACAAGTAGTAAAATTATTAGATAATTATCAGTTAAGAAAAGAAATTGGTTTTGAAGCACAAAAATTTATTAATGAAAAACATATGTGGGAAAAGACATTGAAAAATTTCAAGCAAATTATTTAAAATTGTGATTAAGAGGTATTTAGTATTATTATGAAAATGTTATTGATATCTGATAATAAAATATTTGGTTTTGGTGGTGGCTGTCTTGAAGAAAAAAAATATTATGATGGATTAAAAAAGTATGCCAAAAAAAATAATATTGAATTTAAAGTTATATCTCCTGATGAAAAAATATCAGAAAAGTTAGATTTGAGTTTGAAAAAAAATAAGATTATTGATATATATGTTAGATTAAAAGGGCATAGTTCATATATATATTATAATTTTAGAATCAATAAAAATAAATTTAAAAATTATGCTCCTAATATTGTTATTATTGGAAGATCTAGATTTGGATATATTGCAAAGTTTTATAAAAAAATAAATCCTAAATGTAAGATTATATGTAATATGGAAAATGTTGAGTATGACTATGTTGATGGGTATTTTGCAAATAATAAAAGTATTATTAAAAAGTTATACGTTGAGTGGGAAAAGTTATGTGTAAAAAGAGATGAAAAGATGGCATTAAAATATAGCGATGCTATAAATTTTCTATCATTAAGGGATAAAAAAAGAACACATGAATTATATAAAATTAAAAATAAAAAAGAAATGATTTTACCTATATGTTTAGAAAATTCAAGAGAATTATATTTAAAGTCTAATGTTAGAAATATAGTTTTTGTTGGTAGTCTTAATTATGAATCTAATGTGAGGGCAGTAATAAATTTTATAGATAATGTATGGATAAAATATTTTAATAATAATACAAAATTAAATTTAATTATAGCGGGTTCAAATCCAACTAAGGATATTGAGGAACGAGTAAAAAGATTAGACAATTGTATTATACATAAAAATTTTAAAACTTTGGAAGATATAATTCCAAAACATTCACTTATGATTGCTCCAATAGAAAAGGGCGCTGGTATGAAAGTTAAGGTTGCAGAAACATTAAGTATGGGACTACCTATTGTTGCGAGTGATGAAGCATTAGTCGGATATGAATTGGCATTAGAAAATTGTATAAATAATTCAATTATGAGAGCTAATTCAGATAATGAATATGTTAATGCAATTAATAATTTTATAACACTTTCTGATAAACAACTTAATGATATAGAAGTAGAAAATAAAAAATTGTTTGATAAATATTATAGCTATAATGTTTCTAGAAATAAAATAGCAAAATTATGTCAATATATAATTAATAGCGCAGAGAGGTAATATATGAATAGTATAGTTGAAAGTGTAATTGCAGTAACAGTAACATATAATGATGTAGATTTTTTATTAAGAGAAATAGAATATTTAGAAAAACAAACTTATAAAGTAAAAAAGATAGTTATTGTGGATAATGCCAGTAATGAAGAATGTAAAGAAAAGTTAAAGAAAATTGAAAATAATAAAAATATTGATGTAATATGGCTTAATAATAATATAGGTGGAGCTGGTGGCTTTCAAAAAGGAATGGAGTATGCTTATAAAAAATATAATCCTGATTGGTATTGGTTAATGGATGCAGATGCCTATCCTCAATATGACTGTTTGGAAAACTTATTAAAGTATAAGAAAATAAGTAATAATATAGGATATTTAGCGCCATTAATTATGGGAGATGATTTAAAACAATATCAATTATACCATCATAAAAAATTAGCAAAATTCTTAGAAAAGGATTTATATATTTATAATAACTCAGATAATATAAAAGAAATAACAGAAATTGAAGCAGATGCTTTTGTAGGTCCATTAATTTCAAAGAGAGCGGTAGAAACTGTAGGATTTCCTAAAGGAGAATTATTTATTTATGGAGATGATTTAGAATACACTTATAGAATTTCTAGACAATTTGATACATACTTAATAAAAAATGCTGTAATTAATCACAGGGATCAACCATCGAATATAGGAGTTCAAAAACCTAATAATTGGTGGAAAGATTATTATATGTATAGAAATAGAATTTTTTTTGTAAGAGAATTTCAAAAAAATAAAATTAAAATGTATATAGGTTTTATTTTGGTTAGGTTGAGATGTACAAAACAGATATTGTTAGCTTATAGGCTTGGATATAATAAAAAATTAATAAAACTTAGAATTGCTACAATAAGAAAAGCTTATAAAGATGGGTTAAAAAATAAAACTGGAAGAACTATTGAGCCTGTTGCATATAAAAATAAAGTGAATGAATTAATAAAATAAATTACTTATATTAATTTAGTGTATATATTATGAGAAAGTTGAGAATTAAGGATATTGATAAGAACATTTAGTAGTTATCAAAGGAGAGAAAGGATACTTATTAAATAGTATGGGTAAAAAGAAAAATGTTATATGTGTTTGCTTTTTAATATTTTTTGGTGTGAGTGGATATCAAATATCGCAGTCTGTATCAAAGACAATATATAATAATGAAGTTCAAAGAGAAAAAACAGATTTAAAAAATTTACAATCTATTAGAAATATTATGTTGGATTCAATTAACAACGACGAAGAAGCAAAAAAATGGGTGAAATCTGTGCTTGGAACTAATAATTCTATGAAAATATATATAGGGAAAAGTAGTAAGTTTGAGTATAAAGAGATAAAAGATAAGTGTAAACCCGTATATAATGCAATGAATGGTGATACATTAAATGATGTTAGTTTTATATCAGAGTTAAATAGTATGGGACATAATCATATAAAATTATATATTAATAATGATTATGATATAAGTATATATATAGAAGATAAGTATGGTAATCAGGTAAAATGTAAATATATAGAATCAGATATGAAAGCTGGAGATTGAAATATAGTAGAGAAAGGATAAAAATTATGTTAAGAAAAAATAATATAATTATGGTGATAATTGATATATTTATGTTATTTCTTATCTTAAGTAATTATTCATTGTTTTTTAATGAATATGCATCAATAGTATACATGGGAGTATTTATATCAGGAGTTATAATCGTATTATTTTGTAAATTTAGATATATTAATAAACATGATTTATATATAATTGCTTTTTTTATAACAGTAATGGGATTTTTTTTGCTTTTTGGAAAAAATTATAGGGATTTAACATTTATTATTATTTCTATAATATTGATTTTGACATATATTGTAATTTTAGCTGTTTCACAAAGATATGGGTTGAAAATAATTTTAGATTCATTTGTAAAAATAACATGCATTATAGCAATTATTTCATTAATTGGTTTTGTTTTTGGTACATATTTAAAAATTTTAAAACCATTTGAATATATTGATTCGAGTGTGTATAATTGGTCCACTTGGTATGGATATCAAAATTATTTTTATTTATATTATGAAGGACAATATACCAATATATTTGGAATGTTTATTTTGCGTAATATGGCATTATTTTCAGAAGCACCTCTTTTTGCAACTATTTTATCAGAAGCATTATTTATAAATGTTTTTTTATTAGATAATAACAGAAAGCGAAATATTATTTTGGTGATAGCAGCATTTACAACACTATCAACAACCGCAATTGCTATTACGATTTGTGTGTTCTTTTTGGATTTTTATAGGAAATATTTAAGAAAAAAGAAATTGATTATTATAGTACCAATTGTAGCGGCAGTTGTAGCTGTAATTATAGGTATTATTTTTTATGATAAATTATTTAATAATAATATGTCAGGTGAAGTTAGGATTGATGATATTATAGCATGTTTTAAAAGTTGGGAACAGTCGCCTTGGATTGGAAATGGCTTTAAGAATATTAAGGCTTTAAAAGATTTTAGAGTTGATTGGAGACAAACAGACACAGCAGGTTTAAGCACAGGTATAGGTGGTGTTTTTTCAGATGGGGGCTTAATATTAGGTTCTTTATATACCATACCATTTATTATATCATTAATAAGGTTATTAAAAAAGGGAAATAAAGATTTACTGTATTTTGTAATTTTATTATTCTTTTTATTTTTTATTATGATATATCATTATACGGCACTTGGAATGTTTTGGATTGCTATATCTTGGTATATTGTAGTTAATTTTAAAACATTAAAATTTAAAGAGGAATGAACAAAAAAATGAAAATAGGAATTATTACATATCACTCTGCATATAACTTTGGTTCTGTATTGCAAGCAGCAGCTACGCAATATGCTGTTAATAAATTAGGATACGAAACAGAAATTCTAAATTATCGTATGGAATCACAATATGATTTTTATAAGTTAAGTAGGAAAAAAGGAATTAAATCAATTATAAAAAAATTGTTATATGGTAAGAAAATAAAAGAATTAGAAGAAAGAGAATTAAGATTTGAAAAATTTATTACAGAAAAAATGAATTTAACAGATGAGTTTTCTAAACCTGAAAGTGTAAAGTTATTTTATAGGGATTTTGATACAATAATTAGTGGTAGTGACCAGATTTGGAATAAACATTCTAATGAATTATGTAATGTAGATTGGAAATACATGAATCCGTATATTTTAAAAGATTTCAATGGTAGAAGAATTTCATATGCATCGTCTATAGTAAATATGACAACAGAAGAATTGAATAAAATAAAAGAACAATTAAAGCTTTTTTATGCTATATCATGTAGAGAAGTATCTGCTTCAAAGAGGCTGGAAAAAATACTTAATAAAGATGTATGTACAGTTTGTGATCCAACTCTTTTATTAAACAAAGAAGAATGGTCGCTTTATTTTGAAAAAGAGCCGATAATAAGAGAAGATTATATACTATTTTATTCATTATCATCATTTAAAAGAATTAATTCTGTCATTAAAAAAATAGAAAATAGAATTAATAATATGAAAATAGTTGTTTTATCTCCACTTGCGCCTGTTATTTTGTCACAAAAATCATATATTATGTATAATGCAGGACCAGAAGAATTTTTGAATCTTATTAATAATGCAAAGTGTGTTATAACAGATTCGTATCATGGCACAATATTTTCAATAAATTTTGGAGTGGATTTTTATTATTTAGAAGATATTAAAAAAAATGAAGTTAGAGTTAGAGATATATTAAATACATTAAAAATCACAGGTAGAAAAGTAACTAATATTAATCAAATTAATATAGAAAAACATGTGGACTATAAATTGGTTAATGAACATATTAAAGAATATAGAAAAGCATCAATGGAATATTTGGAATTAAATTTATCAGAAGATAGTGGAAAATAGATATGAGATTATCATTTTTTTATTTATTTGAAAATATTCAAAGTTAAATAGAAAAAACAATACAATCCATGTATTCTAATGAAAAGTAGTTTTACAGCATTTAAGAATGTGAAGAAATCTAATGATAGAAAAACTTTTTTGAATATGCGCAAACTCATAAGTCACAAAAGTTATTAAAAAATATTATGTTCCTAGTGTATTTGGCTGGTTAAAATACTTTTTGTTATGTTTGATAGGAGAAAAAATAATGAAACAATACAGTGATTTAAAGAAAAATACTATTATTATTTCAATTGCAAATTTAGGAAGTAAGTTTATTGCATTTATTTTAGCACCACTATATTCATATTATCTTACCACATCCGAATATGGAATTATGGATATGATAATTACAACGGTATCATTAGTTATGCCTATTATATGCTTGAATATATATGAAAGTGTATTTAGATTTTCCAGTGATAAGGATGCAAATATAAAAGCGGTTATGTCATGTTCCACATTAATAGGAATATTAGGAGGTATAATAGGTGTTTGTATTTGTTGGATTATATCTCAGTTATCTGGATATATAGAAATTTTATATATTGGTTTTTTTGTATTTTTAGATATTATAAATAGTATTTTAAGTCAGCTTGCCAGAGGTAGTGGTGATGTAAAAAGTTATGCGTTGGGTGGCGTAGTAAATTCTGTTTTTACACTTCTTTTTAATATAGTATTTATGGTGCTTTTGCAACTAGGATTAAAAGGCTGGGTTATATCTTTTTTAATAGGTAAATTAAGCCAAACTATATATTTATTTGCAAAGGAAAAGGCGTATACATATATTAGTTTTAATAAAATAGAAACAGAAACTTTAAAACAATTGCTGAGATTTTGTTTACCATTAATTCCAACAGCCATAATGTGGTGGGTTATGAATGTTTCAGATAGATATGTAATTTCTTTCTTTTTAGGGACTGCTGCAACGGGAATATATGCTGTTGCTTGTAAAATTCCTAGTTTGTTAAGTTTGATAGAAAATGTATTCTATCAGGCATGGCAGATTTCAGCTATAAGTATGGGAAATAATAAAAATAGAGATAAAGAATATTCAAGACTTTTTTTGGCTTATTTTAAAACATTAGTAATTGGTAATATAGGATTGCTTGTAATTATTAAACCAATGTTATTTGTCTTGTTTGAAAAATCTTATACTGAAGCATGGTTTTATGTAGCTCCATTAATTACAGCAATAGTTTTTCATGCTCTTTCAGGTTTTTTGGGTTCTTTTTATATAGTATTTAAAGAAACTAAGGGAGCATTAATGACTACAATGGCAGGAGCATTTGTTAATATATTTTTAAATATTGTTTTAATACCTAAATTTGGTATATTTGCAGCAACAATAACAACAATATTAGGATATATGATTACTATAATTTTAAGAATTAAAGATACTAAAAAATATGTTAATCTTGTTATTGATAAAAAAGTGATTATTGTTTATATATGTATTCTTATTATACAAACAATTTTATATTATATACAAGGAATTTTTTCATATTTTATTAGGATTATTATAATGCTAGCAATTATATATTTTAATAGGGATTTGATTAAAAGATTATTTTATTTCAAAGGTTAATTAGAAGTTAATTTTAATGATTTAGTGTTGGAATATCTATGATTAAAGATGAAAAAGATTTTATTATCCAGTTGATGTTTCAAATAGGTGTGTTAGATGTGGGATGTATTTAAAGGTATGTCCAATAAAGGAAACATATTATGACTAGAATTAGGCTATTTTATAATAAATTATTGTGTTTATATTCCTGAAGAAATAAGAATGATATCTTTTAATATTAATATTAATATTAATATTAATATTGATTTTGGTTGTAGTATAATAAAAATTGAATGAAAAAAGAGTAAAATATGGAAGGAAAACAAAAATGAAAAATGCATTAATTACAGGTATCACTGGACAGGACGGTTCATATTTAGCAGAGCTTCTTCTTAAAAAGGGATATAATGTATATGGTCTTATGAGAAGAAAGAGTGTAGTTGATTATGGTAATGTTGACCACATTAAAGATAAGATTAAGTTTATTTATGCTGATATGCAGGATATCGTATCACTTATTACAGCTATGAAGATATCACAGG